>JAAHTH010001938.1_pt1 | contig 16773 bp, 29 predicted proteins | sample 6116091 | NCBI WGS metagenome assembly JAAHTH01 (sample SAMN13939990, study PRJNA603662) | sponge metagenome | isolation source: marine sponge | host: Mycale hentscheli | place: New Zealand | collected 2006 | reverse complement strand
TCCCTACTTCAAAACCAATGAGCGAGTGATCGCAATCGACTAACGCATTTTGCGGGAAAGAATAAAAAGAATGAAAGAACTAAGTGTAAGAATTGTAGAGTATGAACAGGGGAAGCTCGACCAAGACCAAACCTGCCAGCTATTTCAAGAACTATATGATAGCGGAATTGTCTGGGATCTTCAGGGTCACTACGGTAGACTGTGTTACCAGCTTCTGGAAGCAGGTTTGATCAGCGAGTGACAGCATTTGCCTGCGGATGACTGCCCCTGGGGGAACCCCCCCTCCGGCCCCAATGTTAGTCCCTAGGGGTGGACTACCCCCTCAAGCTGTGCTAAGCACATTCAAAACGGATGGCTAAATTTTCCAGATTTTACCTATGAATTTAAATGGAAATTATTATGACTGAATCAGTAGCACATTTCATCGGTGGCTTCTTTTGGGGATCACTAGTGTTCGGATACATGATGTGGTTCTGGGAGCGTATACGATGATTAAAGTCGGAGACATTGTTTTTAAAAAGAGGACTGGTGGTTTACTGAATAACCAGAATTTAACTTCCAGTCTTGGACTAGTTATTAAAGACCACAGAGAAAAAGGAGCGGTCCCACAATTCTATGTTCAGTTTGATCAAAAAAGTCCTAAATGGTTTTACCAACACCAACTCCACAGAATTAAGTGGAGAGAAAGTAGAAAAAATGTTTAACATTACAACTAGCATTCCAGAGATCGACAAAGAGAACCTCGACCTGCTCAGAGCGTCAAATATCCTAGAGAGAATTGGGAACGAACCTAATCCCACTGCAACGCAGTTCTATGCCCAGCTTGTTGTCAGCGACTATCCTCAAGAGGAGCATCAAGAGATTACCCTGGCAGCCATCTCTATTGAAACGATGATGGGTCTTGAGATGATAGATGAAGACTTCACAGAGCCAACTGTACACTAAGGCACACTCAGTCTTTAAGGGCAGTTAAGAATAATGACCAAGTACAAGTTTCATTACGAGGTAGGAGACTTAGTAGAGTTTGTCGAAGGTAGGTTAGGGGCTAGTTTAAAGCGCACCGGATTAATCATCGACAGAGTTTTTAACTACAGTGAAGATATGTACAAAATCAGATCAATAAATGAAAAAGACATATGGACTAGCGAAGGAACGATTACTTTGCTATCTAAAGTCGTGAAAGGAAGCTGTAAATGCTAAGTAAGAAGAAATACAAGAAGAGTAAGGCAGACAAATTGCGGGAACAAGTCGAGCACCTTGCTGTGGATTTGGAGTACGCAGGCAGGGAAGGGGATTCAGCATATTCAGAACGGTTAAACAAAAAACTTGATAGCTTGTATAATAAATTGAATACCCTGCATAATGTTTCAGAAGGGTGACTTCATCGTTGAGTACCAGCGGGTCGATCGCACGGGCGACATAAAGTTTGGTGTAGTGTTGAACATAGAGCCAGGGTTATACGATATGCTGATACTTGATGTGCTGTTTGCTACGGAAAGGTTATATACTTTTGCCAGCCATTGCCAGCCTTATAAGGAGTGGTTAGATGAACAACGGGTTTAGTGCCGGCGACCTTGTTAAGGTTAAAGAAGATTCTTCATGGCTTAAAAGATCTCAAACCTTCCGAGCCATGATAGCTCCTGGCAGCCTTGTTCTGGTTACAGATGACATCCTAAGCAGCAAGAAGTTCTTTTACGGCGTTGTGTGCGGTGGAGACGGTGCAGCACACCTATGGAGTTCTGATCAATTTGATTTAGTCCAAGGAACAGTGTAGTGAAAAAAATTTATAGAAAAAATTTCGGAGTTTTAAATGGACATTTCTGAACTTGTTGGCAAGATAACCTTGTATGGGCTTGCCTGGACTTTTGTTAGTTGCGGTGCTGCTGTAATTTTAGCGGCTGCTTTCTTTGGTATTGAAGAAAAAAATTTGGAGGAAGATGAAGATGATTTATAAGTCATTGTTTTTACTTGTATTTGCAAATCTGTTCAACCAAGCATATCAAATGCAAACTATTACTTGTCCGAAATGGGTGCCGGGAACCAACCAAGTTCTGCCGGTTGGAGTAACTCTATCTCCACAATTGGAATTGGAAAACCGAGTCCGCTGTTACTGTGAGGTGGTCAAGCAAAAAGAGCAGGAATGTATTGCTCGACATGTGCCGGCAAACCTGTGTAAGGCACGCACGGCTCAATGGGTAGAGGATAATCTGAGACTACAACAGCCACTTTTGAATACCAATGGTGTGATGCGCCCCCCACAAATGGATCGGATGATCAATGTCGAACCGTAGGGGTATGACCCTTCTCTTGGTTTTGATGATGAGTGCATTTATTGGTATAAGTGCAATGTTATTATTTTCTACCACGAATATGGAAACCATGATCGCCGGCAATATTCGGCGTATGAACCAAGCAAAAATTTCGGCGGCGAGTGGGCTTAACCATTTTACTGCTCTTGGTTTGACTTACGGCACACTTAGAGAGCGGTCTGGCGATCTGCAAACCTTGCAAGTCTTGCCGAGGACCCGTTTATCCAACAAAACATCTTACGAGGTAAAAGTTCATTTCTCTCCCGATCTAAATGAAGGGCGATATATTGTCGAAAGTATTGGGTATTATACTAAGGGTGATAAGATTTTATCCTCGCACCCAATAAAAGCACTCTTTGAGGGTGGGCAATAAAAAAACAAAACTACTTACTTATACTTCGGGAGCTAACAGATGATTACAAAATCAAAATTTTGGAAACAGATTGTATCTGAGTTAAAGAATATTGAACCGTATGAGTTCGAGCGATCCAAGGAGATTACCGAAAGCATAATGCATTTAATCAAGGACCATCCCCAAAATGAAAGTAAAGAAAAAAAGGCTTAAAGAAATTGTTCGTAAGGTTGTTAGTGAGGCTGCCAAAGACGGTGCTATACAAAAAATTTACCGACGATCCTTCAAGACCATGATTGATAAAGCTTCAATGGGCGGAACCAACAACACTCCTCCTTTCACTAAAAGGGCTGCTCGCCCTGGGAAATCTGGACCGCCGGGATCTGATAGCTGAAATGGATAAGTTAGCACGTTCCTGGCATACATTTATAAATGAAGATGTAAAGAAACTTTATGTACATGGATATGTCAAGCCCGAGAGCGCCTTCCACACACTAGAAGAGTGGCAGTATTTTGTCCAGCAAATTCTAGACTTTCAAAAAAATGGGCACTATGTTAGCCACGGACATGGAAAAGTTGTAGGTCCACAAAAACTTGTTTCTTTAATAGATGAATTTTATGGCTTTCAGTTAAATGTTGATGTTGAAAGATATGATCTTCTAACTACCAAGAATATCTTGGATCATATTGAAGATTTTTCCAATCACAGATATTGGGCACTAGAAAACGAGTTTAATCAATACTTTGATGATATAAGTGAGTTGAGATTTGCATATTTTTATTCTCGGGGAGACTTGGAACCCTATGTTTTAGTGGATGATGCATTCACGGAACAGGTATATGGCTCTACTGATAACCCAAAAATTCTTTACCACTATACGCATCAAGAAGGCGTAGAGAGAATTCAAAGAGCTATTGATGGTGGAGACCCCTTTGATATCTCTGCTTATACTGTAGCAAAAAGAGATTTTTTCCGCTCTAAATCTAATTTGATTATGGAGCTTGAAGGAAATGTTAGAGCCGGCTTCCGTAGCGATGTAAAGTCATATTCTGTTAGTAATGGAAGAAAGTGCGTTAATCTTCATAGGATGGGGTACCCAGGGGATAAGAATAATCTTTGTGTTGATTTAGAAAATGATTGCAATGGCGAATTAAAGACGTCTCTGTGGAATGAATTTATTGTAACCCCAATGAGAATACTAGAAGTTTATAAGAAATGAAAATTTTATTAGAACACTGGAGAAGTTTCTTATTGGAAGAGAGAACTGAATACCAAGGAATATTAAAAGTGGGCTTAGGACCGATGGCATTATCTAAAGCTGAAGCCTTGCAGTCTATGTTGCCAGAAAAAGCTCAAAGACTAGACCCAGAAGATCTCCATGTTACTCTTATACACCAGAGCATCTTAAAGCCCCTACAAAAGCAATTGGAGAAACTAGACTTGCCGGCGGCTCCCAGTGTCGCCTTAGAAGATAAGGTTTGGGAAAGAGAGTCGTTGGGTAAGAAATCATGGGCAGTAAGGGTGAAGAACCAAGATAAAATGAGAGAGTATGTAAAAAATATAATGGCGTTGCTCGGAAGCGAGAACACAAGCCCCGAACCAGAAAGAGTCTTTCATGTATCGCTAGCAAACCTAACGGGCAACCCCCACGATTCTGTAAGGTAAGTCATGCTAGGGTCTATATAATACATGAAATTACTAATGGAAAACTGGCGTAAGTTCCTGAAGGAAGGCATCAGCGATGTCGTCTATCATTATACTAGCGGACTTGAAAAGGGTGCCAAGATTCTAGAGCAGAATAGGTTTATGGCTTCCGGTGGGTTTACCAAAGACGTTGAGTCTGAATTAGGTAAAGGTAAACTTTATTATTTCTCTACCGCAAGAACCCCAGCCAATTCTTACACTGGGAATTACCCACAGGGTGTCATCTTCAAATTAGACGGACGAGCATTAGCCCAGAAATATAAAGGCGTTCCGTTAGACTACTGGGCAACATCAAAACGCTCTTCTAAGAAAGCAGCCAACCCTGACCCTGGCGAGACAGAAGGCTTTGAGGCAGAAGATAGAATTCTTCTAGATGAGCCTTACATTGAGGATGCCGACAGATACATTGACGAAATACATTTTGCTATTCCTTTGTATCGGTTTGAAAAAGGAATGTTTGACGACAAGCCAAAAAGAAAAGCAGGGAGTTCTATAGAAGCCTACCAAATGAAAGGTCTTAGAGATGGCGTCGCTATAGCGGAACAAAGAAACATCCCTTATTATATTCATATTGATAAACAAACTTTCCCCTTTGTTGAGGTTGGTAAAAAGAAAGCACTTACTAGCTTGGCTGCATTTATGGAAGAAGTAGAAAAGTCTGGTGTCACGGTTAATGAACCCCGTGACCCAGCATCGGTATATAAGAGCAGAAGCGGAGCACAGATTGGTGAGGACGAAGTGTTTCTATATGTTCAAGTAGCCCAAGATATCCTAGCCGGCAAAGAGCGATTTGAAGGAGCCAGTGTGAAGGATAAAGTTGGATATAGAGACGAAACTGAACGCAAAAGAGCGGCTGCTGAAATCTTTAGGGCATTAACGCAAGGTAGGCCCACTCCTGCTGGTCGTTATTATAGAGGCATCGACAGCGACCTTCATAATGTTAGTTCTAATCCCCAAGCTCGTAAGACCCTAGAGTTGCTTGCTTCACTTATGCGGAGCACAAAGAAAAAGACACTAAAAGATTTTGAAGCCTATTTAAATCAGGTTTACAAACAAAACCACGGGGATCAATAGATGAAAATCACACGAACACAACTTAGGACCATGGTTCAGGAGCAAATTAGGCAAATGACTGAAGCTGATGACTCGTTCTCTAAGGCTGGCAAAGAAATAGAAAAGAAGGGCACAGAAGGTGTCTTTACTGCCAAGGCTAAGAAGCGTGGAATGAGTGCTCAAGAATTTGCAAAAAAGGTCCTAGCGAATACTGATGAATATGATACTAAAACTGTGCGCCAAGCTTCTTTTGCCAAGGGTGCCAAAACCGTGGCGGATAAAAAATGAAACTTACAAAAAGCTTTTTAAGAAATCTTATCAAAGAAGAACTCCTCAAAGAGTTTTACAGTGAAAAAGATTTTGACCCAAAACAATCACGCAATAGAAATTGGGATGGAAGAGTTACTTGGAACGCTGGGTTTGTAGAAGTTCCCACCGGCAAGATGACAAAAGATAGAGACGGTAATCCTGTTCCTAAAACTAAAACCGAAAGAGATATAAGATCTGGAACAGTCCAGAGTATTATTCCTGGATATGGTACCGTTATCGGAATCGCAAAAATCATCGATGATGATGGTAAGTCTCACGAAGTTGAGATAGCTGAACTTACTAAGTCCTAATCTTCTCTTAAAAACTACTTATTATAATATGAGTACTTTTCGAGAACATAAGACAATTGCAGACCGGGCGGCAAGTGACCGAAGTCGTCACCGGCACAAAATTGAAAAAGCAATAAAAGAAAGCATCCGTGACGTTGTTGCGGAAGAAAGCATTATTGGACAAAGTGGCAAAAAGAAAATTAGAATACCTGTAAAGGGTATTAAAGAGCATCGCTTTGTATACGGAGCCAATGAAAACAATAAAAAAGTAGGATCAGCGCAAGGCAGAGATGTCAAAGAAGGACAACGAATCGGTCACCGTCGTCGTCCTAGAGCCGGAGAAGGAGATGAGGGAAAGCCAGGTGATAAACCAGGCGAGGAGCAGTATGAGATTGAGATGTCTCTTGAAGAGCTAGCCGAATACCTTTTCAGTGATTTAGAACTTCCGGAATTAGAAAAGAAAAACTTTAAGTTTACAACACAAGAAAAAATGAAGCGCAAGGGTAAAAGACCCTATGGTATACGTCCACGATTATCTAAGAAAGAAACTGTAAAACAAAAAATTAAAAGAAAAAAAGCTGCCATCAAAGCAGGATCCTATGATCCTTCATCGGGAGAGCGGTTCACGTTTCATGATAGCGATTTAAGATACAAGCACATAGCCCCAGTAGTAAAAGAAAATACCGCTGCTGTAGTGTTTTTCGTCATGGATGTCTCGGGGTCTATGACAACTTCCAAGAAGTTTTTAGCTCGTAGCTTTTTCTTTCTTTTATATCAATTTTTAAATCATAAGTATTCATCTATAGACGTTGTTTTTGTATCTCATACCGCAGATGCTCACGAAGTAAATGAGGAACAATTCTTTACCCAAGTTCCCAATGGGGGCACTTTAGTATCGACTGGTCTTAAAAAAGTAGAAGAGATTATTGAGAAGCGATATCACCCAAATAACTGGAACATTTACACATTCTATTGCGGTGACGGCGACAACTGGTCGATCGATAACAAAGAGGCAATAGCTACTTTCCGCCGGCTTAAAGAAATAAATCAAGTAATGTGTTACACTGAAATTGGCAAGTTGCACAAATTCAGTGAATATTCTTTGTACTCAGGGACGACACCAGAAAAACGTTTATGGGACTGGACAAAACTGGTTGAAGACAAAAACTTTAAGCGCACTCGACTAGAGAACCACAAAGATATTTGGCCAGCTTTTCGGAAGTTATTCGGAGGGAGAACATAATGTCAGAGTGGACTATGAAAGATTTGCAGTCATGGGATGATAAGATATGTTCCATTGGTAAAAAATTTGGTTTAGACTGGTATCCTATCGAGTATGAAATCTGCGACTATAAAGAAATGATGGGTCACATGGCTTATACCGGCTTGCCTACCCATTATCGCCATTGGTCGTTTGGGAAGTCATTTGACCGTATCCAGACTGAGTATAATTTAGGAATGTCGGGATTACCTTATGAGATGATCATTAATTCAAATCCTAGTATATCTTATTTAATGACAGAGAACCCCATGCCTACTCACCTTCTCACTATGGCACATTGTGTAGGTCATAGTGATTTTTTCAAGAACAACAGGATGTTCTCGGAAACTCGGGCTGACACCGCTATAGATCGTTTCAAGGCTGCTGGCAAGCGGGTGAAGAAATATATGGAAGACCCCAATATTGGTGTGGATGCAGTTGAAAGAATTTTGGATGCATGTCATGCTATAAAATATCAAGTTCCTCGCACCCCAGGAATAAAAAGAAGGAACCACAAGGATCTTAAAAAATACTATCATAATCTGATGCTTAATGATAAGACCGGTTGGTGGAGTACTCATATGGATATAAATAAAATACCACTTGAGCCCGATAATAATCTCTTACGATTTATTGCCGAACATGACAAACAATTAGATCCATGGGAAAAGGATTTAATCACGATTGTCGAACAAGAGTCTTTATATTTTGTACCTCAAGCATGTACTAAAATCATGAACGAGGGTTGGGCGTGTATGATCCATGAGAAAATAATTCAAGAATTAGGAATACCTGATGAGTATTACCTATCCTTCATTAGACTACACAACCAAGTCGTTCGCCCACACCTAGGACGAATTAACCCTTATCATCTTGGTTATAAAATATTCAAAGATATAGAAAAAAATCTAGGATTTGAAGAATGTGTTAGGGTCCGAGAAACCCATAGTGATGATACTTTCATCAAAACATATTTAAATGAGGATCTGTGCAGGGAACTCAATTTGTTTAGTTATTCTTTTCGCCAAAGAGATGGGTACAATAAAATTGATAAAGTTTCTGATGAAGATAGTTGGCAATCAATTCGTGACGACCTAATTAAGAATATAGGACTTAACACTATTCCAGTAGTTTTAGTTAAAGAATTAAAAAAAGATGGAACCCTAATACTGGAACACGAGCATGACGGGAGAGATCTGCAATTATCGGAGGCAAACAAAGTTTTCGAACATATTAATGATCTATGGAGTGGTTCTGTTAAATTTACAACAATTATAGAAGAAGAAACCTGGGAGTTTTAACAAAATGTCAAATAACAAAAAATCAGATAAATTTTTAAAGCTGATAAACAAACACAAAGAGACTAAAAAGAAAGAAAAATTCTCAGGGGTTTTAGCAGATTATCTGTCTTTACTTGAAGAAAATTATGATATACCGAAATTAGCCCACAAGAGACTTTATGATGTAATTACGTCTGAAGGTGTTAGCAAGATGGACAAGTCCAGTGAGCGTTCACACAAACTGTTTGGTGGAGAAGAGTTAAAGACCTACGATTATTTTCAGGGTCAATTTTTTGGAATGGAAAGATCTCTAGCTAAAATAATGAGGTTTCTCAGATCAGCTTCTCTCAAAGGAGAGGAGAGCAGGCAGGTTCTACTGTTGCTTGGTCCAGTTGGTGCCGGCAAATCAGCACTTATGGAGCACATCAAAAGAGCATTAGAAAAATGTGATTCAATGTATCACATCGAGGGGTGTCCCATAAATGAGGAACCTTTGCACCTTATTCCCCGATCTTTGAGGCAAGAGTTTCAAGATCTCTATAATATTAAAATCGAAGGGGATTTGTGCCCAGTGTGCCGGCATAGATTAAAAGAAGAATTTAATAACGATTATACTCAAATGCCAATATCACAATCTTCATTCTCTGCTAGGGGAAGAAGGGGTGTTGGAGTTGTTCCTCCAATGGATGCCAACAGTCAAGATGTTACTGTCCTTATCGGCAGCGAAGATATATCCAAATTAGATCTTTACTCTGAGGATGACCCTAGGGTATTATCTTTAAATGGTGCCTTTAATGTAGGCAACCGTGGTATAGTAGAGTTTGTAGAGGTTTTCAAGAATGAGATTGAATTTCTTCATACCATGATTACAGCAACTCAAGAAAAATCAGTACCTTCTCCTGGAAAAGGTCCAATGATATATTTTGATGGAGTAATATTGGCTCACTGTAACGAAGCAGAATGGAATAAGTTTAAATCAGAGAACACTAATGAGGCTATTCTAGATCGTATTGTTCGTGTGAATGTACCCTACTGCCTAGAGGTTTCCGAAGAAGCAAAGATTTATAAAAAGCTTTTAGGACTATCAGATTTTGACGGACACATTGCTCCTCATACCCTTGAGGTCGCTTCAATGTTTGCTGTATTGAGTAGGCTTCACCCATCTAATAAGGTTGATGCATTGACGAAAATGAAACTTTATGATGGTAAAGATGTAATAGAAAAAGGGACCGTTAAGAAAATAGATATTAATGATCTTAGGGATGAAGCTCGTGATGAAGGAATGACAGGTATATCTACCCGGTTCATTATGAAAGCTATAGACTCCGCCCTTTCTGATAGCGAAAAGAATATGGTTACTCCTATATCTATTCGTGATGTGCTTATAAAACAAGTAAAAGAGCAGGTGGTAGCAGAAGATGATAGAAATCGCTATCTTGACTTTCTAGGAAAAACGCTTCATGAAGAATATCTAAATATTTTAGAGAAAGAAATAACTAAAGCTTTCGTGTCTGCTTACGATGAGCAAGCAGAAGCTCTATTTAACAATTACTTAGATCATGCTGAGGCATATGTTAATATGGCAACAGTTAAAGATAGTGTAACTAATGAGGAGATTGCGCCTGACGAACAATTTATGGCTTCTATAGAAGAGCAAATTGGAATAACAGGCACATCCAGAGAGAACTTCAGAGTAGATATCACTGCATTCATGTTTTCTAAATTGCGAAGAGGAGATAAAGTAGACTGGAAGTCATATGCGCCCCTCAAGGAAGCTATTGAAAGCAAGTTAACATCTTCAGTTAAGCAAATATCTAGAATTGTCACCAAGTCAAAAAGTCGAGACAAAAAACAAAAGTCTAAATATAACGAAATGGTGAATACCCTTATTGAAGAATATGGATATAGCGAGGACTCCGCCGAAGAAGTAATTAAGTTTGCTGCAAACAATCTTTGGAGAGATAGCTAAGGCAATCCGGTGAATAAAATACCAGGTTCGATCGATAACTTATCTAAATTTGTTGGAAATACCCCACTAATACAAGTATTTGTTGAATTAAACGGCAAAAAACTTAATATTTTTGCAAAATATGAGGCTTGGAATTATTCTGGGAGTATAAAAGACCGAATGGCACTGCAAATCTTGCAAAGTGCCTACTCGTGTAACACCATTCAACCAAAAGATGTAATTGTAGAAGCTACAAGTGGCAATACAGGCATTGCATTTGCTGCGATGGGTGCTTTTTTAGGTCATCCAGTAGAAATTTATATGCCTGACTGGCTCTCTGATGAAAGAAAACGTCTTTTACGCTTTTATGGAGCAAAATTACACGAAATTAGTGCAGAAGAAGGAGGATTTCTTAAGTGTATTGAGTTAGCAGAGGATAAAGGCTTGAAAAAAGGGTATTTTTGTCCTAAACAATTTGAAAACTCAAATAATCCACTTGCACACTGTACTAAAACTGCCCCAGAGGTTGAGTTATCACTTCTAAAGAAGGGTTTTGGTGATTTAGATGCTTTTGTCGCTGGTGCAGGTACTGGAGGCACTATTATGGGCTTTTATAGACACTTTTCCCAAATAATCGAGCATTTTCAAGCATTTCCGGTGTTTCCTGTTAATAATACCGATGGTTCTCACCGTATTGAAGGAATTGGAGACAGTTTTGTTCCTAAGATCCTTTCTCTTGACGAATTAGGTCCCATGGTACGCATATCTGATACTGATGCTATAGCTGTAGCTCGTTTATTGAATAGTAGAGGACTATCAGTCGGTATATCCTCGGGGGCTAACTTATTAGCGGCAACACAAAAAGCTTTTGACCTTCCTAATGGTTCAAATGTCGCCACTATCTTCTGTGACGACAGTAAGAAGTATTTATCAACGGATTTGTGTTCTGGGAGCGAAGAAAAGCTATCTTGTGACTTTAAATTATTGGATTATAGAATAATATGTTGAATATATTTATATCCATGGTAAACTAATAACATGAACTACGAGGAAGAACTATTATCTGAGATAAAAGATGCCTTCGATAATGTTTTAGAGGGCGGTCCTATCCCAGCTTATCCAAATGAAGCATTGCCTTTAGGTACCTGGGTTCGATCGAATAAAGTGGATCGTTTAGGGGTGATAACAGATGCTTTTTATGGTGATCTGGATAAGGACAATCAGAAGATTATCATTTACACAATTATTTTTTTTCCAAAAACTAGGGATATCACCTCTAGTTACACCAACAACTCGCAGTGCTATATTTCTAACGAATACGAATATGATATCACTGCCTACCTAATGATTAAACCAGTAGATTTAAGAAAGTTTGAAGGACTTATACTATGAAATTAATACCAGCGGCTTTATTGTTTGATATGGATGGGACATTAACTGGCGCTAGAGAAACTATTACAAAAGATGTTTTAGATTGCTTATCTGCAATCAGACCACCTGTAAAAAAATATTTAGTCACCGGATCAGACATGACCAAAATTGAAGAACAGATCCCAGTTGCTTCTCTTCTGTCCATTTTTAATGGTATATACGCCTGTAATGGCACAAGAGTTTATAATTGTGATCTTGATATGGATGATGAGACAAGAGCGATTGAGCCTGAATTAATCCACAAAACCACACTAAGAGATTATTACTCTGAGTCGGATATTAATTTTATTATTGATACATTATTAAGAATTGCCGCCAGTACTCACACTAAGGTTAAAACTGGAAATTTTGTTGAATGGAGAGACAGTCAGATTAATTTTTCAGTGATTGGAAGAAATTGTACAAGTGATCAGCGAAGTGATTATATTCAGTGGGATGCCAAAAGCGGGGAAAGAGAGAATATTATTTCTAAACTAAGGCAAGAGTTTAAGGGGTGGGGATTATCATTTCGTTTAGGCGGTCAAATATCGATTGATGTTACCCGAGAAGGTTGGGATAAGAGCTATGCACTTAAAAACATGAATGAAAGTCCAGACCAGTGTGTTTTTTTTGGAGATAAGATCTGTAAAGATGGAAATGATTTAGATATTGCAATGAAGTGCGCTAAATATCATCACATTGAGGGTCCGGCAGATTTTATATTACAACTACAGGAATATTTATGATTGATGCCAATATTTACGCTACTGGCTGCTATTCTGTTAGCCCTTCTTTTACCTGGTGGAACATTAGTGCTCATCGTATGGCTGAGATCAAGGCACGCAGAGAAGCAGCGAGAATTATTGAAGAAGATAAACGAAAAAAGAAAGTTAACTCTGCAAAGATTGCAGAAGGAACAATCTCGATATATGCGTAGTAAAAAAACAAATAAAAAAGTTGACAAGTAGTATATCGGTGGTATCTTAGAAAGTAAGATAAGGAGAGAGCGATGAACTGCTTTCAGATCGAAGTCCGTGGCGCAACCTTTACAATCTGGGCACCTACCATTCAGGACGCCCTAGAAACCTTCATGATCGATATGGAGTTTTATGAGGTTCCTAAAGAGTCCATGATTTATGCTGAAGAAGAGACCAAGGATGGAGATTTCTTCCCTGCTGAGTGTGGTGGTTTCTAGTTCTCAAGACTATCTATTGTTAGAAACAAAACCGAGGGGTATTTCTGATGACTGTATCTGTTACTAACCAAAGCACACCTTTGGGAAACAAAATAGTTCAAGACACTAGTGTTGTGAATGTTGCTGTAGATAATGCCACGGGAGCATCTGGCACCCTATACGCAGTTGAGATTACTACTACTACAGGTTCTACTGTATTTTTTAAACTAGCTGATACTACAGACGCTACAGCCGGAACTACTGCGGCTGATATTGTTTTAAGGTGCCCTGGAAATTCACAAAAAAGCTATATATTTCCGGGCGGTATTCCTTTTACTGCGGGTTTTAGTCACTGGTGTGTCTTATCTGCGGCTGAAAGTAATACTACTACTCCTGGAGCCAATAACGTATCCGTAAGCTACGTTACTAGTTAAAAAAGATAAAATAAAACTTGACCTACTCCTAATACATGGTAATATATGTATGTAAGGGAGAGAGATATGAAGCTTCAGAATGCTATCAAGAAAATTCGTGCCCGTGCTAAAATTGTAGACCGTAAGGTGAGCATTGATGAGAATGACTACCATGGAAATGGTCAGGTCAAAGTTTATGCTCGGTTTGAAGGGTCTGATCGAACAATTTCATTTTGGACCAACAGCGACGGTTCCATTAGTTCACCTCATACCAAGCGTGATGGAGATGAGTCGGATCCTCATACGGATTATTTTCCAGGCACCTTCTGGGACAATATCACGCAAGCGTTGAACTCGGTTGCTCCTCTTCCTCCGAAGTATCCAGTCGGTTCGCTAGTGCGCTTCAAAGATAATAAGCGCAATGGTCGATGGAAGCTTGCTGGCAAGGTTGCCTTGGTAATGCAGGCTGAGTCTGGTGGGAACTACAAGGTTCAGTATCCTGGCTCACAAGACCGCTACGATCCTTTCTACTCCGAGCGGGACTTAGAAAGACTTTCATAAAAAACTTGACTCCTAGTCGATGCGTGATAATATAAGTTATAAGGAGAGAGACATGGCTGCTGCTAACCCCGAAGTCGAATTTCATCTGGATAGTTTCCTTGGAGATTGCCAAGAGATGCTCAATGAACATTACAAATCTAAACTCCCAAACTTGAACGTTCCTAGTATCAAGGTCTATCCAGGAGGAAAGTACTACAAGGTTGCCAAAAAGGACAACAGCCATAACGAAAGTGTTTGGTTTTTCGTCAGCAAAGAAGACGGGAATATTTGGAAGGCTGCTTCTTGGAAAGCACCTGCCAAAAACTTCCCTCGTGGTAATATCCTCAGCGATGTTGCTAAAGACGTCATTGGTGTTTACGGGATTTAAAATGATTTTGTCTGCCCTTATTTTACTGGCTGCCCCAAGTTTAGATACAAACGTCGTAAACCAAGGCAATCCCTCAACAGGTATTTATTGTCCGGTTTTTATGACTAAAGCCGAAGCCATTTTCGGAGGACCAGATGTAAAACCTCGGGGACTTAATAAAGTTTTACAAAAACACATGTGCTTTACTCACGTTGTGATGCCCCTCCAGCAGATTTGTATTATGGAAGGTCATGACGAAAAGCGTTGTAAAATGAGAACCGTCAAGTGGATCAAGAAAAAGAAATAGGAGAAAATGATGGATTATGAATTGAAAGAATTTGATGAGGATATTTTTATTCAATGGTTCGCAGAAGAGGCTCGCAATGGCAGAATGTCACCAGAACGCCTAGACGAACCGAATTGGGGAGTCAGTCCTCAGTTTCTTATTAACTCTTCTTTTGCTGCGATCGCTGCCGACCGAGCAAGGTGGATGCAGCCATTGATGTTTCTGGCTGGCATCGCCACAGGAATGGTTGGTGGAGCACTTTTGAGTTTAGAAGCACCTATTTATTGGCTAACCTTTTAAGGGGGATATGATGTCAGAGAATAAGAAGCAGTGGAAATGCAATTTTAAGCTTGAGATTATCAGCAAAGAGGGAGCATCACTAGATGATTTTAATACTTCCCTTGATAAGTTTGTTAGTGATTGGATTGATGTTATTCCAGATACAGGAACAGCAGCGCCGGAAAGTGCTATTGACTTCTGGCACGGCGGATTACATTTTCCACCAAATGATGAAGAATAGAAGGAGAAAAGATATGTTTGTAAAGTTTACTCGAAGCAACGGCGCTGGCACCGCCCTTGAGCCAATTTGGATTAACTCCAATAATGTACTTTCAATTGAAGATGTTAGCAGTACCGGCAAGTGGAAGACCTTGGTTTCTACTGGAGGTGATGTTGCTAACGGTCTCTCTGTCATTATCGTTGATGGCTCTGTGGATGAAACTTTAGCTAAACTTAATTAAGGAAACATAATGAAAAAACTAAACACACGACGACGATAAGTGTCAGGGTTAAACCCGAACCGATCTGGCAGGAAGCATAAAGAGCCAGCGTCCCTACCTTCAGTAACCACATACCTTTGAAGAGTTGCGTGTGGAAAACGGTTTGTAGAGTTAGATACCAAACTTACAGGAGTCCAGATGTACTTGGGCTAAAACTCTTCAAAAATGCGCTTGTAGCTCAGTGGTAGAGCGTTGCCTTTACACGGCAGTGGTCGTAGGTTCGAACCCTACCGAGCGCACCAAATGGTCCAGTAGCTCAGTTGGATAGAGCAACGGCCTTCTAAGCCGTGGGTCGCAGGTTCAAATCCTGCCTGGATCACCAAGGAGTTTGAGATGCTGAAAGTTTTAGGAAAATTACCAAGAGAACTGGTCGTCGCTGTCAGCGGTGGTCCAGACTCTATGGCTATTTTGGATTTTCTTTCCAATAATCATGATGTGACTGCTGCTTATTTTGATCATGATACTCCGTTTGGAGAAGAGGCTAAACATTTTGTCAAAGATTACTGCGATGAGCGTGATATTCCTCTTGTATTAGGTACTATTTATTTTGATCGTCCTCCGCAGAAATCTCTAGAAGAGCATTGGCGTGATGAACGATATAAGTTTTTCCGTACCTTTGATAGCCCAGTAATCACAGGGCACAACTTAGACGATGTGATAGAATGGTTTTTATTCTCTTCTATTCATGGTCACAGCAAAGTCATGCCTTACCGTAATCAAAACGTTATTAGACCATTTATCTCTACGCCTAAACGCTCTCTTGAAGACTGGTGTGAACATAAAGGGGTACCATTTCTGATTGATCCGGGAAACGCAGATCAAAAGTTCATGAGAAGCATTATCAGGCACGATATTATGCCGCACGCTCGGCTGGTAAATCCGGGCATGGAAAAGACATTTAAAAAACTTGTAGAAAAGGAGTACAATAACATCTGAAAGGATCTGAAGGGGGATAGCTCAATTGGTCAGAGCACTGGTCTCATAAACCATAGGTTCCGGGTTCAAGTCCCGGTCCCCCTACCATGCCCGAATAACTCAGTTGGTAGAGTGCCTCACTTGTAATGAGGAAGCCGTGGGTTCGAATCCTACTTTGGGCACCATACGGGCATAACTCAGTTGGTAGAGTGTCAGTTTTCCAAACTGGATGTCGTCGGTTCGAACCCGACTGCCCGCTCCAACTCCGGATCTAGTGTTCTAGCCACAGCGAGCAGGCTATGAGGTGCGATCCCTCACGGAGTATTGGGAAGAGTGTCCGAGTGGTCGATGGTGAGGCACTAGAAATGCCTTGTACAGCGAT
>JAAHTH010001936.1_pt1 | contig 16780 bp, 20 predicted proteins | sample 6116091 | NCBI WGS metagenome assembly JAAHTH01 (sample SAMN13939990, study PRJNA603662) | sponge metagenome | isolation source: marine sponge | host: Mycale hentscheli | place: New Zealand | collected 2006 | reverse complement strand
GTTTGAATAAATTGACTTATCATTCCATCTGAATAATGGTCTGTTACCTTACAAGCTTTCTTTAAAAATCTTGCTGATGGGTCATTATTAATAGTATTGCTATATATTAATATCTGGTCAAAATAATCCTGTGAATCATAAAAACCATCTTCACGACTACGGAATACTAAATTATTTAATAATGTGGTTTTCCCTGCTCTTACTGAACCGATACCTAATAGTAAAGAAGGAGGTTTAATCATATTTTCGTGTATAGGTATAATACGTGGATTAGGAACATCTGCTTTTACTGGAATAACATTAGGAGTTTTAAATGATACATTTTTTTTAATTTTTTCTTCTTTATCTTCTTCTTCACTTGACATATTATAATAATATAATAGTAATATTTTTTTTATTATAAAGAAAAATAAAAATCTAATAATAAATTATAAATGGATATTTTACCTGAAATTATACAAAAAGAAGTAATTGAAGAAAATATTATTGATGAAGAAGAAGATGCCTTACCTGACCCTGAACCTAAAATAAAGATTAGTAAAGAAGAAGTTTTCAAAGATGAACCTCAATTAAAACCTCCACAAGAAGTTCCTATTGTAGCAGATACTCCTGTTGTAAAAAAACCTAAAAGAACAAGGAAAATGAGTGAAGAAGCATTACAGAAGTTAGCAGAAGCAAGAGAAAAGGCACATCAAAAAAGAAGAGAAAATGCTGAACTTAGAAGACAAGGTAAATTAAAAACTAAAAAGCAATTAAAAGAGGAAAAGGAAAAAGAAGAAATTGAAAATAAAAGACCAGTTGTAAATAATATAACTCATAAAACGGAAAATATTACAAATAATATTACTGAGGATGATATAAAAAGAATAGCATTAGAAACATCTTCAAAAGCAACAAAGGAAGCATTAGAAGGATATGAGGCAGTAAGGAAAGCAAGAAAAGAAGAAAAAAGAAAAGCAAAGCAGGAGGAAATGGAAAAAGCAAAAATTCATAAACAAATTTTAAAAGCAAGTGGATATAAAATGGGTGATGAAGGATTTTTCGGTAATTGCTTTTAATTATTAAATTATAATAATATATTATAATTATTTATAATGAGTAGTTTTACAACTTTATTGGATTGTTCCCATAAAAGTTCAGAGGAATTTAAAGGAGGTAATTTAAAAAGTAATTCTTTATTTACAAATAAATTAGGTTCAGGATTACAAGTGAATGCTGGTGATACAATATCAGTTCATAATGCTTATATTAGTGAAACTGGTAGTGATGATAATTCAATACAAATAACAGATAAATTTATTCAAAATAAAAGTATAACTTATACTAAATTAACTCCTGCTAATTTTTTACAATTTCCTGATAATGATTATATGTTAGGTTATAAAAGTGTATCAGCAAGTAATATAACAGAAGAAATAGAGTTGAAAGAAAATAAAACTACAATTTTATATAATTATTATATTACAAATCACGGAGAAATAGCATTTCATTTACCACGAAGATTTGTTTATCCTTCTACTGGTAGTCCTGAATGGGGACTTACAAGTGATAGATTAACAACTGGAAGACAATATGGTAATCCTTGTTTATATACATCAGTAGGTTCTCAATATAATCGTGGTTTTTTATCTGCTTTTTATTGTGATGATGATTATTATTTATTTCAGGAAGGACTTGAAGCAAATGTAGGGAATAATCATATAAAAGGAATATTTAATAATTCTCGTTTTAAAATATTTACTCAAACTGATACGAGATATGCTGATGTAGGTGGTTCTCATTTAATTTCTGCCTCTTTAACTTCTCCTGCTGGTTTAGAATATATAGAATACATAGAAAAATTAGATATAGAATTAGATGTAGGATTTAGAAGTCCAGAGGCAATAGCAAGTAAAATAACAAATGATTTACGGAAAGCATCGCAACCACAAATTAATAAATTAATTTCAACAGCAGATTTTAATTTATTAGTTGATAATCAAACTTATAGACATTTAAACGTAGAGATAAATTCACCTACATATCATACTTTCCACGCGTGTAGTCAAGATAGTAATTCTTCTGCTACTTATAATTCTTGGCAGAATGCTTCCGTTGATAATGATAGAGGATTAGAATGGTTATCATCACATCAATTTATAGGAATTAAAAGACCTGATTTATGGTTAGCAGGAAGAAGATTTAATAAATTTTGGTTAGAACATTTACAATCAATAGACCCAAATGTATATCCTAATTATTTATATTCAGGTTTTAATATAGCAACAAGTTTAAATGCTTCTAAATTTAGTCGTGATGCTACTGGTGATAATATTCATACAATAATTTTTCCTGTATTTTGGAGTAATAAAGAGTTTATGAATAAAATGAAAGATATATTTATAGAACAAGGAAAACATCCTGAATTGTTTGAAAATAAATTTAATCAATATTTTTCATTTACATCGGCAAGTAATTCACGATTTTTACATTTAAACGTATTAAGAAATAGTCAAAGGAATGCTGTTAGTCCAGTTTATAAAAGACAATTAGGCACAGATTATCTTAAAACAAATGGTTCTACTCCTTTTATGAATTCAGTTCCTATATTTTTTGATTTTAACCCTGATTATGAAAATACTGAAACGGAAGGAAATAGTTGGGAAGATGGATATTCATACGGAGTTTTTAAAAAATATAAAATAAATAATTTTGAATATGTTTCTGTTACTACCTCTCATTTAGGATTTTTAGAAGATACAACTTTATCAGCATCATTTACGACCATCCCTAATCCTATGTTTCTCTTAAACGACGGAACGACAAATGGTTCTGTTATTGATGCTGAAACACAGATGGGTTGGGATAGTCATTTTCTTTCTTACGGAAATATATGTGTTGGTTTAAATGCTGGTTGGGGAGTAGAATTTCCAAGATTAGAACCTTCTGCTGTATTATACCAATCAAACCAACAACACCCCACAGCATACGATACAACTGAAATTGAATCACACGCGAGGATACAAAAAGTATATTTAGGAGCAAATGAACCATTAATAGAATATAATACAACTTCTAATCGCTTTGAAATAAGTAATTTACATACATCAGAGAGAGTTCAAAATAGGTCAGTAGCAGGAGGTATAGCAGGAACAGGTGATAGTGGTGAAACACTAAATCCTTTTCCCACAGCAGGAGATAAAGTTTATAAAATAAATAAAAGATTATTTAATACTTCTTGGTTACCTGATATACTTCCTTATGGAGCAAATAATCATACATTAACAATAAATACGGAAGAATATAATATTGATTTTTTAAATCCTAATTTAAGTCCTTGGACTATATATGACCAGTATTCAGGAATTATTATAAAAGATTTTGGTTATGATGAAAACTATTGGAATAGAGGTTTTTGGAATACTCTTGGTTTTGATTATCAACAATTTAATTCACCTGAAACTTCTTCTAATGATATAACTACAAGAGTAGGAAATGATAATAAAAATACTCTTCCTTATGCTTTCACTAATGCTGATGTAGGACAATTAGCAACTATGGATTTCCCTACAAATGTATTCGGTAATGGATTTTATAATTTACAATTACCTTGTCCTTCTTTATTTAATGATAATAATAGTGGTGCTGATAAAAGTAATTATTTTAGAGAAGATTTGTTATTTGAGAGTTATCCTGCTATTACGGAAACTGCTATATCCGTTAAACTACAAGCACCAAGATTACCACGAAAATTAGCAAATCCTTATTTTACTATTCGTTCAGATATTTTAGAAGAAAATACTTATATAGGTGGTATTGACTCTGGACAAATATATCCTGTTATTGCTACTATTCCTAAAAGTAATGATTATGGTGATTTCTTTGTTTCATTAGATAGCACTTTATCATTTACATTTACAAGACCTAAAACTATAACATTTATAAAAACTATGATTACCAATCCTGACCAATCATTAGCAGATGTAGATGAAAATTCTTCTATTATTTATAAATTAACAAGAGGATTAAATCCTAATAGATTTAATATTTTACAACAAGTTTTAAATGATACTAAACCTAAAATATAATTCTTTCCTCAAAAAAGTTTATAAATTTGTTTTTTTTTTTGAAAAAGTTGTAAAAGCAAAATGGAAATTGGTGATTACGTAAAATTTAAAACTGGTTCTCATAATGATTTTATTCATTACGGAAAATTAATAAAAGAAAATAAACAATCATATAAAATAAGATTTATCTGGACTAATGATAATTGTATTGAAAGAAATATAAAAAAAGAAAATGTTGTAGGAAAAATTAAAAAAAGTGATTATGATGATTGGGAATATTATTTCACTTATAAATTATGGGAATTACCATTTAAAGAAGCATCTCGCTCTATGTTAGAATTAGATACTATTTAATTCTTTCCTCAAAAAAGTTTATAAATTTGAAAACTATTTAACTTTTTTTTTATAAAATAAATAAGATGGATTACGAACAACTACTAAAAGAATATAATGCTCTCAAACAAAAATTATCTAAATATGAGGTTGTTGAAGAAAATAAAAATGTTGTAGAAGTAAAGGATATGGAAGATATTAAAACTGCTTTAAAAAATGAAGTTAAATATTATAAAAATATTGATGGAACTTTTAAATTAGATGAGAATGATAAAAAAATTCCTAAAAAACCTCGCACAGATAAAACTATAAATGATTATATGAATATTTTAAAAAGAGCAGGAATTACTGATGTAGCAGATTTAAATAAATTAAATGATGTAGATGCTATGGTAAAAAATGTAGAAGAAAGAGTTTCAGCAATTACATCACAAAGATTACAATATACAGCATTTATAGCAGTATTAGAAGCATTAAATTTATTTCCTGATGCTTTATTAAAATATCGTAAATTACAAGAAGAAGGAAATAAACAATATACGGAAGCAAATGCTTCTGCTACTTTATCTAAAAAACAAGAAGAACAATTTGCTACTAAAAAGGATTTTGATGCTATGGTTTCTAAAATGGAAGAAAATATAACTTTAACTAAAACTCCTAATTTAGATGATAAAAGAAAATTACAAGATTTAATCTTAATTAAATTATATCAAAAATTTCCTGTAAGAAATGAAATAGCAACTTTAATTAAAATAACTAAAAAAGATTTTGATAAACTTGAAACTAAAAATAAAAATTATTTAGTAATAGATGGAGCAAAAATGTTTTTAAGTTTAAATGATTATAAAACTAATGATACTTATGGTGAAAATTTACTTAAAATCCCTATGGATATCAAAAAATTATTTAAAGAATGGTTTAAATTTTATAATCCTGATAAAGAATATGTATTTATGAATATGTCAGGAGAACCTATTACTACAAATTATCTTACTAAACAATTACAAAGAATCACAAAAGAAGGTTTAGGAAAATCTATTTCAACAACTATGATTAGAAAAATATATGCTTCTCAATATGCTAAAAAAAATAAAAAACAAAAGAAAGATGCTAAAATGATGGGACATTCCGTTTCAACACAAAATTCCGTATATGTCAAAGAAAAATAATTTATTCACCGAATACAACTTTATAAATTTGATTTGGTTCTATGCGAAGCAAAAGTTATAAAATCAAAATGTCAGCAACTACTCGTAAAACTATCACTTGCTCTGAACTTTTATGGGAACAATGCGAAGAAGAATTTAAAAAATTAAAAGAAGATAATAAAAAATTAAAAGAGGAAAATGAAAAATTAAAAAATGTTATATGTAATCCACTTATCTCTTGTAATGGTATTAATTGTAGGGGTAAAGAAAAATTTATTCAATATCGTATTAAAGAATATGAAGAAACAATATGGAAAATTGAAAATGGGGCAACAGGTATGGGTGATAAAAATTAAACAAAATCAGGAATCTTAAAATTTTCATTAACATAATTTATATCATCAAAGGTAAGTTTAGCAGGATGGTTCCTGTTAGTTAATACAATTTTTTTTGATAGAAAGATTTGCCACATACTTTCTCTTTTTTCTAATTCTTCCTTACATTCACAGGGATAATCTTCTAAAAGATACATATCATAATTTTCATTAATTAAAATATCGGCAGATGCCCTATAATTCCTTGGTTTATTTAAAAAACCCATAAATCCTCTATAATCGGTTTTATGTCTATTTAATCTATCTTTTAAGGGAACTTTTGTAGAACCTACATATCCTATACCAGTAACATTACATTTAATTAAATAAATTTTTCCAGTAGAATAATCGTGTTTCATTTTTATATATCATATATAATAATTTAGAATTCTAAACGAAAATTACCTTTTTTTACTTGAAGTGTAGGAATAGAATATTGTTTTATTTTTTTCTTAACATTTAAATCTTCTTTAACATTTTCACTAATTTCGTATATATAATTTTCTTTAAAATTTTTATTATATAAATCTATTGCCCTTCTTACTGATGAAATATCACCATAGGGTTTAATTTCTTCAATAAGTTTTATAATTTCTTCTTTATTATTAAATAATGATTTATTTAAATTACATCCATTCCTACAAAAAGAAATAATTTTTCTTGAATTTAAAATAATTTCATTCTTTTTTTTTACGGATAAAGGCATTTATATTCTTTAAATATTTTAATTTTATTGTTTATACTAAATGGGTAAGTATGATGATAAACAACTTTATAAACCATTTCCTTCTGATATAAAAGGAAAAAAATATTCTGTTATAGTAATGGATAAAGGTAAAAGAAAAAAAGTTAATTTTGGAGCAAAAGGTATGGATGATTGGAGAAGTGGAACAGCAACAAAGGAACAAAGAGCATCATTTAGAGCAAGGATTAAGGGAATAAAAAGAAAAGATGGTTCATTTGCTTATAAAGATAAAACTTCTCCTGCTTACTGGGCTTTAAATTATTTATGGTAAAATAAATTTATATTTAAATATATAAATGTCTCATTATGGTTTTGATAATTCTCAAACTTTCGGTGATATAAATGATAGTGTTTTAAGTCAAAATAGAATGATTAGAGCAGAAAATCGTAGAAGAATTCAAGAGCATCAAGAGGATATTACTAATACAGAAAAAGCAGTAAGTAATTTAAATACACAAGGTAGAGAAGAACAAACCCTCGGTGAAGCACTTGGAGGACAAATAGCAAGTAAAGGGAAAGATATTCAAGCAGTAGGTAAAGCAGGTAAATTTGCTGTAACTCGTGCTGGTGATATCGGTAGTGCTTTATTAAATGCTACGGAAGATGCTATAACCCCTTCTGATGGTTTGGATAGACCACCTATGACTTATTTTAGACTGAATACTAATAATGTAGGACAAGATGCTTATGAGGGTGCTGTTGATTTTTTAAAAGGTGCTGGTTCAAAAGGAGTTGGTATAGCAGAAAGGGCAAAATCCATAGGAAAGTTAGGTGGTCTTGCTACTGGTTTAACAATAGGAGCAGGTGCTTTGGATGCTTTTAATGATATAGAAACTGGTAAAATTCAAGGGAATAATACAGCAGAAAAAGTAGGTAATGTTGCTGGTATTGCGAGTGGTGCTTTGGAAGGATTAGGCACAGCATTAGATTTAACAGGTATCGGAGCACCAGCAGGAGTAGCATTAAATTTATTAGGTGGTTTAACTTCTCTTGTCGGAGCAGGAGCAGATATAGTAGGTGAAGAACAAGAAGCAAAATCAGCAAAGGCAAGAGTTCAACAAGTAGCATCTCAACAACCTCAATTATTAAAACAACAAGCAATTCAATCAGTAGGAACAACTGGGGCAGAGGTTAAATCCTCAAATTAAAATCTTTTTTTTAATATAAATGACAAAAGAAATATTTATAGTAGGAAATGGTAAATCATTAGAAAATTTTGATTTTTCTTTTTTTAAAGAAAAGGAATGGATAGGTTGTTGTTTAGGATATAGATATTGGAAAGAAATAAATATATATCCTACTCATTATGTAAATGTAGATAATGTAGTTTTAAAGCATAATTTAGAAGATATAAAAGATTTAATAATTAATAAAAGATGTAAAACATTTTTATTATCAGCATCAATAGTTCAGGAATGGGAAGATATATTAAAATATAAAAATGTATATTTCATAGAACAATTTAAAAGACAAAAAGGTAATCCATTTAGGAATTTAATAGATTGGTGTTCAGGAACAAGTGCTACTACTTATGGATATTTACTGGATGCTGATGTATTACATTTATTAGGAATGGATTGTAAGTATGTGGAGTTCTTGCCTGAATGTATTAAATTAAATGATGGGACTTTAAAAATAATAAAACAACCAGTTAATAATCCTAATTATTTTTTTAATGGATATCAACAAGTAGGAGATATTTATAATTTACCTAATACAGAAAGAATACATAAAACTTCTTGGGAAGATGTAAGGAACTTAATAATTTTATTTAATATATTAAGACAAAAAGATGTAATGCTTTATAATTATAATGATAATGATACATTAGATAATTTCTTTCAAAGAAAAAGTTTAGATGATTTAAAAAATATCTAATTAAAGTAAATGATTGGATGTATTTGTCCTTCACCTCATATTGATAGAATGAAAGAATTAAAAGATGAAATGGGTTCTTCTTGTAAAGTATATTGTGAAACTGGTTGTTTATACGGAGGTAGTATGATTTTACAAATGAAATCTAAAACTCCTTGTCATTTTATTTCCATAGATTTATTTAATGGATATTATGGGAAATCATTTGACCCTCATAGAAAAATAGATTTAACAAATCATTTAGAAATAGTAAATGAAAATATAAAAAATAATAATCCTTATTCTCATAGTTATGAATTAATAAAAGGTGATAGTAAAAAAAAAGAAGTATGTGATAAAGTAAAATTTAATATAGATTTTTTATTTATAGATGGAGACCATAGTAGAGATGGTGTAAGATGTGATTTTTTAAATTTAAAAGATAAAGTAAATAAAGGTGGTTTAATAGTTTTTGATAATTATAATGATGGTTGTTGGTCAGAGGTAAAACCTGCTGTTGATGAATTATGTGATGAATATACAAATGAATTTAAAATAAAAGAAATTACAGGAAATATGTTATGTCTTGAAAAAGTTTAGATGATTAAAATGAATGATTTTTATATATATTAATTTCTTTTTGATATTTAGTTTTAAAATTTTTATCAGTTTCTCTTTTTTTAATCTCAATTTTATCTTCATTAATATTTAAATTAAAGAATTTAAAACATTTAATAATATCTTCTTTTGTGTAAGGATATTCAAGCATATATGTATTAGATTTATTTTTAAAGTTATTATATTGATATTTATAAAGTAAAGGGTCATCATCAGGGATATTTAAATTTTTTGGATAAAGTTTTCTTAATTTATTTTTGTTTGTATTTAACAACCTTCTTCTTTCTTGTGATTTTATCGCCCATTCATAATCACCATAAACATAAATACATTTTTTATCAGGAACAATTTTCTCACATAAATGAGATATTTCTCCGTGTCCACAAGTTCTTCTACAATTAACATTAATATCATTATCATATAATAAATCACAAATATAATTAGTCCCAACACCACCACAACTAACAATCCAAATATCAAAATTATTTATAAATTTTTGTAATTCCTTTATTATTTTCATTATTATTATTAATAATTTTATTTTTTAGATTTTTTTATATTTAATTATAAATGTCTTATTTTGTAGCAAGTGATAAAATACCTATTTCTCAAAAGTCTATTCGTATTCCTGCCGAAAATGGGACTAACTATATTGCTAATCAAGAAATTCGTTTTAGAATTGACCCTATGAATGTTAAGTTTTTTAATCCTCAGGAATGTTATGTTGAAGCAAATGTTCTTATTAAACCTCCTGCTTATACAGACCAACCACACGGAGGAGTATCTGTTGCTGGTCCTACACCAACTAAATTACAACTTGATGCCGAGACAGGATTTCAGTCATTATGCCAAAGAATAACCATAACTGGTTCTAATGGCGAAATTTTAGAAGAAATAGATAATTACAATACTCTTGTATCTGTAATGTATGATTATCAAACTAATGAATCCTTAAAAGGTAAAAGAGCATTAACGGAGGGTAGTTCTATGAGATTTAATGAAAGTCGTGGGACTAATGCTACAACTAAATCTAATGCGAATGATACTTTTACAAATGCTTATTGGAGAAACGAAGAAGCAGATACTCTTTCTGCTTCTTGGACTGCTGATAATTTTATTAAATGTAAAGTCTGTGTCCCACTTCATACAGGTATTATGTCAAATGATAAAGTATTTCCTAATATGCTTATGGGACAATCAGGAATAGGAATAACTATCTTATTAGAAGATAATAGTAGAGTATTTAGACCTCTTGATGGTGCTATGAGATTTAGAAGACTTCCACTAAATCCACGATTTAAAGGGATAGATGTTGCTGATAGTCCTGTTGCTGATAATGGTTCTTTTAATATATTTTATGTAGAAACTGATAATTCACAGACACAAGTAGATAAATTTCCGTTTTGTGTCGGCGAAAAATTAGGGTTTCAACGACACGTTAATGGGAATGCTTCTATCGTTCAATTCCAACCTCTCTATGGATTACCAGTAGTTAAAACTATTGAGGAAGATGGTGGTTATCTTAAAGTAACTTTAAATGCTTCTGTTTATATTAATGGTAAAGGTATGAATGCTGGTCTTCAAGAAATTTATATATTTAGTCAGTCAGTCACCGATACTACGAGTTATGATGTAACTTATGAAGTTAGTGATGTAAATTTAATAGTTCAAGCAGTAAATCCTCCACCTCAATATGAAAGTGAAATGATGAGGAAAATGAAAGAAGGTGGTGAAATTACTTATGATTTTATGTCATCTACAACTTATAAATACTCTCAATTAGCAAGTGATAGAGTTGCGAATATTCGTTTCCCTATTGAGAATAGTAGGTGTAAATCTATCCTATGTGTTCCTACGGATGCGACACAATACACCACACAAGAAGTTTTAAATGCCTCTGAAACATTTAATTTACTTCCATTAGAAGAAAATACAGATAAAGTAGATTGTCCTGATTTTTATTTAAGAAGTAATCGTCCTCGTTTAGAGGGAATTACAGATGACGTAAAAGATTTTCAGTTCCTATATGATGGGAGGTTACAACCGAATCGCCGTGTTTCATTAGAAAAAACTTCTACATTAAAGTCTATTGATGCTCAGCATTTAATTCTTTTAGACCAAGCATTAAGTCAAGCAGGAATTACAAGACATTCTTTTGCTAAATTTAAACAAAATTTCGTTTTAGGGAAACCCATCGCACTCGGGGAGGGGGTTGGGTTTTTTTTGTGTTTTTTTTTTTCACTTCAAGTAAATTATAATAGTGGTTCAGTTAAAAATAAATTATGGTTAAGTTTCGTTCATCATATCCGTAGAATTAGGATTTCAGGAGATAGTATCGTTGTTGAAGTTTAATTTAATTTTATTTTAATTTATTTTATATTAATTTATATAAATGAGTAATAATTTAGCAGGAAGCACAAGTTATATTCAGTTAGCACCCAGCAACCATCCTTCAAACTCTCTTATTTCATATAAATCAGGAACACCAGTTATTAATTTTATTTTAGGGGAGCAAGATAGATATTTAATTGGTTCATCTGTTCGTTTGATGGGTAATATTTCTGTTTATAAAACTCCAAGTGGTAATTTTGGTGATATTCCTCTTGTAGGAGATGATTTACAAATTAATCCTAAACTCGGTGTTTATGGAATTTTAGAACAAGTCACTCTGTCCAGCCAAAAATCTAAAAATGTAATAGAAAGTGTAAGACACTACGGACACTTTTTATCATCATATCTTCCAAATACAACTTCCAAAGAAGAAGCATTAGGTCATCTTGCTGTCACCTCTGGTATGTGTCCTAACTTTGAATGTCAAACTCAAACTTTCGTAAATAATCTAAATGGTTCTGATGCTACTAACAGGCAATTTAGAGGAAATAGTTTTTGTATTAATATCCCTACTGGGTTCCTAATGTCAAAAGAAAATATTAATTTATCAGGTAAGTCAGGTGTAGGTGGTTTAGAATTTTCATTTCACCTTGCTCCTGACGTTCAGTTCCTTAATGGTTCTTGGACAGAGGCATTTTATCAACTATCAGATGTAAATCTTGTATGTGAAGTAATTAATCCTTCCGTTGATGAACTTTCAAGAATGATGAACCAAACATCAGGAACTATGGAATATAATGCTATTACTTCTTATTATCAAACTATTCAATCCTCTAATGCTATTATTAATTTCCGTTTAGGTTTAAGTCGTGTATTAGGTGCTTTTATGACATTTATTCCCAGTGAATTTTTGAATAATTTAACTTATGATGGATACCAAACATCTCCACTTATTAATGATTTTGCTAATGGTGAAGTTGCTGAAATAAAACAGGTTATTTTCCTTCGTGGAGGAGAACGTGTCCCATTACAATATAATCTTGACACTAATGCTCGTGATGACCCTAACTCTGTTGTTGCTGACCCACAAATTACAAGAAATTATATGAATTCATTTATGCCTTTTATGAAAAATCTAAAAACTCAACAATCTCCTATTACAAATCAAAGATTAATAAATAATGGTGATAATGTAGATTATAGTGATGCTGGATTGCTATTCGGAATAGGAGTAGCATTTGATAATATTTCAGGACAAGGTTTAGATTTTAGAACAGAAAATTTTGGAGTTCAAATGGATACTGGACTTACCAAGGATGTTCCCCATTCAGCATTTTTATTTATTCGTTCAAAACAGACTCTTGTATTTAACTCTAATGGATTACAAGTAATCACATAATAATAATTTTATTTTAATTTTATTTTTTATTATTTTGTTTATTATAAATATAAATGGATAGTGTTGAAGATGAAAGAGGAAAAATTCCAAATTTAATCAAAATAGGAGCAATCCAAAGTGATACTGCTATGGATATGGACCAAGAAGTTCTTGACCCAGTAATTAATAATGATAATTTTTGTCGTTTTGTTTTAAGTAATAAAGGTTTTCTCCATAGTTTTTCTAAAATTACATTAGGATTAAATGCTACTTCTTCTACTGGTTCTCACGATAGCACACTTCCTGTGAGTGTAGGGATTCATAGTCTTATACAACGATGTGCTTTACGTATCGGCACTACTATTGTAGCAGAAACAGATGATTTTAACTACTGGATGGGTTATAAAAGTATGTTTATTGATAATGATATTAACAAAGAAAGAGAAACTTATTTATCTTCAAGAATTATGGCACACGATTTTGTATATGATGAAGAAGATGATACAAATGCTTCTCGTTATGGACTAAATACAAATAAAGAATATGATATTCAATTTAATAAATTAGATGCTCAAAAAGAAATTGTAGTTAAAAATGGTCCTGTATTTCAGGTTTCCGTAGCAGACCTATTTCCTTTCCTAAGATTTAATCAACTTCCTCTATATATGATAGACCAGCAAATTTCAATTGAACTTCATTTTAGTCCTGCTTCTGATTTAAAGAGGGTTGCTAATACTGATGGTGTAGCAACTGGAGAATTATACACGATTGATACTACACAAACTAAATTTGTTGCCTCATACATTTATTACGATGGTGAATTAATGTCTAAATATAGAGACCAAAACCCAGTTTTAGAATGGACTTATAATGATTACAGACTTAATAAAAGAAGTTATTCTGATACTACATTAGAACAAGAACAAATCTTAGATGTAGGTGGTGCTGGAAGAATTGTAAGTAAAGTAATTACAGGATTAGAAAAAGTAGTTGCTGACCCTGACGAGCAAATCCTAAATGCTTTTGAAGCACATTCCCCTGATGTTGCTAATAATAATAATGGTATATTTACAACTAATTTAATTTATAACGACCATAGATTATATCCTATTGATAGAAGCAATCCAGCACTTCATTTCCACGATTTAGTCCAAGCAGAGCAGAATATTCCAAATGTAACAAGACAAGGTTATAATAAACAGGGTGGAGGATTAACTGAAGCTGAATATTTAGGTATGACACAATCATCAAGCATAGAAGGACTTAACGGAAAATTCCACTACATCGCATATCGTCCAAATAGAAATGAAAGAGTTAATAGTAAAGGTATTCAACTTCAACTTAGATACTCCGACCTTGAAATTGGAAATTATATCCATAGAACTTGGTTAGAACTTGTTAAAACTGCTACTCTTAATAGAGGTATCTTTTCCACGGATTTTAGTTAAATGTAATTTTAAAATTACCTTTTGTTTTAATTAATCCAGTTATTTTATCATCTAATTTATGAGTATTTGCTCTTATAGGAGGTTTCATATATCCATTATCTCCTTTATGTTTATGATAATATTCTCTACATCTTTGTCTTTCTCTTTGAATATTTTTCCTATAATAAATTCTTTGATAATTTCTTTGATATTCTTTCATATCAAGAGTTTTAATTTTTTTTGAAGGCATAAAATACTTTATATAAAAATAAAATATTTTATACGAATGATTTCATATAACTACAACTGGGGAATGATACAAAATCTTCATTACCATTTAAGTTTAAATTTTTTTCATTAGGTTCATTTATAATAAATTTATTTACATCTTTATTTTTTAAAAATCTATTTAGTGAGTAAGGACCTGTGGTATGATACACGTATCTTGCTTTCCAAGTATTATAAATTTCAATTTTATTTTTTTCTTCTATTTGTGTTTTAACATAATCTAAAAATTCTAATAATAAATTATTTTCCTTATAACTTTGTATAATTTCCATTTCATAATGTTTCCTTTTAGGAGCAATTTTATATGCTATTTTAAAATCATTTTCTTTAACAGAAATAAGTTTAGGGATACAATCCATATCAATATAAATTCCTCCATATTTATGTAGTATTAAAAATCTAACAATATCAACTTTCATAATTTTATATCTAACATTATTATAAAGTTCTTTATATTCAGGATAATTTTCACTAACAAATTTATCACACATAGATTTATTCCATAAAACATAATCATAAAAATTTTTAAAACACCATTCTTTTACTTTTTTACTACAAGAAACAAATAAAACAGGCATTTCATCATCTAATAAACCGAATATTTGATGAACTTTCATTTAATTTTAAGAAATAATTTTTTTTATTTTAAAAATAAAAATGACATTAGACGATTTAATAACTTATATTTGTGAAAATTTTGATTTAGATGAAGTAATAGAAAGATTAGAAGATTTATTAGCAGAAGACGAAGAATACTGGACTGATGAAGAATTAGAATATGAAGTAGATGATGAAGGTTTTTATTCTTTAAAATAAAATATTTCTTATATAAATGAATATTTTAAATTTAATGAAATGTGATGATTATAAAAAAATTAGATTAGGAAAAGATAATGATGGTGGATATGTAATATATGATGGTTTAAATTATGATTTAATAATAGGTTGTGGAGTAAGTAATGATTTATCTTTTGAAGAGGATTTTGTAAAAAAATATAATTGTAAAAGTATAGTTTATGATGGAACAATAAAAAAACTTCCTAAACATAGTTTTAATCATATATGGAAAAATGAAAATGTATATCAAGGAACTTTAAATGAACTATTAAATAATAATAAAAATATATTTTTAAAAATGGATATAGAAGGTTGTGAATGGGATTTTTTTAAAAATGTAAATTTAGAAAATATATCTCAAATGGTAATTGAGTTTCACGATAATAAGAATTTTAAAATAGATTATGATGTTTTAAAAAAAATAGAGGAAACACATTATTTAATTCATATACACGGAAATAATTTTAGAAAAAGACAATTAAAAATAGGAGATAAATTAATTCATTGTATCTTTGAAGTTTCATATATCAATAAAAAATTATGTAATGAAGTAAAAAAAATAAATTATTCTTATGATGAAAAATTAGATATGGCGAATAATAAAAAGGTAGAAGATATAAAGAATATGAAATTATAATTAATGTAAATTGATATATTTTAATTAAATTAAATAAAAAATAATATAAATTGATAAATAAAAAAAACTACAAATATACTTCAAGTAAAACAAAAAAAAAAAAATTTATAACTATGTTTTTTTGAGGTTTTTTATTTTATCAGTTTTATTTAAATTTTATTCATTTTAATTAAAATTATTATTCTCCTATACTTTCTAACATATCTTCTATTTTATCTATCATCATAGATAATTTTACTTCATTTAAATTTTTAAGTTTATCCATAAGTTCTTTTCTAACTTTTTTACATCTTTTAATTTCCTCTTCTTGTTTTTTTCTTTCCTCAAATTCCTCTGTTGTTTCACCGAATATCATTACATCTCCATAAGGATAATCACTTTCCCAATTACCACTCATTCCAGATGGTCTTGCTTCTTCACATTCTTCGTGACAAAATGTAGCATATTTTTGTTTATTTTCTTTATTAATTTTAGCATTTATATAATCAACATCATCGTCAAATACTTTTGTGAGTATATAAACCTTAGACCTATTATGAAATCCATATTTTTTTTTTATTTGTTTTAAATCGTAATAAGAAGAACTATCGTGATAATCACTCGGAAACATTAAAGTTCCGATGCTATAATTTGTTATTTCTTTAATGCTTTTAATCGTAGTTGTAGGAGTTGTCATTTGTATTGTGTATTTACAACACTTTTCAAAAAAAAAACAAATTTATATATTTTTGAAAGAACTTTGAAAAAAAAAATATTTCCTTTAT
>JAAHTH010001931.1_pt1 | contig 16807 bp, 15 predicted proteins | sample 6116091 | NCBI WGS metagenome assembly JAAHTH01 (sample SAMN13939990, study PRJNA603662) | sponge metagenome | isolation source: marine sponge | host: Mycale hentscheli | place: New Zealand | collected 2006 | reverse complement strand
CCCCCCCCCCCCCCCCCCCCCCCCCCCCCTGACCAGACAGAGCTAAGATAAAAGGGCAACTACTACGAAAGCAATCAGGACGTTCCTCGAGAACGGGCCGGTGAACTTCGCCAAAGACCTAACAAGTCGCTATGAGATAGGCATGGAAGTGCAAGTCATGGTCGACCCTGCTGGTGGCGAACCAGTATTCGATGGTGACAAACCTATCCGAAACACTTGGTCATGTTCCCCACCGGACATGCCATCTTACACGTATCACCATATCCGCGTTCCTCGGGACGCTATGAGTAATCCGTATTACAATGACGCTACCCTCAAATTCCCACTAGCCCGACACGTACAGTCAATTGGTATGACTGGTTGGAACTGGCAACGTAAGGAATCGTTGTGGGTTGGTTACGACTTTGACAGTATCACCGGTCACGCAGAAGGTGTAGGTGTATCTGACGAAGCTCTCGACGCTGTTGAGGCAGCGGCTAAGAACATCCCTTGGGTGCAGGTACGCCGTTCTACGGGCGGTTCTGGATTACACCTATATGTGTTCTTTGATCCGGCGAACGCCCCACAGACGGAGAACCACGACGTTCACAGTGCCGTTGCACGTGCTGTCTTAGGTATCATGGAACGTGAAGCTGGCTTTGACTTTCGTGGTAACATGGATGTCCTCGGCGGTAACATGTGGGTCTGGTCTCGTAAGATTTCTGAAACCAACTTTGGTCTTGAAATCATCTCGGACAACTCCGAGTATTGTCCAGAACTCCCATCCAACTGGCGAGACAATCTACAAGTGGTCAGTGGTGGAAGCTCTAAGGTTAAGTTCAAAGGTATCGACGATCACGACTACGATTCGTTCGAAGCACAGGCTTCGTCCCGAGCTAAGATCGAGATTGACGACACCCACAAGCTGATCGAAGAACGCATCAGTGAACTAGGTTACACTATCGTCTGGTGTCCCGATCACAACTGTTGGCAGACCCACACTCACGCCTTCGTTGAACTGATCGAGAACTGGCCGGAAGATTACGCAGGTATCTACTCCACACTATCACAAGGTAACGATCGCGGCGAACCTAACTGCTTCGCGTTTCCTATGATTAAAGGTGGACTTCGCCTCACCCGATTCGGTCGTGGTGCAAGAGAAGCAGATACTTGGAATCAAGACGGTAGCGATTGGACGTGGACATTCTTCAACCGACCCCCGAATCTGATGGAAGCATCAGCAGCGTTTGGTGGTTGCGAAGACCCTGATGGTAAGGGTTACGTGTTCACCGACCTAAAGGACGTTCAGAAGGTCGTAGAGGCTCTAGGAGACCAGCTCTCGATAGATAAAGAGTGGATGAGTGTCTTTGGTACTGATAAAAGAAACGTCACTCTACGCTCAAATAAGAGCAACCAGCTCGTCATCGAGATGGAGAAAAACAAGGACGACAAAGTGCCACGCGGCTGGATTGCCAAGGGACGTAAGTTCACGAAGCTAGTCCGCAATGCACAGACCGCGACCCCAATGGTTGAAGGTGAAGAACAGAACTACGACGACCGCGTGCGAGCGTTGGTTGGCGAGAGTGGAAACTTCTCACAGTGGTTGTGTCTGAACGAAGAACGAGAGTGGGTTGGTCACAACAAGGATAACACTAGGTCGGTTCTACGAATCTGGGCAGGTGAGGAAACAGAAGAAGTCCTCGGTCGCCTACTGATTAAGAACTGGAAGCTAGTCAATGTCCCGTTCCAACCAGAGTATATGGGTAACCGACAGTGGAACCGTAACGCTCCACAGTTTGCTATCACCGCTGGCGAAGCTGGTGAGACACCTCACTGGGACAAGATTCTAGCCCACACAGCTTCCGATCTTGACGCTGGTGTTAAGGAAAGCAAGTGGTGTAAGGACAACGGTATCAACGATGGTGCTGACTACCTACGCTACTGGATCGCCTTTATGTTCCGTGACCCGTACTGCAAGTTGCCGTACATGTTCTTCTTTGGTCCGCAGAACTCTGGTAAGTCAATTATCCACGAAGCCTTGTCAATGCTCGTCACCAAGGGTGTCGTTCTGGCAGATGAAGCTCTCAAGAGTAAGTCTGGCTTTAACGGAGAACTCGCCGGTTCAGTGCTGTGCGTAGTCGAAGAAACCAACCTATCCCCAAGTGCATCAGGTGGACGTACAGCATACGACCGCATGAAACTCTGGGTCACAGGTGAGGAACTCTCGATCCACGCTAAGTACGGTCAACCGTACCAGTTGAAGAACACTACTCACTGGTTGCAGATGGCAAACGATAAGACTTACTGTCCTATATTTCCTGGTGATACACGAGTCTGTATGGCATACGTTCCGATGATCGAAGGGGCAGAGATTCCAAAGCCTGTACTTATGCAGAAGCTAAGGGAAGAAGCACCAGCGTTCTTGAGAGGACTTATGGACAGCAAGTTACCACCCGCGCCCGGTCGTTTACGACTGCCTATCATCGAGACAGAATCGAAGAAGCAGGCAGAAGATGACGTATCAAGTGCCGTGTTTAAGTTCATCAAGCAGAAGTGTTACAACATTGATGGTTGTTTCACCAAACTGAAAGACTTCTACGATGCGTTCAAAGAACATATCGGAGAAGAAGAAGCGATGGACTGGACTTATAACCGAGTCATTGATGAGTTCCGCAAGAGAGACGATGTTCCGTTTGGAAGAATGGGCAACAACGTCACCTGTTTAGGTAACTTATCGTTGACACCACTTCAAGAGAACGATGACTACAAAGGTGTATTCATCAGACACAAAACTAAACTCGTAAAGAAAGGCGAATAAGATGGCAGAAGCAAAGAGAGATAACAAGACCAAACCAAAGATGGGATTCTTCTTTAGAAGTTTCCCTCGGGTCACCGAACTTCTCGGACGTGTTATGCACTACGGAGAATGTAAGTACGGTCTCAATAACTGGGACAAGGGTGGTAAGCCAGACGAAGAGTATCTGGACTGTGCTGCTCGGCATCTCGCCAAGTACCTCGACCGCGACTTGAGTTCATACGATCACGAGTCAAAGTGTCACCACTTGGGTCACGCGATTTGGAACTTGTCGGCCTTGTACGAGTTGAATGTCGCACGAGACTGTGGCCGGTCGCCTATCGAAAGCGATGCTTCGTATTTCGCAGAGTGTCAGAAGGCACTAGATAAGCGAGAAGCTGTTGCTAAGGCAGAGAAAGAATGGGGGAACTCACGTAATGACCACTAACCTACCATCCCTGCCTCACCTGTACGGCAACCCACTGTGTGTTGTCGACGTTGAGACTACTGGAAGGATTGGTGGTTACCATGAGATCATCCAGATCGCTATCGTTCCTTTGACGATAGATTTGGAAATCGCTGACGTGCAACCGTTTTATCAGAACATCAAACCGAATCACCCCGAGAGAGCAGAAGTTGCTTCTCGCGGGGTGCATGGGTTGAACATAGATGACCTACTGGTAAATGCACCGTCACAGGAAAGGGTGTTAGAATACTTAATCGAATGGTTCTCGGCTTTGCCGTTGGGTCACGAACGTAAGCTATCGCCTATCGCTCACAACTGGGGCTTCGAGAAAAGTTTCTTAACACCTTGGTTGGGTCCCGATCTAATGCACTCGATCTTTCATCCTCATTCAAGAGACACCATGATATTCGGCGCAATGCTAAATGATCGTGCAGCGTTGATGGGAAAAGAAGTACCTTTCCCACGACTTAATTTGACCGCAATGGCGGCTCAATATGGAATAGAAAATGAGAACGCACATGACGCACTAGCTGACTGTGTTGTCACAGCCAAGCTATACAGTGCGGTTATGCGAAGTCTTATTTCTTGATAGCACAACGGACAGGGCAGGTCGAGCAGTCACGTAGTGTGACTCGCTGCGACTTGTGTTCGCTGTCAGAGTTCCGGCAAACATGGTGAGGTTCATACGAACCATCTTTAGTCAGCATAATGCCGGTAATTCTTTTCTCACAATCAGCATCTACCAAAGGTAGAAGTCGTTGTGTGTTTTCAGGGTCTACTTTGTAGCCTTGAATCACTGGTAACGACTCACCTTCGGGATAAACAATTGCCCCTTCGACATCCATTGAGGGTGTCTTAGGGATTGTTTTCTTGTCGATACGGACGGTGACATTTCTACATGCACCACAACCCATTATCGACACCTCCATTGCCTACGTGACCAGTAGTTAGCGGATAACTTACTGTTAGCCCCTTTGATACCGGCACTTCTTGCACAGTACGACTTCTTGCGTTTAGCATTGTTCGTACCATCTGGCATACTTCGATCTCCGAAACGGAGAACCTTTTCTTTGCCACCTTGACAACCTTTAACAACCCAGCTTTTACTTCCACCGGAAGCACGTTTAGGCTTGTTTCATTTCATCTTGTCTTTGTTGACACGTTTGGCTTTCTTCTTTGCCATTGTTAAATCTCCTATGGGATACACGGTGAAGGCAATGTAAAGCCATCCGACATGAATCCATTAAGTCCAATTAAAGATCGTTCGTTTCCGTCACCGTCAATACTTCCGGTTCCTTTGTAACCAATCTGTCCATTTGTTGCTGCCACGTCTTCACAATTAACATTGAAGTTAGCTTTAGTGTAGAACGCAGGGTGTATTTTACCAACAGTAGCCGGGCCAGCAATCAGAGCATTGACGCTTGATACCATTGCTTCTCTAGCCGCAGAAGTTGCGAATGAGAATGTTTCCGTCACACTGAGGATACCGCCGCCAGCAAAACAACCTGTCTTACCATCTTCGGAACACAAGCAACCCGTTGGGTCACTACATGGGTTTCCGTTACAGTCTTGTCTAGTTCGTACACTAGAAACAGGTGACGCTACAAAGATAACTAAGTCGTAATGACATTTGCCTTGTTTGTCCAATTCGGATGGAGTAGGAAGTCCATCTGCAAAGTCCTTGTACTCGTCGCTAGTTGCATCGTCGGTTCCACCAGAACCAGCTCCACCGTTGCCACCAGCACCGTCTGTGTTACCAGTTCCAGTGTTGAGGTTGCCAGTGATCTGGTCTTGTGCGTCAGCGTTCGTTCCTTCTTGTTCGAACTCTCGCTGCTTACCTTCAATATCAATCTTACTGAATTCGTTCACCGGAGATTGACCCGGGGGAACGACCGCGTTGTCAAAATCCCTATCAGTGGAAGGCTTAACATCGTCAACGTCAGTCGGTCGTTGGTCACCGTTGTCTGGACGACACTGACCGTACAAGTCAAGTGCTAGTGTCTCACAAGGAGACTTCTGTCCAAAGGAAAAGCCAGAGGCAAGTGCTGTGGCGTTGCCCAGTACACTACCCGCCGGTGCTTCAACTTGTGTCCCGATTCCACCACCACCAGCATTACCGAACTGAATGTCCTCGTTGGTTGGGTGTGTTTCTTCGACGCTAATGTTCGCAGGATAATGGAATGGAAAAGCTGTTCGCTCACCAGACCGTACCGGCGTTTGGATAACAAAGTCAATCGAGTGACTGGCTGAGTCATACGTTGCAGTTTCAACTCGGCACTTGATAGTCCCGTCAGCAATATCAGGTAGTGTAAGATACACACCGTCCAAAGTTTCTAGGTTCAGCTTGTTGATAGGTGTCTTACAGATTACCTTTCGCCAAGTGTTCGCCATACGAATCATCCAGAACGTGGCTGATTTGATGACAAGTTCCTGAATGTTGTAGCAGAAGTAATCAAACTCTTGTTCGTTCGTACCATACTTCTTTCCGTTGTATCGCAGAATGACTGAGTAAGGGTCTTCCAAGTGTAGATCAGGTCGCCACTTACACACTAGCTTGGTTACCAAGTCCTCGGTGTTCGTGTGATCCAACACTAGGGAGTTCGCTTGCACGTCATCCTCAGTGATTGATCCATCTTCATCAGGTTCTTCTGATAAGTATGTCAGTTGGAACTGATCGTTTCTCAATACTAGAGCCATACGTCCTTGGAACGCCATGTCTCGAAGTAGATCGAATACGTTAGGACGACCGGGAACCATAAAGTTCATAGGGTAGTTCTCAACCTTAGCTTTCACATCAGCAAACGAAGCGTCATATGTAAAGCTAGTGTAGGTATCAATCAACCATTCCATAATATCGACTGGGTTGTCACCGACGCTAGAGGTTAGTGTGACATAGATGTCATCTTCCCAACCCTCACCACGAGAGGACAATGGCCTACTGAAGACAACTTCAGTTGTAGTGTACTGAGTGAAGTCAGATTGACGAACTGTGTAGTACGTGTTTGGTACAGTAGTTAACTGTCTCAGGTTACTGTTTGAGAATGTTCTCCAAGCCTTAACAGTATGCACTGTTGACGGGAGTAGGTTTGCAATATATAATAGCTCGTTATCACCGGCTAGTGTAACTTCCGCGCCCGGATCAGCCCAGAAGAATCCTGCTTCTTCAAAGGTTCCAACATAGTTCCAAGCCGCTTGTGCGTTTGTTTCTTCTGTTGATTGAAGTGGGTTGAGTCCTGTTGGCACATACCCATCACAGTCATCGGGTAGTACACAAACCTGTGTACCGATGTTTCCTTGATCTCCACTGTTCTCAGAACCGTTTGGAGCTGGGTCACAGCCGAAGTTCTTGATAGGTGGAATCACTGGGTCGTTTTCGACTGCCTTCGGATGTTCTCTGTGGACAACCGTAAAGGTGTCTCCCGAGAAACTACCAGTGAGTCTGGCACCAAGAATGTCTAGTGTGATCTGCTCATTCTGAGGGAAGAACCTACCGTCAACAATCTCTAGTGTGTTGTATTCGAAAGGAGCTTGCTGTTCGATGTTTAAATCCATCTCGCAAGACACAGCTTTCTTCTTACATTCACAAGCCACGTCCTTCTCATACACTGGGAAGATACTCAACCCTTGTGTACCCCAAGCCCCGTTACCGGTGTACTCACTTCGGAATCCAACGAATCGCCAAGGGCAACATACTTTGTTGACCTGTTCTTTCTTGGGAGCAAGCATGTAGTCCCGAATACCAAAACCCGTCTTGAGCAAGCCCTGTCGAGGTGATCGTGTTCGGAGAGCTGGCGCGCTTCTTACTGTGCCAAAGCACAAAGGCCAAGGTTCACCGACTAAGTTCTCTGGAACATAATCGAAGTCGCCTTCTTCCATTGAGAAACCAACCTCAGCATCTTCGATCCGTGTGATGATGTCGAAGCTGACCGTGCGGTCGCCTTCGTTCCATTGCATCGGAGAGCTAATCTGTCCTTTGAAGATCAAGAACTTCTCATCTTCTTCTAGACCATTGAACCACTGGTATACCCAAGCTGGTTCTTTGTGGATGTCGTGACTGTCAATGATTGTCTTGATAGTCCCATCCGTATCATCTAGTGTGACACTAATGGCTTGAGAATCGCTGGACGTTCCAGACTGCACACTCTGAACCACGACGGTATTGTCCAAACCACTTACGTTGAGAATCTTACCTTCTGTTCCAGTAATATTCTTATCAGCGTACTTGTAGATTGAACCTCCATCGACCCACTGAATCTCAATAATGAGTGCGGGTTCGGTTCCGAGGTTCTGGTCTAGCTTCGCTTGCGATGCTGCCGAGATACTCCTAACCATTGAGGTACTCCCTTAAATCGTCAATGAGACTTTCTAAATCTTCTTGACTGTATGTTTCTGTGTAGTTGACCGGCTCAAGGGCGTTCATTGTCAACGCCCAATAAGCTCTCTCAATCAACTGGTTAATCGTTTCTTTGTCCTTTCTAATCCTGCTCGAATCCTTGGAACTCAAGTTGGATTGTATGCAAGGTGTTCCCAGCAGTCGGAGCTGAACGCCCAACTGCTTCGAACTCGAACGGGTTTGTGATGAAGTCCCCAACGTAACTCTTCCCCATGTGATCTGTAATCTTTGCTTTGTAACTAATGTATGCCTCGAAGTATGCTTGAAGCTCAAGAGCCTTAGCATGTGTCAACCTGAAAGTCCAGAGCAAACGCTTCCGCTTGTCTCTCGACTTTACATAGCTGAACCTCTTCCCATTCATTGATCTTTTAAACTCAACCGATCCCACACTATTTACCGAATCGCCACTCAAGGGATTCGGTAAGTAGTGGGAAGTGACAACACCCGGAAATGGTGCTTCAATAACAAATGCCATTATAATACCTCTCCGAATGTTGCTTGTGTAAAGGTGAGTTTATTACCAGCTTGAAGGTTCAAGCCAGAGTCAGTAACTTCCATTGTGATGTTAATGTCGTTGCGGTTAGTTCCTGTTCGAACTACTTCCGCTTCTGGTGTTGTAACGATACCAGTCCAGACTCGACTATTCCAATCACGGAAAGAGATTTCCAGCCCCAAGGTATCCTCTAAGAACTTGATGATACCATCAACTTCTGAATCCTTGACACCGCTATAATCCATTACCAACGATCTAATCTTAGGCCACTTAGGATCACGGTAGACTTGAAGCGAACCGCCTCGACTCTCTCGGTTAATCCTGTTGAACTGATTCCTGTCGCGGTCACCAAAGTTCGGTGTGCGTAAGGTCAGTGATGTAGTCGCTGCTGAAACAGCCCCTACTGGGTAGTAGAATATTACGTCCTCCTTCCTGTTAAGACTAGGTTGGATAGGACGGATGCTATTAGCACCTCCACCTTGATACGGTGCATAGATTTTAGTTGCATCGCATTGGCCGACCCCGACTACCGGCAGCCCGTCTCTGAATTGTACGGCAGAGAAACCGTGTTTTAGTTGCATAGTGTTACTTGCAGTCAGTGAACGAACTGTGTTTCCAACAGCCGACTCTGTAAGCACTAGGTTTTGAACACCGAAGTCAACCTCGTGCATTACACTAGATTGTGCAAGCGTCAAGGTGTCATCCGCAGTTCTGATTCTCGCACGAACTCTTTCGTTTGTCTGGGTAAGATTCAAGTTACTTGTTGCAGTAACCGTCAATCCACCACCCGGCACAAGCCTAGAGTTGGTCTGAGTAAGTGTTAGTGTATCAACACCGGTTAGTCCAACCGTCTTGTTGATCGTACCGCTTTGAGTAAAGGTCAGTGTGTCCGCACCCGTAAGTTGCGCTGATCCAGTTCTCGCATTGGTCTGTGTAAAAGTAAGCGTGTTACTACCGGTTAGTGTTTGAACACCAACGCGACTCGCTGACTCTGTAAAGGTAAGTGAGTTACTACCGGTTAAGGCAGAGTTCACGTTACGTGATCCAGACTGAGTAAACGTCAAAGTGTCGTCACCCGTCAGGTCTTTAAACAAGTTGACTGTAGCCGACTGTGTAAATGTTAGCGTGTTGTTTCCTGTGACAACAATTGGTAAAGCACCAATATCAGCACTCTGTGTAAACGCAACAGTGTCACTACCTGTGACAGAGTAGATGGCAGGTGGGGCAATACCGTTGTGAAACGGTGGCAAACCCAGAACCATCGACCGCGTTCCCATTGAGGAAAACTGTGTACCAAGTTCAGAAGTGTATCGCCTTAACCCACCAGTACCAGTTGTAGCAACTTGCACTCGCATGTCGCTCATCTGTAGGTAGTCTGTGTTAGCCGCTGTACCAGCTACGAGGGCGTAGTTCCTTGTAACTCTTGCTTCGCTAGTCGCAATCTTACCAGCAACGTCTGCCGCTACTCTGGTCGTTCTAAGCTCACCACCATCGTGTTGACCAGCAACCTGTGTGGAAAGCCTTGTTACCCTAATGTCTGCCATTATAACACCTCCAGTCCTGCTTCGAGAGCGTTAATACTTGAGACAGTAAAGGCACCACCACCATTGGGGTCAGTGTCAAACGGAGAGTGTGCGGCTTGTAGCACGTAAGAAGTTACAGTGATTGTCTCACCTGAACTAGCTGACTCACTTGTAGATGATCTGATAACACCAGCAATAGTGTACTGTGTCGCAGCATCTTCCAATCGACTAACAGCGTCAACCTGAACACCGATGATCGTACCATCAATGTAAGTTAGGTTAGCTAACTCGTAGGTGTCTTTGTCACCTGTCGTGTTGGAGTGAATGTAAGTAGCTTCAAAGTCTACAGGGGTCTCATCGACCTCACCGTAGTTTGGATTTCCTGGTGTCTTAGGACTCCAATCTGTACTGTTACCAGCAGCAGTTGGAACTAAGTCTTCGATCTTGAGAGGTCCGAGAAAGTCATTGTTGACAGAACCGGTTGTGTCACAGATGTAGATGTCATCGAAGTAAGTCGACTCACCTGTTCCTGTTCCACCGTCAATCCCTCTGAACTCAATCGCATCACAGTCAGCACCACCGATACCGTTCTTGGTGTCGATGTTGGTAAGAGTTAGTTTAGTCTCACCGTTACACTTAGCTGTGATCGCTCCAGTTGTGTCATTGATAGTTATTTTGAGTTCAACGTAAGACCAACCGCCCGGCACAAACATGTTCTGAGCAGTTCCCAATAACGCACCAGCTCGGTAGAACGCAAGGTGTCGACCGTTGATGACGTTGATGGTCAGGTGGTCAACAAAGTCGTGACGACTCATTATCTTGAATATGTTGTTACTTTTATAGTCACCGTTGGTGGCTGACAAACCGTTACCGATTCTCACAGCCACACCAAACACAACAGTCGCGATTGGATCGAACTTCTTACGGACATAACTACCGTCCGCACTTGAGTCCGTACCCATCGTTACAGCGTAACCTGTCCCCCAACCGTCTCCAAGTTCCGGTCCTGTTCCCGGCCATCCCGCATTGTACTCTTCGTACATACGGGTGAGGTATCGTTGGGTTGCAAAGTTACTTGCTGTACCTGTGGTAACATCAGACCCTTCGAAACCGTCTAAGAATATTATAGCCATTAGCTTACCTCATATCCGATTTGTAAAGAGTTGATGTTGCTGACTGACCAAGCACTAAACGTAAACGGGTCTGTTTCATAAACCGCATGGTACGGTTGATAAACGTCACTCGCAACGTAGAACGTGCCAGCGTTACTCTCAGTAATGCCAGTCTTGATAAGTCCTTCGTATGTCATAACCGATCCCTCTGTAGAGATAGCGTAGCTTGTGACCACGATACCTTTAATGTCAGCAGTAATGTCTGCGAGGTTGGCTATATTAAATAAGTCTTTGTGTCCTGATGTACCCGACTCGTTGTAGGTCGTGATGTCCATAGGAGTCTCGTCGACGTTCTCAAAGTTAGCACCAGCACTAGGTGTGAACTGTGCGGAGTCGCCAGCAGATGACGGCATCAGTGTTTCTACTTTGATCGGTCCGAGGAATGTAGTGTTGTTCGATCCTTGATCGTCACAGATGTACCAGTCATCGTATAAGAAAGAACCCGCCGATGTCGCACTTGAGTGAACACCGTGTAGTGTAACTATGTCGCAGTTAGTTGAGCCGCTGCGTGATGTGGTCACACCTGTCTGACTTAGTACACTAACTCCGTTGACTCGTAGTTCGTAACTGCCAGAACTAGCAAACACAATCTTGAGTTCGATGTAGTTCCACTTGTCTTTGAACAATACGTTCTTGACTTGGTTTGTGTAAGACCCGTCACCAAACACTTGCAGGTGTCGCCCTTGAGCAATCTTGACAACGAAGTGATCGTCCAAGTTCTCAGAAGCACTACCGAAGCATAGGAACTCATCGTCCCTTTCCTCTGCGTCAGCCGAAGGTTTAAAGGCAAACCCTGTGATGACTGTGTGGTGTGGTGTAATAGTCTTAGCGAGGAAGTTATCACTACCAGCAGCACCGTCAGCCAAGCTGATTGCGTTACCGATACCACCCCATCCTGCGTATACTGTGTAGTCTACTGTCTTCGCTGTGTTCCAGTAGTAATCGTTACGGGCAAGCCAGTTATCGACATCTGTAACACTGGATGATCCAGTTGAGGTGCTGATCTTATCAAACCCCTCTAAGTGTAATAATGCCATTTAACCTACCTCATAGCCAATGTTGATTGATTGAATTTCCGTGACTGTCCAATCCGCAGACGTGTCAGGGTTCTGTTCGAACATGCTGTCAACACCGATGTACTCAGTAGAAGCAACACCGGTTGTTGTACCGCTGCCTTCTGTTGAACCACTCTTGACCTTGGGGATAATAGAAACCGCACCAGCATCAGTGACTCTTAGTTCTACGTTAACCCTAACACCGTAAACAGTTCCGTTCACAACGTCTAGTGTCTGTGCAGCAAAGAAGTCTTTGTCTCCAGTAGAGTTAGATTCGTTGTAAGAACCATCGTCGTTTGTGGGGATGTCATCGACGTTCTGCCAGTTCTGTCCACCTACGGCGAAGAAGTCACTGTCAGCACCAATGCCGTTTGGCATGATGGTCTCAACGTGAATCGGTCCGAGGAAGTCGTTGTTGTTAGAACCTTCTGCATTGAGAAGATACATGTCGTCCCATAGGTGTAGTCTGTTATCAGTAGTTGCGACTGGTGTTTCTACACCGACGAACTTGATGCAGTCAACTGTTGAGTTTCCTTCGTTAGTGTCTCCACTGTATGTAAAGATGACAGACTCGTTGACCCGCATCTCCATGTAGCCAGACGAATCGTGTGGCGTGTATTTGATCTCAACGTAGTTCCAGCGATCTTGTTTCATAACGTGCAAGATAGTGTCGAGTCTGTTTGTTCCACCTCGCTTAATAATAAAGCTGGTTCCTGCAAATATCTCGATCTCCATCTGCAACACGTTGCTGTCACCAGCAGTATCGTAGAACTCGATGAATGTTTCTTGACCAGTACCTTCGTACTCGCCCGGCTTGTAAGCAAAGCCCAAGACAACCGTTGCTGTAGGATCGAACTCGACATTGAAGGAGTTCTCATCAGCGTCAGCATCCGCACCGAATGTAAATGCAGTACCGGCTAGTCGTCCGTTAAAGAGTTGAGGACCGCCTCCGACTGTTTCGTTGTGCGTGTAGAAACGATCCATATATTCTTGAACCGCAGCAGCACTACCCGATCCAGTTGTGTTTGAGATGTTATCCCAACCTTCTACCCAGAGTAAAGTCATTAGGTCACCTCTATTCCGTAATATGCTTCGTTGACACCTGATGCAGTCCACAAGGTGTTTGTGTTAGGGTCTGTGCCGTACACAGATGTGTAGCCAGTCCAATGCGTGTTATCAAACACCTTTGGCATGTCGACGGTCTCGGAGATTCCACCAGACTCGACGTAGTGTGTTATACCGATGGCTTGGAAACCATCTTTAGTTTTGACTCGTGTGTCAACCTTGACACCAACAATGTCCCCGCCCGGGCCGTTGTATTCTTCAATGGTAAAGTTAACTGCTTGACCAGATGTATCAATAGCTTCGATACCGGTCGAGTCATCTTTGTCTGGGTTAGGGTTGAGACTACTGACGATGCTTTCGCCTGCGTAGTTCGCCCAATCTACGTCAGATGCCGTTGCCTTCAAAGGCCGGTGGTAGATGTTGATCGGACCGAGAAAGTCATTGTTCTCTGTTCCAGTTGTATCACAGATGTACCAATCATCGTACATCATGATCTCAGCCTGTGAGTCCGTTGCATTGTCAGGGGAGTAAATCTGCAAGCCAGCAGGGATCGAACCTGAGGTGACCGCTGTGGAGGCTGTACCACTTAGAATAGATACTCCGTCCATCTTGACCTCGTAAGAACCAGTACCGCTGGTGTTGAAGTCAGTCTTGTATTCAAGATAGTGCCATGAGTCGTCGTCGAAGACGTTGGCAGCAGATGTCGCTACGATAGAACCAGCACCACCTTTCTGAATCTGAATCTGATTAGTCAGAGTCATCACTAGCTTCGCTTCGGAAGCGGTAGGGTTACTGTCTCCAGTCAACCTTAGAATCTCTGTACCGTTCTTAGATGTGGCAGAGAACTTGATCCGCAGACCAACAATGACCGAGCCACTGACTGGTGTGAAGTATTTACCAATCCACATGAACTGACCGCCTGCTGCGATCCCAGTTCCCAAGCAAGCACTACGTCCGTCTTGTCCACGGCGGATATGAAAAGAGTTCGTACCGATGTAGAATCGACCAGAGTAAATAGACATCAAGTAGTCTCTACATACTTCGTAGTTCGGGTTGGTTCCTGTCGATATAAACTCAGGGGCTAAGCCCTCAAAGCCTTCAAGATGAATTAGTGCCATTGTTGTCTCCGTTATTCCTCACACCAACCGTTTAGTGTTCCGAATCGTTTAGGACCGCTGGTCAGCCCGTTGTGTGTAAAGAAGAAGATTTTATCAGGTGTGATAAAAGTACCAACCGCTTCTGTCCCTAGCTCGTAGAACTGGACACCGTTGTAAGACACTTCCATCGTTAGTGTAGTACCGTCATTACTCAACCGCATCCAGCAATCCTCTCGGAAGTAGAAAGGGACAGAGTGTCTGATAGTCGGTGTGGCTGTGTTGTACGCTGCCATCTCTGACCAAGTTACTTCTTTGTCGAGTCTTGCACCGCAGGTGATAACCTCACCAGTAGATGATTGTTCCCAACCGATCCCAACCATCTGACCACGTTTGTAATCAGACTGAAAGCCACAACCGCCACCGCCCTTGACATGCGCTGTTAGTGTGTATGGTGTGGAAGGCTCAGGCCGTGAGAGCTGTCTGAGGTATGTACCGACAAAGATTTCGGTACGAGCAGCGATTGTGATGCCACCCCAGTCCTCGTCGATGAGTGTGGACGAGCTAAGGTGTTCTTGGGTAAAGTCAGCACTGGTTAGTATCTCACCACCGGCTTGTATCTTGTCTGGAATAACCAAACCCTGTTGTGCGTATGATACTCTATCGCTAAAGAACCGGTTGATACCGTCTGAGCAAAGCACAGGGAACATGTAATCCCCTGCTGCGTGTGTCGAAGCCACGGTGTCTTCGGCACCACGTTCGACTGTTAGTACGTTTCCAGAACGTGCAGTAACCAGCATGATCTCGTTACCCACAGCAACGGTGTAGTCACCCTCTGCTGGAAACACTGTGCCGTCCGCTACTGTAATTGCAGTAGCGGCCGCTGTGATAGGTCCGTTCATCGCTGTGTGTACGCGATTTAGATTTTGCTGTTTTCTAGGCATTATTCTACGATCCAAGCGTTAAAGTGATAGAGTGCATCTGCGTCTGCTGATTCACCATTGACAAAGAAACCAACCTCATCGTAACCAGAACCAGTAGGCCAAGATGACCGACTCTGCCGTCCGATTTCCATAAAGTTGATACCGTCAGATGATACACTAGCCATAATGTTTGTATTGTCATCTTCCAAACGTACCCAAACATTGTCCGACCTGTGGTCATAGGCAGCACCCATTCGAGTACCGTATGTTGTAGCCGAGCTATACTGCCAAGCACCAACATCACCACCGATCTGCAAACCACAAGTCTGAATACGACCTGTAGCAGACTCTCTGAAACAGATACCCATGATCGTGCTACCATAAGTGTAGCCAGGACCGAAGTGTAACTTACCAGTGAGTTTGTAGGGAGCAGAAGGAGCAGTCTGCGTTAGGATACGCAACTTAACACCACTCTGATCTGGAATCTTCATTGTCATCCCGCCATACAATTCGTCTGTGATAGTCGATGTACTTTGGTTTGTCCAAGTGAAGTCAGTAGATGTTTGGGTGACATCGCTTTGGTCTAAGAACCGGTAACCGTAGTTATCAGCACAGCTACCGCACATGTCTTCGGCAAACTTGTTAAGACTGCCTGCTGTTAGAATCATTCGTACAGAAGAACCAGCAGAGTGCGTGGTCGCTGTTGTACTGTCAGCCGATCGCTCGACTGTTAAATCATTAGATGATCTCGCTGTGACCAGCATTATCTCGTCACCGATAATAATCCGATAATCACCCTCGGAAGGGAAGTTAGTTCCACTGGCAACTGTGACCGTTGTTACGGAAGCGTTGATAGTGCTACTCAATGTCGAAGTGACATTGTTTTCAAGTCTTTCTCTACGTGGCATGATTAACCTCTATTGTTAAAAGAAAAGGGGGTGCATCCGTTCACCCCCAGTTCCTATCTCGGCAAGGGATATTATTAAGCAGATACAGTGTAGGTAACCTTCAATTGGTCGCCATTGATAACAGCAGTATCGCCTTGATCGAACAGAGCAGTATTCCAAAGAGTACCGTCAGCAGCGTGGTCGCCTTTAGAAGCAGAACCAGCACCGCCACCACAGATGAACAAACCTTTAACGGTAGCTGTTCCAGTGATGTCAAATGTTACTTGTGTTCCGTTGCTGATCGACTGACCAGAAGCGGCATCAGGATTCCACACAGGTCGTGTGAGAGCTGATCCAGCGTTTGCTGTGTCGGTGTAAGTTTGGAACTCGTCCCAACCGTTACCGGCTTGGTCGATGTTGTCATAGGTGTCAGTTGCGGCAACGGCTGTGTAGTTAGCGTTGTCAACAAGACCCATGTACCAGACGGTGATCTGAGTAGCAGCGTCAAAGTATACGTCAAAGATCGAGTCTTTACCTTCGTTTACGATGCCGTTTGGAAAGTTGTAAGTAGTCATCAATTCGCCGTTTCGGAAATGCTCAACGGTAAAACGACCTTGTGGATTAAAAGATTGGAACATTTAAGTTCTCCCTAAAGTTAATAAGACCGTGGTTAGTTAAAACGCGAAGCAGTACCACGTCGGAACTCACGGCGAAGTTGCGACACGACTTGACGGGCGGTATCATCGGCATTGGCTGTGCCATTGACGTTGATGTCACCCACGTTTACAGTATTGCTGATTGAACCACCTTCGCTTCGATAGGTAGGGTTAGCACCAGCGTTCATCGCAACTAACTGCGATGCAAATTTCCTTGATGACCCAGAGTTCATAACGAACTCGCCAGCGGATAGCATGGCCGGGATTTTATCTTGTCCTCTGGCTTGACCGCCAGCGTTTCGGTAGA
>JAAHTH010000656.1_pt3 | contig 16835 bp, 13 predicted proteins | sample 6116091 | NCBI WGS metagenome assembly JAAHTH01 (sample SAMN13939990, study PRJNA603662) | sponge metagenome | isolation source: marine sponge | host: Mycale hentscheli | place: New Zealand | collected 2006 | reverse complement strand
CGGTTTCGATTGAGATGAACTTTGCAGATGTTTCATGGATCCCAACGACCTTTCTCAAGGGGAAGTCTGTCGGTGGGGTATGCGTGATGCCTGCAGAAGGCGATGGCGTCTTTTAGTGAAAATTAAGCCGCTGATACTCATGGCCCCGATGCACAGCAACATTCCAGCGTGCCCAGCGATTTCGGCCCGGCGTGGCGATCCTGCGCCGATAGCTTGTCCGACCCTCACGGAGGTCGCGATGGCAAGGCCGAGTGGAATCATGAATGAAATGGAAGCTGTTTGCAGGGCGATTTGATGGGCTGCTAACTGAGTTTCCCCGATCGTACCCATTGCAAAAGCAGCCGCTCCAAACATTCCGGCCTCAAATGCAAGTGTCATTCCAATTGGCCCGCCGACACGTGCGACTTCTTTTAGGGTGGTAAGGTCCGGACGGAGCAATTTTGAAAAGATATGAAGTTCCGAGTACGTGTGGGAAACGTAAATTGAAAATGCGAGGAACACAAGTCCGTAAACGAGGCTACTTGCATACCCGGTTCCCACTAGCGCCAACTTGGGTAGTCCATAATGCCCGAACATCAATGCATCATTGGCAAACACATTTAAGGCAACTCCAATCAAACTAATGACCATGATAGGCTTGGTGTTGGATTTGCCTTCGAGGAGTCCCCTCAGACCCATGATCCAGAGCGCGGGTAACAATCCCCAGGAAATTGCTTTCAAATATTCACTGCTTGCCAAGGCTGTGGCAGGACTTTGGTTAAACCAGATCAGGAGTGGGTAGGCATTTCGATAAAGCAGAAAAGCCGGAGTAAAGAGGAGTACCCCAATCCAGAGCCCCTGCCGTGTGGCCCGCCCACATAAATCTTCATCTTTCGCACCGGTCGCCTGAGATACAATTGGACTAACGCCAATAATGACACCGGAGAGGACGATCAAAATAAATTGGAACAGGGTGCTTCCAATGGCAATTCCCGCTAGGGCTTCTTTCCCTAACCGACCTACCATTACGGTGTCGACAAACGAAATTGTATTCTGGGCGACCTGAGCGAGTACTAAGGGAACAGCAACGGTAACGAGTTCTTTAAGTTCCTTTCGGTACAAGGTTTTACTCGTTAGTTGATGGCTTAGGGTAATTGGCGATGTGATTCGAAGCGGTGTTCGATGGTTTGAAAATATAACCGGTATATCTTAATCCGGCGATTGGGCTAATATAGTGCGGTGGTTTCCGGAGTGCCTCAAATTTTCAAATCTAAAGTGGATGTTTTGATTTTATTTTTATTTGAGTGTGCAAATCCAAATTAAATAACACCAAATTGCTCCCGAGTTGAGCGGGGCATTTTTTTAACGATCTAGCCACATTAGTAGTTGCCCATGCGGTTGTGTTTTCGTGGTGGAGGACCGTGAGATTCAGTAGAGACTTAAATTAATGCAAGGAATTTTGCTATTCGCCTACCAAAATGCTCGTTGGCTACTGGGGGGACTGCTGCTCACCTTTTTTTCGAGCTTCGGACAGACATTTTTTATATCTCTTTTCTCGGGTGAGATTCGCGAGTCATTTCAATTGTCAGACGGGGAGTTTGGCGCGATCTACATGGCGGGAACCTTGGCCAGTGCGGCGACGTTAATTGGGTTGGGGAAGACGCTGGATCAGTTCTCAATTTCCGCAGTTTCTAGTTGCGTTATTTGTGCCCTGGCGGTTGCCTGCCTGGGAATGTCTTTTGTGAATTCGTGGCTTTTGCTGTTGGTAGTTATCTACGCGCTGCGATTGTTTGGGCAGGGGATGATGACCCATACGTCTCAAACTGCAATTGGGAGGTGGTACGACGCTGACCGTGGACGGGCGATTTCGTTGACCTCGATGGGGCATCAAATTGGCGAGGCGTTATTTCCAGCAATCGTGTTGGTCTTGTTGGGGTTGTATGACTGGCGCATTACGTGGCGGATTTGCGCGGTGGCATTAGTCGTTGTCGCGTTACCAGTCATCGCATTACTGATGCGAGTGGAGCACCAGCCGAGCCTTAACAGCCACTCGAAAGTCGCGAACAAGGTTCGCGACTGGACTCGCGGAGAAGTTGTGAGAGACGGTGTTTTCTGGATTCTGTGTCTGGGAATTCTTGCCCCCGCTTTCATCGGAACCTCGGTTTTCTTTCACCAGGTTAGAATCGTGGAATCCAAGGGGTGGTCACCCGGCGTATTCGCCTTGTCTTTTCTGATTTTATCGGTGACGACGGTCTTATTTACACTTATCGCCGGGCAGCTGGTCGACCGTTATCACGCCCGAAGAATTTTACCTGCATTTTTGCTTCCACTGGGCATCGCTTGTTTAGTGTTAAGCTTTGGGCAGGTTCCCCTCGCGATCCATGGGTTTATGTTTTTACTGGCGATCTCCTACGGATTTTCGAGTGCGATCTTCGGAACGATCTGGCCGGAAACCTACGGCACGGCACATCTTGGGGCAATTCGGGCGGTGGCTGTCGCCGCCATGGTATTTGCCTCTGCAATTGGCCCTGGAATCACTGGATGGTGCATCGATCGAGGAATAGGTTTCGATTTTCAGTTATTGGTGATGGCTGGATATTGTTTGTTTGCTGCAGCGACAATGGTAGGCGCGGTGAAGATCCTGGAAAAACGCCAACAGGCCGATCCAGTGAAAAACGACTAGTCGTTTTCAGATTTTTTGAGTGGGCGACTTCTGCCAGAGTCGACAATTCTGGTCAGTTGCTCTTTCAGCCGCTTTGAGATTTCAGGGTGCTCTAGAGTAAGGTTCTTGGTCTCACCAGGATCATTCTTTAAATTGTAAAGTTGGTTTTGAGGGCCACCTGGTTGGGGCTTAACACGATTCGGTTTAGAAAATCCACCTGACCCAAGCATGTCAATGTACTTCCAGTCACCTTCGCGGATGGTGAATCCATTACGACCGGAGGCCACGACCAAGTGGGGATGGACGGGCTGATTTTCAGGCTGTGTACCTTGTAGTACCGACAGAAAACTGAAGCTGTCTGCGCCCGCTTCGTCAGGAAGCTGCTGGTCTGTCATTTCGGCAAACGTAGCTAGTAAGTCGGTGAAGCTGATGGTCTGGTGGGAGACGGTCCCCGGAGCAACAGTGCCTGGCCAACGAACCAGGAACGGCATCCGGTGTCCACATTCCCAGGCATCCGCTTTCATTCCACGGAGTCCGCCTGAGGAATCATGTTGAAAACGCTTAACGTCCTCCTCGTACCAGACGGGGCCATTGTCCGAGGTGAAGATCAAGAGAGTGTCATTGGACATGTTGTTTTTCTCAAGTGCTTTTAAAACAACGCCGACATTGGCATCTACCATGTTGGTAAAATCGCCATACATTGACGCTTGACTGGTTCCAATAAATTCGGGGCTCGGCAACCAGGGTGTATGTGGTGCAGGGTAGGCAAGGTAAAGCATGAGCGGATCATTTGATTTTCCGGTTCGTTGTCGCATGGCATGATTGTCAATTACGGCAACGGCTTCTTTGGTGAAATTTGGGAGTACGTCCTTGAGTTCCAGATCGGGTGAGATTCCCCCCTCTCGCCAAAAAGCACCTTGAATGGGAGACCAGCCTTTTGACTGATTCGCCGGAATGGTCTGGGTGGGTGCGGCGACCACTTCCCGGTTGCGTATGTAGTAATAAGGCGGAATATCGGTCGACGCGCGAATTCCATAAAACGAATCGAATCCTACATCGACGGGACCGCCGTTCATTGGTTTTTCATAGCCTTGCTCGTTGAACCCAAGATGCCACTTGCCCACCATCGCAGTTTCGTATCCCTGTTGGTTGAGCAAAGAGGCGATGGTTGTTTGTCCCGCTTTAATCGAAGGGCTTTTCCGCCATTGATTCGTATCAGCGCGAAATGGATAGACCCCTGTCATCAATCCATACCGGGAAAGATGGCAAAGCGGCCCCGGTGCATGGGCGTCGGTAAATCGAAGCCCCTGCGTTGCCAATGAATCGATATTTGGAGTCGGGATTTTGGATTCGGCGTTATAACAACCGGCATCACCATATCCCATGTCGTCTACCAGAATGATGACAATGTTGGGTAGCTGGGCATAGGCTGCGGGACTCGCGTTTAGCAGAGTAAAAAGTACGAGTCCGAGTATTTTGATGCGCATGGTGAACCTGTGGATTGAATCTTTGTCCCAAAGTCGCTGTAGTTACGTATTAGTGGATTTAGTAATTACTTCGAGAGTTGGTATTTCCCTTTGGCAAATACAGTGTGGCAGCGATTGCAAGAGTCAAGCATTGTGCCGTAGTGTTTTTGGGCCTCTGCATAATTGCCGGCTGATTTATAAAGCGACTTCCCCGATTGATATACTTCGAGAGAGATTGCTTTCCACTGCTTGTTTTTTGCTTCATCTTCTGGGCCACGGGCGGCAACCAAGGCCGAGCTCTCTGCGAGAACGAGTGCGTGATTCTTAAAGGCTTTCCATGCCTTGCGGTCGGCGGGTTCGGTTGCCAGGACTTGTTTCAGGCCTTTGTAGCTTGGCTCACATATATATTCCATGAAATGATGCATGTTATCGATTGGCTCAAAATCATCGTCAGTCGTGGTCTGCGGTGCTGGCTGTGGCATGACTTTGTTTTGAGGCTGATTGCCTAAAGCGTTACTGAAGATAAACGCGCTGGACAAAGAGATGATAATTGCAAGTAGTTCAACCGTCTTCATAATCTAATCCTGAAGCATAAAAGTGGAGAATTGGTTTCCGCTCCCGTTAATTTATGTGAATCTATAAGGGCGGGGGTTCGAAATTACAGCGTCTCTTGGTTGGCTAGGTTTGTTGGCCGACCCGAATTGTACCTGATTGGGATGAACTTTTGTCAGTTACAAGTGTAACTCATTGTCTCTTTTTTGAATTGACAGTCAGCGGGATCGACTATCGGAGTCAAATCCCTTGCCGGGCTTGTTGGACCAAACCTGCTCAAACGCTACAGGGTTATAACAGCAATGATACCTAGGACCGGAATGGCAATTAAAATCGGATATCCAGTTTGGGGTATTTCGTTGTTTCAATGGCTGATCTGCGGGCGGATTGGATGCAATGAATGAGCATTTTAATTAGACTTCAGTGGATCCCAGGCGATCAGACGCGAGTTAATTATTGGTGTCGACTAAGCACGGACGAGTGGAGTAGGTCAGGGTTTTTGATTGGCTGAAAATTTCATTGAGTTGAATTCAGGTTCGAGGCCAGATGGTCCGTTCGGGGTATAAATAGGCTTGGCATGTTGATTCAGGCCGAAAGTTAATTCGGAGCATATGGTGCGACAGATTTATTTAGATTACAACGCGACGACCCCGATAGCTCCCAGTGTGGTGGAGATGATGAATCCGTTTTTATCCGGACACTATGGGAACCCATCAAGTACGCATTCGATGGGGCGTGCTGCTAAAGAGGCCATCGAAGACTCCCGAGTAAAAGTTGCGGGATTATTGGGCTGTGACCGTGATGAAATTGTTTTCACCAGTGGTGGCACCGAAAGCAATAATCTCGCGATTAAAGGAACGATGTTGCAGTGGGCACCGAAAGATGCGCATTTAGTCATCTCTGCGATTGAGCATCCAGCAGTTGTGGCACCGGCAAAGTTTTTAGAGAGACTAGGCTACGAAGTGACGATTGTCGGATGTGATGCGCACGGTTTTGTGCATCCAAGTTCGATTGAGGCGGCCCTTAAACCAGAGACTAAACTGGTCAGTGTGATGCATGCGAATAACGAGATTGGGACAATTCAGCCCATTCGTCAAATCGCTGAAATTTGTCACGGAAAGGGAGTGTTGCTCCATACCGATGCATCACAGAGCGTGGGTAAGGTTCTGACTTACGTCGACCAGCTCGACGTCGACTTGTTGACAGTTGCTTGTCATAAGTTCTACGGGCCTAAGGGAGTCGGGGCCCTGTTCGTGCGGGAGGGAGTTTCAATAGAGCCGCTTCTTCACGGTGCGTCGCATGAACGCGGGATGCGGGGCGGCACCGAGAATACTCCCTACATTGTTGGGATGGGCCAAGCGGCGCATTTAGCGGCTAACTGTATCGATGAATCATCAGAATCGATGACGAAGTTGAGAAATCGACTGAACGATCATTTGGCTAATGGGATTCCTGGGTTGCAGGTCAACGGATTAAAAGCAGCCAGACTGCCGAATACGTTGAGCGTTATTTTTCCCGGTGTCAGCGGACAGGCCATTTTGAAACGAGTACCAGAGATTTGTGCTTCGACTGGTTCCGCTTGCCATAGCAGTGGTTTGGTATCTTCTGCGACTTTATCGGCGATGGGGATGTCCGCTGAGGAAATGGAAGGTGCGGTGCGGTTTTGTGTGGGTTGGTATTCCTCAGAAGAGGAAGTCGACCGAGCTGGAAACCTGTTGATTGACGCTTGGGAGAATCTTGCCAGTTCTATTTTTTAATGAATTGGCCGAGAGAGTCTTTAGGTTTGACGTAGGTCTGGCTTTCCCGTTTTTACCAAGTTTTTCAGCTCAGTTGTCAATTAGCTCGCGAGTCATGGTGCACCGGTCCGCGGACAGCTTGCCGTTCGGCTCTTCCGGGAAATGCTCGGGTCACAAGCAAGTAAGCGGCTGAAAATTAGGGCTGGGAGAGCGACTGGGCGGTAAGCTGTGGCCCTCGTAATGTCTTTAGAAAGGCAGGCGGGCAAGCTTGGTCATAGGCGGGCATTTCTGAGAAATATTCCGATGACGATCTGGCCTGGCCTTGGTGGCGCAGAATGGCTGCCCGCAGCGTTGGCGATTGTCCGTCGTGAAAATAAGGGGCAGAGTCAGCGACGCCCCATAGTGGAGGAGTTTGCCATTGATCTGGGTGGGGGTGAGAGCGGTCGAACTCAAATTGTTTTTCTGCTTCACCGTCGTTATAGCCACCATTACGAGAACCACCAGGTTGGATTGGTTCGAGGTTGTATAAATGGAAATCGCTAAAAATCTGTTCTACGCCGCCAAGATCTTCGATGTGGCAGTCGGCACATCCAATCTGTCCGAAGATTAATTGACCTCTCTCGGCTCTGAATCTTCCGACGGTGTCTTCAGGAAGAATTTGTACGGGGCGTGGAATACTGCGAACGAAGCAAACTAGTTCGTGTAATTGTTCAGGAGTCATGTCCATCGCGGCGTTGGTATCTGCTTCGTATGCTCTGGGCGACTGTTGTGCATGCAGATGGTTGGTTAAACCTATTTCCATTGCACAGGCAGAAGCCACAAATTCTTCCAGAGATGCGAACTGACCTTTCCAGCCGAATTTGCCAATATTTCCATTGGCCTTGTTCACAATTCCCAAACGATTACCGCTGAAGTCACCGGTTAATTCTTTAGAGATAATGTTGGCGAAGCGTTTTTGCCCATGAAGACTGATCGACAAGTTTGAGATTTTATCGATTAATCCAACTCCAAACAGAGCAGGGGAGTTGAGTTCTTGAAAGATGACTGGATCATCGACCTTCATGACTTCTCGGGTCGTTGTTTGGTTCTGCCCCGGTGCACAATAATCTGACATATTGACTGTGCTTTGTACGAGTGATCTTTGGATCGTCTGCGGGAAAAGAGCGTTGACTTGGCTCGTTTTTTCTTGTTGGCGTGGCGAAATGGAGTCGGCGTGTACAACTCCCGATTTAATTTTCTCACCATCTGAAATGACTTCGAACGACGTGACGTTGAATTGATTGCCGCTGCTTCCTCCAAGTCCTCCTTGAAAATGACAGGCAGCACAAGATCTTGCGTTGAATACCGGGCCGAGTCCGTCGCCTCCGCCACAGAGGCTATCACCAATATTCCATTCATGTTCGAAAAGTATTTTTCCCGCAGCGACCTTTTCGGGAGTTACCCGACCGTTCCAGGCCTTGAGGCCTTCAAAGCCACAGGCGCAGGCGAACACAATCGTGGCCGCCAAGATTAGGTTTCGCCTAAAGATACGAGGAGCGGGGTGCATGATCGCCTAGCAGGAATTGGGGGAGCGAAGGAAGTTTCCGTTGTAACAAAATCAATAAAAACGTCAAACCAATTCAAAATGCCTCGTGGAGAGGGCGTTGTGGGAATCAGTCATTAGTTCGGCGAACCTCGATTATAGTTAAGGCCACAAAAGCCTCAGCGATATTCTGTTTACATTCTCAAGAACTAGAAAGAAAACGGAGGAATACGGCAAGCGGGGCCGTATTTTGGAGAAGGTGGGCCAAAAAAAACGACTCGTTCTGGAAGGAACGAGTCGTTTCTGTAAATTCTGTGCTAGCCGCGATTGAACGAATTCATCGGGCTAGATCAGTCTTTTATTTAGCTGCAGCAAGGCTCAGCTGCTTCTTCGCAACCGCAAGCCGACTTGCATCCGCAACCAGCGAACAAGCCGCGAATTCGAGCACACATGCCGTGTAGGCGGCTACGAATTCGGCCGTTGAAAAGTTTGCAACCGCAGCCACATGAAGCTGCTGCATCACATCCACTGTCACTGTCGCAGCTATTGCAGCAGCGACGAGGTGCACAGCGAACAGTTACTGGAACTTCTTCAGTGACGCACTTTGGTACGCAGATAGTTACTGTGTAAGGAACTTTCTTCGAAACGCAACGTGCTTTCTTGACAGTCTTCATTTCTGTAACTTTTTTAGTCACGCAGTAAGGGACTTCGCGAGTTTTTGTTTCGCAAACCATTTTGGTTGTGCAAACAGGAACTTTCTTAGTCTTAGTTTCGCAAACCATTTTACGAACGCAGTAGTTTTCTACGCGTGTCTTTGGCTCGCAAACCATCTTAGTGGTGCAGTAGTGTACAGTTTTAGTTACTGGCTCACAAACGATTTTTGTGCAGCAGTAATTAACAACTCGAGACTTCTTCTCGCAAACGTAGCGAGTCGTGGTGCATGGAACCTGCTTAGTTACTGGCTCGCAAACGATTTTGCAAACAGTGTAAGGAACTTCCTTGCAGACCTTTTCGCAACGGTACTTGCATACAGCAACTTGCTTTGTTGTGCATTCAGGAACCCAGACCTTACGGCAAACCGTTCGGTCAGGTCGCTTGCAGCAAACCTTGGTGCAGCATCCAGGAGTGTAGGTGCGGCATCCAGTGCAAGGATCTGTAGAGAAAGAACCACGAGTCCGTTTGATCTTTGTGTAAGATCGGCCGGGGATAACTTCCGTACGAGTTTCGAAGTGTCCACCACGAACTTTTACGGTCTTCATCTCGGTGTAAGGAACACGTTTGATGCTAGTGACCGTACGCATTTTAGTTTCAGAAACTTTTTTGCGGACGTGAGAAGTGACAGTCTTCATTGTTGTCTCGGTGACAGGCTTACGTACTGTGTAATGAACAGTTCGTTGCTTGTTTTCCTTGACAGCACGACGTACGTAAGTCGTGACTTCCTTCGAGTGCTTTTCTGTAACAGGTCGCTTGACGGTGTAGTTGACCGTGCGCTGACGCTGCTCAGTTACAGGACGTCTAACTGTGTAGTTAACCGTCTTGTAAGTTGTCTCGCGAACTGGTCGCTTGACAGTGTAAGTTTCGGTGCGCATTTTCTGCTCTTTAACACATCGTGTTACCGGAACTTGCACTTCGTCATAAACAGTCTCATTGACTGTTCGATAACGAGTGACTTCTTGCTTTTCGTTGACCATGCGTTTCACAGTTTTCATCACTGTGTAGTTGCATCCGCAACCGTTCGCTGGTGCAGCTGCGGCAACTGTGTTGTAGCTCGCGCCACCACAACATTGGCCCCAGCTGAAGCTGGCTGACACCATAGCTGCGGCAAACGCTGCAGAGGTCAGCAGACTTCTTACCAATTTCATCGTAACTTCTCCAAAAAACTGACGTTTCAAAACCTAGAGGTGGCATCTGGTCTGGTGACACACTCACCATGCCGGTCTTTCTTTTCGCCACTCTGAGCTCGAAACGACCTGTTTCGAACGTGTTGATTCAGAGGTGGACAACGACACAGTTCCCGATCTGTGAAGTGCGAAAGGCTCCTCCTGACCTTCCCTTATTCGGCAGTCTAGGGTGAGGGGGTTAGCTGGGTTGTGTTTGTTGGTCGCCGAAATAGGAAATTATAGCTATCATTTGCGGGTTATATTGAATGCGCAGAAAATCAATGCGTCACCGGTCGCGTAAGTGAATCGTGTGAAGCAATACTTATTGCGTTGAATTTACCTTCAAGCCGTAGTAATTGAACTAACCCTCTCAGTTAGGTCGTTAAAACGGTGTGTAATGACTCCACGAGTAGGGTTGGTTTGCTCTGTTTGGCCCCTTTTTCAGTTTGGCGATACTCCAAAGGGCGGGGCGCAAGTGTTTTGCGGTACTGTCTTGCGGTTTTGCCGTCGGTTAAGGCGATTCAGGGCGATTCAGGGCGAAGGTTGAATAAGTTTGCGGATGTTCTTTGCAAGGAGTCATAGCAGCCTTGTATATTTTGATTATAAAAGTGCAGCGTGCTTTTGGGGTTAAAGAAGGTTTTAAACGGCGTTCGCTTGCTGGATCCTAAAGGTAGTGCTGCAAAGGTACTCATTCGAATTCAACCGTCAGTTTATGTGACCAATCCAAAACAAGATCCTGATCCCAGTGTTCCGAAAGCGGTTGTAAGTCGCCTCAGTCTTTATTTGCGCGAACTGCAGCAGATGTTAAGAGTGGGTCGCAAGACAATCAGTTCGTCCAAGCTTGGTAGTCGATTGGGTGTGACCGATGCTCAGGTAAGGAAGGATTTCGCGTATTTCGGTCAATTCGGTTACCCGGGGATTGGGTATCGTTGTGAAGAATTGGTTGGCGAAATAAGGCAGATTCTTGGAACTGACCACACATGGCCTGCTGCTTTAATTGGTTGCGGAAACCTTGGTCAGGCGTTACTTGGATATCGTGGATTTGGGAGGCAGGGCTTTCAGGTGGAACTGGCGTTTGACATTTCGCCGGAAATTGTTGGCCGATCTTTTGAAGGTTTGACGGTGGATCATCTGGATCGAATGCCCCAGCTCGTTCGGGAAAAGCAGATACGCTTAGCGATCTTGGCGGTTCCAGCCAGGGCGGCCAACGAAGCGGTGGAGCGTCTAATCCAAGCGGGAATAACCGGAATCTTGAATTTTGCACCAGTCACACTGACACTGCCAAAATCTGTGAGCGTGGTAGGGGTGGATCTCGCGATGGAGTTAGAGCAATTAGCCTTTGCAGTGGCTCAGCAGACAAACTCCTCAAAATAGCTGCAAGAAAGCTGTTAAACCCTATTTTTATACCGAGCTAATTTTGTTAAAACAGGACTAACGAATGATGCCCGATGGTGTAATGGCAACACATCTGGTTTTGGTCCAGACATTCTAGGTTCGAGTCCTAGTCGGGTAATTTCGTTGTTTCTGGGGCTGGTTTCTATCCGGCTCAACGCTGAGTTAAACGGTTATTACATTTGGCAAGCCGTGATCCTGGCAGGTCAGATTTTCCATAATTGGTAAAGTTTCGCTAACAGTCATTTACCGGAGTAAATCCGTGCAAATGGGGCTAAAAATAGCGTAGAATTTAAGACTCGGTCAAGTTCACCGCGTAAGCTAACGGACTGTCATCGCAAATTACGTGTTCACGGTAACGAGCTGGTTGGTCAATTTTAATTGTCCGTACTTCAACTTACCGGTCGCGAGCCAAATGTGTCGGAGAGCATTATGATTACGTTTAAGTCACTTTCAGCGGGTCTCGTAGGGTGTTTTTGTGTTTTTAGCGGCAACGTTTTGCCGGCTCAGAACTCAGTCGAAACTTCGGCTCAACGACCTTCCGTCCTTGAGTACGGCTCACCCGAGGTGGCCTTGGGGCAGGGCGAATCCCATTTCGTCTCGACGCGTTTGGCCTCCAGCACTCTTCAGCAGGGGCGGCGTTATCGGCGATCGAGTCAGCCAGCGACTCCGCGAGCCAGTTTTCAAGGGCTTGCTTCAGAGCGGTCGCATGATTTTGGAACGGTCGCCCGTGGTTCTCGGCAGGAAAAGATTTTTGAGTTTGTAAACACTACGGGTAGCGACTTAATGCTGACCGGGGTTAAAACCAGTTGTGGTTGCACCAAACCGAAAATTTTGACCCCTCAGGTAAAGCCAGGTGGAACGGGAAAACTGTCTGCCGTGTTCGACACCGTTAACTTTTACGGGAATCGCGGAGCCACTCTGACGGTTAGCGTCAAAAAAGGAGCACCTGCGGCTCAGAACGGCGAAATACAATTCTCCGTGAAAGGGTCCATCCGAAGAGATGTTGTTCTGACGCCCGGTGAATTTAGTTTCGACGACGTGATGGTCTCTCAAGAAGCCGACCGAATCGCAAAAGTCTTGTACGCAGGTAATGCAAAATGGAAAATCCTGGAAGTTAAATCAACGAATCCCAATTTGATTGCAGAAGCACGTGAAGTGTCGCGGGATCAGGCACGGGGGCGAGTTACTTATGAACTGGTTGTTAAGCTCTTAGGGAAACAGGATACCGGTTCTTTTAACGAGTTTCTAACCATCGTCACCAACGATGCGAAAACAGATGGAATGCCAATCGCCGTCAAGGGACTCGTAAAATCACGGATTGAGGTTTCTCCAATTCAGTTGGGGACAATTAACCAAGGGCAAACGGTCAAGAAAAAATTAATTCTTAAGTCGTCCAAGCCGTTCTCAATCAAAGAGGTGAAATCTGCTGATTCGCGGATTCAGTTTGAGGCAGTCGAAGGGGAAAAGAATCTCCACGTTCTGACCTACACACTGGACACCTCGAAGCTTGGGCAGATCGATGAAGATTTAACGATCGTCACCAGTGACCCCGATCAACCCGAGGCCAAAGTTGGGTTTTCAGCCCAAATTATTGAAGCTACAACGGTTGGTCGATCCAAGTAGTGTCGCCGGTTTAATTCTGGCGGAAAAAAATTACCGTCAAGGTTCTGCCTTCGGTTGAAAGGCTCAATAAAAGAGGCACGCTTTCCGAGCGTGCCTTTGTTTAATTAATCATCCTTTTGGGGTGGACCTTGGTTAAACATCCATTGGCGTGTTCTATTTTTGGAAAATTCGTTTTCGGAATTGCATTTGGATGTCAAAAAGGCATTTTTTGATGGTATAAATTAGTTTCAGAGGTGCTCGTCCCTCTTGCCTTGATGTAATTCTAGCTTGGGCCCCCATCCATCAATGCTCATCGAAATTCAATGTGAAAATATTTCCAGCTTCGACGCAACTGTTGGAAAATATGTCGAGTGTGGCGAAAGAATCATCGTAGCTGGTGAAAAAGCCGGCGAAACAATCGAATGTCCAAAGTGCAAACAGACGCTCGAAATTCCATTGCCGGGTGAAGCTCATTCAACAAAGTCGGCGAGCCGTTCAGAAGAGCTTGGCGGGCGTAAGTCGGCCGCTCCCGCAAGAGCAAAGCCACAATTACCTGAACAAAGGTCTGGGCAACAGCGGCGGTCTCAAAAGTCGCGTCGAGCAAGTCAGCAACGACGACGCCCAGCTGAAGGAGAGGGGAAGCCCAGGGCCGCGAAGGTCGGTGCCGTGAACACCAGAAGGCGGGCTGCGAATTCAGAGCCAGCTCAACGGGCAAAGCCCCGTGGGGATCACCAAACAGGCGAAAAAAATACTGCAGCCAAGTCAACCTCAGCCAAGTCGACTCGTGGTACTGCCGCGAAACAACGAGAGAGGAGGGTTGTTAGCTCGGGTGTTGGTGGGAACAAGTCTTCCGCGAATCCAGATCGACGACGGCAACGTCGCAGAAAACCGGCGGCCGCTGGTTCTGCGCAAAGAGACATTATGGCCTTGGATTTTCAGTCCGAGGAGGTTTCACAAGGACTCGTCGGAGATCAACAAGAACGATGTAAGAAGTGCGGTAATCTAGTTGAGAATGCCCGTTGCGTCGCTTGTTTTTATGTCGATTCTAAATTTGAAAAAATTCATTGTCCGCTTCCGGATATTGAGATCCAAGTAGCAGGGTGCCAGCGTTGGCTTCAGCAGACCATGAGCGAAGGAGTGTCTGTGAGCTTTATCGTACTTGCCGGGAATTTTTTAGTGGGTGCAATGGCATTGATGCTGGGTGGAATCTCGGCGCTGTTTTTGACAGGGTTGGGGCTCGGTTCCGGGGTTGGGGGCGTCTTGTTATTTCTGACGGTTGCCGCAACCTGCTTTTATTTTGGTGTGATCTATAAAAGTCGCCAATTCATGCATAAGCCAGTCGCGCAATTGGCATGGTTTCAAAAGCCATTTTGGCGGTTGATGTTATTCTTTGCGCGATTCAATAAGTGGCAACGTTATGACCAAGCACTTCAAGGTCGAAGAGTGATAACAGTCCGAGATCGGATGTTTGGCGATAATGATCTTATGGAACATAAAGACATTAAGAGTGTCCAGGTTCTTGACATTCAGGGAACCAATCTGACCGATAAGGGGCTGCTGCACCTCTATGATTTAAAACATTTGCAGTGCGTGGTATTACGGAAGACAAATGTTTCACCGGAAGCAGTGTTCCGTTTTCAGCAGACATTTCCGCGGCTTTGGATTTGGTTTTAAGGGCTGCGTTTGTTGTAAAACGCGGTGGCGAGAATGTTATGTTGAATCAGCAATACGAGTTACTGGATTTTGGGCACAACGAAAAGTTAGAGTGCATCGGCGGCGTGGTAGTACGCCGGGAGACCCCGTCTGCCCCTGGCGGGAAAGCAAACGGGGTGGATTGGGAGCGACCGCAGTTGCGCGGAAGAGTTGTTGGCGAAAAATACACCTGGGACGGAATTTCTCCCTCCGACTGGTGTTTTGATGCAGGTGAATTTGAACTGCAACTCAAGGCAACTCCCAGCGGACAGGTGGGAGTATTTCCTGAACAGTCGGTGAACTGGCAGTGGATTAAGGATTGTCCGGCTGATTTAGAGGGATTGAAGGCCATTAACTTGTTTGGTTACACGGGGGCAACAACGCTATCCCTGGCAAAGCGGGGCGTGCAAGTCGTTCATGTTGACGCGGCCAAAAGTGCGGTCAGTTGGGCTCGCGCGAACGCCCAGTCCTCCGGGTTGGCGGATTCGCCAATTCGATGGATGGTGGAAGACGCTTTGACCTTTGTGAGACGGGAGTTAAAGCGGGGGAATAAATATGACATCATCGTTGCAGATCCGCCGTCTTTTGGTCGTGGCCCGAAAGGAGAGCGTTGGAAATTGCAAAGAGATTTGTGTCATCTTATTGAATCGCTCTCAGAATTGTCGCGAGGACGGTGTAAGATGTTGTTGTTGAGTTGTCACACGCCAGGAATAGACCATAGGCAGTTGAGGACTGAGGTCGAAAATCAGTTTCAATTCCAATCTGGATCGGGTGCTAGTTTTGCGCTCGAATTGCGTACCAAAGCTAATAAGTCACTTCCCAGTGGGAATTGTTTTCGATGGGTTGCAGGTAAATCTTAATAGGTATTGGCTAAGCAATTGATTGAGAAAATTACAAGTTTGCAAAACCAGCGAATTAAAAAAGCGATTCGCCTTCATAGCTCGCGGGGGCGGCAAGCTCAAAACCGGATTATCGTGTTTGGTAATCGAGAAGTAACTCGAGCGATTGAATCGGGACTCCAGTTTCAGGAAATTTTTTGCACCGAAACTCTCTGGAACAGCCTGCCTTCAGCAGAAAGAAGTTGCGTATCAAAGTCGGATGCTCGACTGTCTTTTGTAGTGCCTGAAGTATTTGAGAAACTCGCGTATGGTTCTCGAACGAGTGCGTTGATTGGCACCGCCGATCGTCCTGAGACTTCATTCGATTCGCCTTGTTTTCAACTTCGAACAGGAGGAGATCTTTCGCTTGTTTTGGTGTTACAGTCAATTGAGAAACCTGGGAATTTGGGCGCCATTTTAAGGTCTGCAGATGCCTGTGGAGTTGATGCGGTTCTCTGTGCCGACCCATTAACTGATTTTTTCCATCCCAATGTCATTCGCTCGAGCACTGGCGTCGTTTTCCAAATGCCGCTTATCTCTGGAACCACGCCAGAAATTCAGGACTGGTTGGCGGGCCAGGGGTTTTGCGTTTTTACCGCGATGCTCGAAAACGCAACCAGCTTTTATGAAGCAGAATTGACCGGGAGCGTGGCCCTGGTTTTGGGTAATGAGGCGACTGGACTTGGGGAAAGCTGGATGGGCAAAAATTATTCGGCCGTGAAATTGCCAATGCGAGGGCAAGCTGACAGTTTAAATGTCTCAGTCACGGCATCGGTCATGATGTATGAGGCGATGAGGCAGAGGAGTTTGCCGGCAACCAGGTGAGCTTCGAGGGTAGGCACAAGTCTTCAGGGGTCTAATAAATGCGGCGAGACTCTTTGTGGGGATGCCGGCAGACTGCCAATAAGGTTGATGGCTGGGGAGCGTTTGTTCGCAGGTTGGGTTAGAGTGTAAAGAGTCAGGAAGACTAGCACCCAGAATAAAGCAAAGAGGCCGAGCGAGACCGGGTCTAAGTTCGCGGAAAATAGACCGTTTCGGCCAATAACCATGACACTTAATTGGCTGCCGTCCTCCGTGGAGACATCAATCAGCACTTTCTCTTGGCTGTCCGCTGAAAATTTCTTCATGAAATCATAGCCGAGTTCTAGTTCAAGATAGGCCTCCGGCTTGTAAGCGACAATTTCGTAATCAGGAATTGTCAGCGAATCTTCTCCGAGACTGACATCAGTCAAGAAAAGTTCCATTGACTCTGGGTCTTGAATAGTCAATTTTAATCCGCGAATTCCGGCGGTTCCCGAACGGCCACCGGTTTTTACATCGAGACTTAGAGTTAGGTGTTCAAGGGAATCGATTCCTTGCCCGTGGTAGAACTGCCAAATTGCACCTGCAGTTACTTCGCCACCGGATTGAATCAGCTCCAGCGACGATTTCGAGGGAGCCGGACAGTTAGAGCAAGTGAAGTCGCCAACCA
>JAAHTH010000764.1_pt1 | contig 16838 bp, 15 predicted proteins | sample 6116091 | NCBI WGS metagenome assembly JAAHTH01 (sample SAMN13939990, study PRJNA603662) | sponge metagenome | isolation source: marine sponge | host: Mycale hentscheli | place: New Zealand | collected 2006 | reverse complement strand
TTTAGATTCTTTACCGGGAGGTGGATATATGATAACTACTACTTCTAATGAACGTTATATAGGTCAAAGTAGGTACATGAAAAGAAGAATTACTACTCATAATAATATACGAAATAGTCCATTTTTTAAAAGTAGACATTTAATCAAAGGGTGGGAGGTATTAGAGTACGTAGAAGATAGGCAACTAAGGCTTCAGAGAGAACAATATTGGATAGATAAGCTTAAACCTGAGTTAAATACTATATAGATAAAAAACGTTTAAAACTAACTATTTATTACAAATAACTTTACTATATAGCAATTATGTCAAACACAAGGAGCGATAAGGAGATTAATGGAGATAAGTGGGAATCACCCACACACTCGACTCGAGAGAGGTTAACCCTAGTAGAAGTCCAAAGAAGGGTCGATACTTGCATCGATCTTCGATATAAGGCAGACAAACCTATACTACAAAGAGAATGGATAGACTATTGTACTGATAATTATAATGATAAGAGTATACCTCAGTATATTAACTACTGGGTTACTGCTAAGGCACAATATGAGGAAGGTTGGAGAGGTAGTTTAGAAAACTTAATTGAACCAGCCATTGATGTATTAAGAGAAGGATTGACTAGTAACAACCCATTAATAAAGGCCAAGACTATAGATCAGATAATGAAGTATTCCGGAAATGATATTCAAAAGCATCATGTACTAACACAGGATATATCTATAGGGTTTGGAGAAGAATAGATATTTCTTATAATAGATTTTATCTATGGATATAATTTGGTAGCCTGACAATTAGTTCTTATCTTTAGCTTATGAACATAACTCTATTTACACCTTATGAAAAACAGAAAGAGTTTATCTCCAGATTTGGTGATACTGATGATCTATTTGGTTGTGTTAGTGCTCCTAGGGGTAGTGGGAAGACATTACTAGGTATAAATCTATTACTATATTGGTTACTACAGAAGCCTAACAGAAAAGGAGGATGGATAGCACCGGTATATGGTCAGGCTAAGTCAGTAATGGATCAAATAATAAGTACTAGTCAAGATGTTATAACACAAAGTAATAGAATGGAAGGTACTATAAGTTTTACTAATGGTTCAACTATAAAGTTCTTAAGTAGTGATAGTCCAGACAACATAAGAGGGTTTAGATTCACACATTTAGTATTAGATGAAACAGCCTTTATAAAAGAGAATAGTTTACAAACAGCTATACTACCAACGCTTAACCCATCCGGTAAGAAGTGTCTAATGATATCAACACCAAAAGGCAAGAATCATTTCTTTGATTGGTTCAATAAACCGGAGAGTGTATCGATTAAATTCCCACTTGAAGAATGTCCTTATGTTAGTAACATACTTATTGAGGAGGCTAAAAAGAGTCTACCACCGGACGTTTTTAAACAAGAGTTTATGGCCGAATTTGTGGATAGTGGCAATGATGTGTTTGTAAATATTGACAGAGTCTCAACCATCAATCTATTTGACTTACAAAGAAGGGTGGAAGTATATGCCGGAATAGATACCGGTCTAACAGATGATCTTTCCGTTTTAACACTTATAGATACCACCGGTCGTGTAAGATGGGTAGAGAGTTTAAATAACAGGTCGATACAAGATATAGCCGAGAAGTTTAAATCAATAATGGGTAACTTTACAATAGTAGGAGGATATATAGAGACAAATGGTATAGGTAGAGCGATGTATGATCTAATAAAACCTTTCTATCAAAAAGTAAGACAGTTTAATACTACCCAGGATAATAAAACCGAAATGGTAAGAAAGCTTATTACTGATATAGAGGATATGACTATAGAATTACCCACTATAGATCTTTGTCCACAATTACATCAGGAGTTTGCCTCTTATACTTACAAGATGTCTAGTAATGGAAAGCTATCTTTTACACATATGCCAGGACATCATGACGACTTTATAGACAGTCTAATGCTAGCCAACTATAGTCGAACACAATTTATCAAACAGAGAAACATTAAGATACGTGGCAGAAACAATATTAGAGCCAGGTTTGGTACTCTGCCTTCTTAATAGGAACTTACTTACATACAAAAACTATTTATTATTATGTCAACTACTTTAAAATTACAACTTCCGGATTACCTTTCCATCGAACAGTATCTGTCGATGAACGACTATAAAGGTGATAGTAACTTTGGAAGATTAGTACACACCGTACATATTATTACTGGTTATGATAAGAAAGAGATTAGAAAATGGCCGATAAATGTACTGACCGATCTAGCAAATGAGTTTGCTGAACTGGCAGACCATAAGAATGAATTCCATTCCATTATAGAGTTTAACGGTCAGATGTATGGTTACTCGTCTATCAAACAGCAGACACTAGGAGAGTATATTGACTTAGAAAATCTAGTAAAAGATTTTGAGTTAAATGCACACAAGATAGCTGCTTTATTATACCGTCCAATAGTTAAACATAGATTTGATTCGTTTAATTTTGCGATCAAACAAAAGATAAAGACGGTTAACAACAAAGTTGAAAACGTATTTGACTGGTACACCATAGAGGAATATGATAATGAAAAGAGAAAGGATAGAGAGGATCTATTTAAAACGTTTCCTGCTCACATCTTTTTAGGTGCTATTAGTTTTTTTTTGAACAACGCAAGCCTCTATTCTCTGCATACTCTATATTTGGAGAACAAGGTGACGAAGGAGATGAGGGATACGATGATGATGGATCAGCTGGTAAATCTTTCGGCGAGCACTGGGGCTGGTGGGGGACTATTTACTCACTCTCTAAATCCAATATATTATCAATTACGGGACAACAGGCAATCACCGATTTAAACGTTGTAACAGCACTAAACTATCTAGAAATAGACAAAGATTTTAACGAGCAGTTAGAAAAAGAACATAAGAAACAGCTACAGATGCAAAAAATATATAGATAATGGGTAAGTATAAAAACGTGCCATATAGTGAGATAGTAGATATGTTTGTTTCAGCATCGTCTGAAAACTTATCCATATCAACATTTGATACCGGTACTATAGATTTCTTAGATGCTAATGCTGTTAACAAAGAATACCCTTATATTTACCTACGTCCTGTATCGAGTCCGGGCGTGGTAGATAGAGTTCGTACATTAACCTTTGAGTTATACTCAATGGATGTACCAAATAACTTCGATGAATCACCTGTTGAACTATTATCAGCATGTGAGGAAAGAATATACCAGCTTATATCTTACTTTAATTTTGGTGAAACAGATATACAACAGAATTACGAAATTAATATTACTGATCTATCCCCAGTCAATGAAGCATTTCAGGATAGAGTATTTGGTTGGGTTGCCACTATAGAGGTTATCACACCATGGAATTGGAACTATTGCGACTATCCTAAAATTTGGCCAACACCAACGCCTACGGCAACGGTTGCGCCTACACCTGTACCTACCTCGTCGCCGACTCCAACGTCTAGTCCAACTCCATCGCCTACAGGACCTACACCTACACCAACGGTTAGTCCTACGGCAACTCCAACTAGTACTCCTACACCTACGGCTAGTCCTTCACCGACTCCAACGGCAACACCTGGACCTACTCCACCGCCTAGTCCAACACCTACACCGACTGCAGCACCTGCATTCTTCCAATTCAATATTGATGAAGTAAATCAATCAGGTAGCTTATCAGGTAGTTGTGACTTCTCATCATCGGCTACCGTACCAGTATACATACAATGGTTTGATGAAGCACCAGCTTGGCCAGATAGAATAGTTGGTAAAGAAATATTTGCTGATGAAGCACTTACTCAAATTTATACAGGTTCATCTGTATTTGACGGTACAGTAAACAGATTAGTAGAATCATCTTCTGTATATGCGGCGGCTGAATTAGAATGGTATAACGGTACATCAAGAAATATAGTTAACACAGCAGTTACTTGTAGTTACCCTATCATCATTAACAGATCAGGTAGTACAGACGATTTAACTTTAACATTCCAAGGTGATGTAGATAGCTATGCAGGACGTATGTTAAGAAATTATGGATTCTACTACGGTAAAAGTCCTGACTGTGTATCTACATTTGTTTCAGCAAGTTACCCTAACATCGATAGTGAGTTCTCAGCTTCTGTTACTTTTACAGACTATAATGAAAAAATATACTATAAAGCAGTAGCTACAGATAGTATAACAGGATTTGAATTTGAAGCATCTACTGCAGCCTCAGTAGGAATTTATGATGAGTTACCTGAAGGATATAGATGGCAATCATTTTTATGGAGATCATTAATTACATCTAGTGTAGACTTTGATGCTGCATGTTACAATGCATTCCCAGAAGACTTAAACACAATATATATACCTGTTTCAGGAAGTGACTTTAAAATAGCTGGTTGTAATTTAGTTAATTTATTATCAGGTAGTGAGTTTATTTTTGATAAACCTTTCACTTCATCATTTGCAACTATAAGTGGTAATTATGGTACAGGTAGTTTAGGTACTTCTTTCTACTATAATGACTATAAATTTGGTCAACCAACAGTAGATTCAGACTTAAGAACATATGTTGAAGCAATACCAACAGGTTCAACTAACAAAATAAAATTAGGTGATGCTTATTTATGTGGTGAAGATACTTTAATACCTGCAGACCAAAGTGTATATTGTACAGTAGATGTAGTACCAGGATTATCTGGTAGTATACAATTAACGTATGGTAACTTTACCGAAACAGATACAGGAGGTGTAGTAAATTGTGAAGATACTTTTGTTGAAGAAGGATGCTTTACTGCAGAAATAACTTGTCCAGATTTAGACTTTCCTTGTAACATTGTAAACTCTTTAGCTTATGTTGACGATACGTTTGCAGAACCGTTTAAATTTAAAGGTACTACTTACGCTCCAAGTAATGGTAACATAAAAGTTAAGTATGGTAATCAAATTGCAGTATTTGAAATACAAGATATACTATCTAACGGTGGAGGAGTACTAGAAGCAGCATGGAATTGCCCAAGTGGTTCAGCACCACCTAAGGTAGCTTGTAACAATAACCTAAACTACAGTGCAGGTGCAGTGGTACAACCACAACCTAACGATTGTACACCTTAATAATTATGGCAGTAGAACATTTACAAAAAGCAATTAAAAAATTTGGTAAAGATTTTGAAAAGAATCTTAAATTACTAGCCCCTGTAGCTAAGGTAAACGGAGGTACTTTAAAGAAAAGTATAAAGACGTTTGCAGAAATAGCAGGAGAGAAAGTGAAACCCGGCGTAGAGATGATTTATTATGGTCAATACGTCAATGACGGTACTTATAAAATGGCAGCTCAACCCTTTATAAATGATGCATGGGCTAAAACCAGATTTGATAAAGACGTAGATCAAGAATTAGAAAAGTATTTAGACGAACAATTTGATAAAACATTTAACTAATGGCAATATCAGTAACATCACAACCTAGTTACCCTAACGTAACTTATACTCATATATTGTATTCAGTATCGAGTACTAACTCTGGTAACCCACAATATCAGTACGTTGTAGATGTCAAACAAGGAGGAGTAAGACTTGCTAGATTAAAGCAATATCCTAATCCAAACGCTATAGGTGTATTTGATATATCTAGAATACTTGCTGATTATATAGAGTATGATCAAAATTGGAAAACATCAGTAGCAGCAGCTCCAGTACAATCAGTACAAGAGTTTGATATATTATTTGGTGAAGAATACGGTACAAGTATTAGTTCATCTACTACATTATATGATGGTAATGGTAATCCAGGTGATCCAGGAATTAATCCAGGTACTGCAGAAGTATTTGGAGGTACAGTAGATCCTAATAATGGATCTTCTTTTAACTGGCAAGCTCAAACAATTTTATCTAATCGTCCTACTTCAGGTTTAACTTTAACTCATGATGAGTATGAAACTATATCATTATACTTAACTAGTAGTTTAACAGCGACAGTAGATTACAGTCCAGGTAGTCCATCGGCATATAATTTATCAGCAGGTTTCAATACAATACCTATTGGTAGTAAAAATATTGGTATACCAGGACAGTTTACAGAAGTAGTAGTGGCAGTAGGTACTCAACAATATACTTACACTCTATCTGAAAATTGTAACTACGGTAGAGTTAGATTTGCTTTTATAAACAAATTTGGCTTTTGGGATTATTACGGATTTAATTTACCTGTCAATAGAACCACAACTACAAAAAGGAATAGTATAACAAGACCAATGGTAAATTATTCTGGTATAACAGCAGGATATAATGGTCAAAGAAGAGGTAAAGACCTTTATAATGTACAGTACGAAGATGAATACACAGTAACTACTCCTTTAATTAATCAAGCAGAATCAGAATGGTTAGCAGAACTGTTTGAATCACCTTCAGTGTTTATACAAGAGGATGATAATTTCTTACCGATTGTAATTACTAATGGTGCTTACACTCACAATACTAATAAAAGAGCACAGAAAACTTTCCAATACGAAATAAATTACCAATACGCTAACAATAGAATAGGTAGATAAATGGCAGATGTACTAGTTAGAGTCGAATACGATGGATCAGTATACGATTTAGATATTGAATCAAACATCCCTCTTAGGGTTGATATTTCTGCAGTAGAAAATCAAGCCATAGGAAAGTTTTTTGGTGTTGGTTCTCAAGCTTTCGACTTACCAGGTACTAAAGAAAACAATCAATTCTTCAAACACGGATATAAAGTTACTGCAGAAGACATACCTGCATTTTATAATACTATACCAGGTAGGATAATACTTAACGGAGAGACAGTGCTAGACGGTCAGTTTCAATTGATCGAAGTAGTAACCGATGAACAAGGCTATGTAACCTACAAATGTCGTATAACCGACCAAGTAATTACGTTTAATGACGTATTGGGAGATAAATTAATAAAGAATGCTGATTGGACTAATTTAGATCACGATTTAACTTATGCCAATATTACAGGTTCATGGGCAGAGGATGGTTTATTATCTGGTTCTATATTTTATCCACTAGCATGTTATGGGTTTGATAATCCAGAACAAATACAATTACCTTATTTTAGTTTTAAAGCTAGTACGGGTAACTATTTAACTAATTCGTTAACACCTTTACAGGCACAGCAGTTTTTACCTGCAGTTAAAGTTAAAGACACGTTAGATAAGATATTTGATCAAGCTGGATATAATTATACAGGTAGTTTTGTTACAGGAGATGATTTTAACAATTTATATATATTACCTAGAGCTCAAGATGCATTAGGTATTGTAGGTGAACCAGGAAATGTAGCTACTTGTAATGCAGCCAACAGTCAAGCTCAAACTATTACTACAAACAGTACAAATGTAGTTATTGAATATGATACAGATATATCAGATCCTCAGAATAGGTTTAATACAACTACACATGCTTATGAAACAGTTGACTTAGGTAGTTATACTTTTTCTGCTAACGTAGCATTTTTTAATCCTTGTGCATTTAACAGTGGTAATGTTACTGTTACGTTACAAATAATGAAAGGTACAATACCTTCTTCTGGTACAGTATTAGGAGAAGCTAGTCGTACGTTAACTTCAGCAGATGGATTTAACACCATTACTCTAAATGCAGGTGGTGAAGTAGATAGTACAACAACAAGTGATGTATGGGCTAGAGTAACATACTCAACAAACAGTGGAACACCTAATAATATTAGTACATTTCCTTATGCTACTACGTTTTTATGTACAAATGCACCGGCAGCAGTAGTAGGAGCTAATGTAAACATGGGGTTACAGTTCAATTCCCAAACAAAAAGTATAGATATACTTAATGGACTAATAGAACAATTTAATTTAGTACTTACTCCAGTTAAGGGTAATCAAAAAACCATTAGTATTGATAGTTTTACACCATGGTTAAGACAGGGAGCTATAAAAGATTGGACAGAAAAGTTAGATACTGCTACTAGAATAGGTATAAATCACACTATTGACGAACAACCTAAAACGTTATTATTACAGAATCAAGAGGATAACGATAGATTTTCTAAGCAAACTAAAGAGTCTGATCCTAATTTTCAATATGGTACTTTAAGAGTACTAGCAGATAATAATATATCACAAGGTAGTCAAAAGGTAGGTAGTTATTTTTCACCGGTAGTATTAGGAGGTCCTATATTAGATACTGCAACAGGTGTAGGAACAAGTGGTGATGGTACATTAAGATTGGATAGATCAACAAATTTCTTAGTACCTCATTTATATAAGTTTGAAAATACTAAAACTACAGCCTTTGCTTTTAAACCTAGAATAGGATATAAGGTTAATTTAACTTTACCAGATACTATATATGTAGGGCAATCAGGAGGAGGTGCAGATGCTGTCTCTGGTCAGTATGCAACTATCTCTAACTTAAGTGCTTTACCTGCTACATCAGCAAGTAATGATCTACATTTTAATAATTCATATACAACTTTTTCAGATACTAATAATTTAAATGATGGTACAAATAATTATGATAATTACTGGAAAACATATATAGAGAGTTTATATTGGGATGAGTCAACTAAGGTGACTATGAACTTACAGTTCAATCAATATGAGTATGAAGATATAAACCCTAACGATAGAATCTTTATTAAAGATACATTTTATCGTATAAACAAAATAAAAGGATTCAACCTTTCACAAAAAGATTCAGTTGCTGTAGAATTAATTACTCTTTACCCAGAGTATTTTGGTGGTTTAGACTTTACTGGATGTACTTTCGAAGTATCAAGTTCACAAAATGCATTGGATTGTGTTGGTAATACTCCAACTCCAACTCCTACATTCATACCAACTAGTACACCAACACCTAGTCCAACATTACCATTACCTACACCAACATCAACAGGACCAACTCCAACACCGACTACTAGTCCTACTGCAACACCTGTTGTACCAACAGCAACACCTACTAATACACCTACGGCAACAGCTATAGGTCCTACTCCTACTCCAACTGCAACATTACCGGCTGGAGTAATAAGTTTATACTTAAGTAGTGGTAGTGTAAGTACAAATGGATGTGGTAACATATTTACTGGTAGTGTATATATAACTGGTTCAGCACCTCAATCTGGTTGGACTGAATATGGTCAAAGAGTTTATACTAACACAGGTTTAACTACTACGTTTAATGGTGGTAATAGATACCACAGAATTAGTGATGGATTAAATGATCAAGTTTGGTCTATAAGTAGTACAGGTTTAATTTCAGAATTTGGTCAAGAATGTAGTGGTAGTTTTGAATTCTATACTAACGCAGGATTCTTAACTGATGGAGAAGAATGTTTCGTAACAGCATCAGTAGCAAGATATACTACAGACTTTAATGGAGTTGATAATATGACAACTGGTAGTAGAATATATGCAAATGAAGCATTAACTACTGAATTATCAGATGGATATTATTATGGTGCATCTAATAACAGTGGAGTGTTACCAAGTATAGCATTCCAATATAGTTTAATTTCAGGTGTTACTAATATTGGAGATTGTGATGCTGGATTCCCAGTAAGTATGTCATCTTATGCTACTAATTTATTAGATGCTTGTAATGATACTTCACCTCAATATATTGCTTACTTATCAGGTACAGAAGATCCTTATAACTTATCAATTGGTGAAAGATTCTATGGTAATCCTCAATTAACAGAAGGATTTGGATTTAATGATGTATTCTACGGAGTATATTCAGGTAGTCAAGCTTCACCAGTTAAATATTACAAATTAGGTGGTAGTGATCCTAATAATGGATTTATAATCGATAGTGGAGCTTGTGCAATACCAACTGCTACACCTACACCGTCTCCAAGTCCAACACCATTTGTATTCTATCAAGTATCAATGTCAGCTGGAGCAACTAGTACAAACTTATGTGCAGCTACATTAACAGGTAGTGCTTATTCACCACAAAATCCAGTATCATGGAGTGCATTTAGTACAAGAGTTTATTCTGATACAACTTTAACTCAAGAAATAGATGGTACTAATTACTATCATAGATTTGCAACTACAGAAAGTAATGCAGTATGGTCAGTAAATTCAACAGGATTAATTAGTTCTGAAGGAGCTACTTGTGGAGCATTTCCAACATTAGGAGTTTCAGGTAGTGATGCTAAAAACTTCGAAAATGATGCTTGTGGAGCTGCTAAACCAAATCTTTATTATACTCAAGACTTTGCAAGTTTAGCTAATATACAAAATGGAGATAGAATATATGTTAACGAATCATTAACTACTGAATTAGCAGATGGATTCTTCTATAGTTTAGCAGAAGGTAGTGATGAATATGCATTTGGTTACTCTTTAATAGCAGGAGTAAATAATTTATCAAATTGTAATATTAGTACAGCAGTAAGTGCATCAAGTTACTTCTTAAATGAAACAGATGCTTGTAATGATACTTCTGCTCAATACTTAGTATATGTACCAAGTGCTTCTAATCCATATGATTTACAAATTGGAGATAGATTATTTGCAGATGCAGGATTAAGTAATGGATTTGGTAATAATGCTGTATATTACGGTTTATATAGTGGTAGTGCTACAAAACCAGTAGTTGTATACAAATTATCAGGAAATACTCCTAATAATGGATTCATAGCAGAAACAGGTAGTTGTTCAACGTTTGTTACTCCTACGCCTACTCCAAGTCCAACAGGTACACCAGTGCCAACTGCAACTCCTACAATTTACGGATTATTAGCTACAGCAGGTCAAACAATACAAGGAATAGTTTGTGGAGCAACAGCAGGAGCAGAAACATTCTATACTCTAAGAACTAGAGGTAGTAATATTCAAGTAGGTGATATAATGTATGCAGATGGTTCTTTAACTACACCATTTAATGGAGGAGCTGGATTAGGAGAATATTATGGAGTAGGAACAGAAATAAATTCTACACCAGAAGTTGAAATAAGAGTTAATTCAGTAGGGTATGTATCAAGTGTTACAGCTTGTCCACCACCACCGACTGCAACTCCTACACCAACAGCTACTCCAGTACCAGTTCAGAATTATAGAAGTAGTAACTCGTATAACAATACTACTGATGCTTGTAACGATACATCATTAAATGCAATATTTGCAGAAAAAGATGCAGCACAGCTTCAAGTTAATGATTACATATATACTAACTCATCATTAACAACACCATTCAATGGAGGAGGTCAGTATTGGGGAATAGAATCAGGAACAACATCTTATAGAGCAGCAATGTTAATTGCATCAGATGGTAGAATTCAATTAAAATCAACATGTCCATAATATGGCAGGATCAGTAACATTAACATTAGTATCAGCATCAGCAGGAGCAGGTAATTTTCAAATATACCATACAAGTGCTGACCCTAGTAACCTAATAGCTCAAAATATAAGTTCAGCTTCATTATCTGCAGGATATTGTACTAATGAAGTATATAGTTCATATGTAATAAAAAGTGATACAGTAGATTGTCAAAATCAAGTATTAATTTATCCAGGTGGAGCTCCTATAACACCAACACCGTTACCAGTTACTCCTACACCTACTGCAACTACTTTACCTACATTAACAGATGGTTGGAGAATAGAAGCTGGTATATTTACTTCTACTACATCTATTATAGGTTATCATAGAGGTACTGTATTTGGATGTCCTACTCCATTAGTTGCTATTGGTACAGAAGTATCTCCAACTACTACTACTCAAGCTTTACCAGGAACGGATTGTTATTGGACTAGTTTATTAGGTCCTAACATTACAAAAGGGTTTGGAGTAGAAGGAATAGGTGCAGCATCTAGTTTAGCACTAACACAGTTTACTTATGATAATAGTTCTGGTGTAGTATCATTTGGAATTATAAACTCTACTGGTACAGGTAATCCAGGTAATGGAAGTTTATCAGGAACTATAGTAGGTAATAATGGTACTAGTGGTACTTGGTCAGTAAGTTATAGTCCAGTTATTACTTATACAGATAATGATGGTGCAGGTACTACCTATACACCGGAATCTACTGGTACTATAAGTATCTCTGGTTTAACCATTACAAATGGAGTACAATATAATATAAACGTATAATGGCAAGGAAGATACAAGATTTAACTCATGAAGAGTTACAGAAGTTAAGAGAACAGATGCTAGCAATGGGTGTACCATTAGCTAATGTAAAAGACTTAACTATTGAACCTGACGAGGAATAAATAGATAAAAAAATGTATTTATAGATATGGCTACAAAGACCTATAAAATAGATATCGATGTCGAATCGAAAACGCTTGGACAACTTGAAGACGAACTCGGTCAGATTAATGAAGAGTTAAAGCAGGTTGATCGAAATAGTGAGGCTTTTAAGAACCTATCTAAACAATCACAGACTCTTACAGCAGAAATAGAAAAAACTAATAATGCCATCAATGGTATACAATTAGAAGATAAATTACAAGCTGCAGACGGAGCAATTAAAGTATTTGGAGGTTCATTACAAACTGTAGTTGGATCTTTAGGTGCATTAGGTATCGAATCAGAAGTATTTGGTGAATTTGAAGAGAAAGCAGCATCTGCTATTGCAGTAGGTATGGGTATCAAAGATGTATCTGAAGGTTTCGGTCAGTTTACTATGGTAATGAAAAAGTCTGGTATAGCTGCTAAGTTATTTGGTAGTACAACCAGAACAGCTTTAGTTGCCACTGGTGTAGGTGCTTTTATAGTAGCGTTAACTGCTATAGCCATGAATTGGGATAAGATTACCAAGGCAGTTAATAAATTTGCTAATTCAGTACCATTTGTAGGTAAAGCAATTGATGCAGTTAAAGGAGCATTCGATACTTTATTTGAGGCTGCAAAACCAGTACTAGAATTCTTAGGTATTTTACCAGATGAAGCTGAAAGAGCTCAAATGGCTATAGTAGAAACGTCTAGTGAAGCTATAACACAACTAGAAAGAGAGTTAGCTATAGCACAAGCAGCAGGAGAGTCAGCAAAAGAACTATACGACCTTAGAAAACAGTTAATTGAAGAAGAATTAATTAACTTAAGAGCTGCTAATGCTGAAAAAGAAGAAATATACTCTAAAGAAACTGAATTATTAGCATTAAATGCAGCAGAACAGAAGAGGTTAAGAGATGAAATGGCTGGTAATGTAGTTAGAGAAAAAGTAACTACTGTAAATGCTATAGAAGCAGCTGGTACATTTGAAATAGATACTCAAAAAGTAGTAGCTTCAGAAGTTCAAATAGTTAACCAACAAGAATTAGCAGATAGAGAAGCTTATGTACAACAAAGTATAGTAAACCAGCAAAAATTAGATGCTGCAAGACAAATGTCATTAGATAATGTTGTTGCAATTGCTGGGGCAGAAAGTAAAGTAGGTAGAGCAGCATTAATTGCTAAACAAATCTTATTAGCAAAAGAATTAATTGCTGAAGCTAAGAGTACAATTACTTTTGCAAGTTTAAAAGCATCAGAAGCAACGGTTGCAACAGCAACAGGAGCAGCTAAAACAGCAGCAATTGGTTTCCCACAAAACATTCCATTATTAATTGCTTATGCAGTACAAGCTGCAGGTATTATTGCTGCAGTAGTATCAGCTGTTAGAGGAGCTAAGAAAGCATCAAAAGGAGTAGGTGGAGGTGGACCATCAGTAAATGTACCAACACCAAGAGGAGCAGCAGCTCCAGCAATAGCAGCACAACCTCAAGCAGCACCAGAACCTCAGTTAGAAATTCCCCCTACAATTAGAGCATATGTATTATCAGGTGATGCAACAACAGCTCAAGAAGCTGATGCTAAATTAAGTGCTAGAAGAACACTAGGGTAAATATATATATATATATTATGAAAATATTTGAATTATTAGTAGATAAATTAGATGAAATAACAGGAGTTGATGCAGTAGCATTAGTTGAACAACCTGCTATTGAAGCAGACTTCTTTGCATTTAAAAATGAAAACATAGAAGATGTTATAGAGTTTAACCTTTTAAAATTAGCTGTACAAGAACATTTTGAATCAGGTAGTTATGATAGTATTATAGATGACGGTAAACCATTATATGATACTATAGAAGAAGCTGAAAGAGTAGCTCAGGAATTAGGCTGTGAAGGTCATCATGAGCATGAAATAGATGGTAAAGTATGGTATATGCCTTGTAAAGAACATTCTGATTTAACAGATGATTTGTTAGAGAATTTTACTAAGGTAGATACAAAAGATTATGCTTTCTCTGTTGTAGGTGATCAGCAAATGGTTGTAGGTCCTCTTATGATACCAAATAAGTTAATTTTAAGAGTAGATGAAAATAACGAACCATATTATGTTTATTTTTCAACTGAAACTATAAAAGATATTGCTGAAAAGGTAATGAAAGAAAAATATATCGATCAGTTAAATATAGAACATGATGCTGGTAAACCAGTAGATGGTTATATGGTTAGTACTTGGATTATAGAAGATAAAATGAAAGATAAACAACAAGTTTATGGTTTTAACTTACCAGAAGGAACTTGGATGGGTCAATATAAAATAGAAGATCTATCAGTTTGGGATAAAGTAAAAGATGGTGATATTAAAGGGTTTAGTATTGAAGGGTTCTTTGGAGATAGATTCGTTCAAGCTAAAAAACAAAAATAATGCAATATAATACTACAGAATATCAACTAGCAGGTTTCTTTTCTTCTGGTTCAATAGGATTTTTACACTTTCAAGATATATTAATGGCAATTTTACTAGGTTTCTTTGGAGCTTTAGGAGCTTGGGTGTTTCAAAGAATTGTAAATAAGATAAAAAAGAAGTAATAGCCGATCTTTTGAGTGTGAGTGTAAGAATAGAACAGTGACCGGCTAAACTCCCAATAGTTTCAATATATTATAAAGATAAGAACTTTTACTTAATTATCAAACGAAAAAGGTAAAAAATATTCTCTCCAGTCAGCTTTAATTAAATTAAACTGGTTTGGATCTTCTTTTATTATAAAGTCAAAATACTTTTCATCACTACCTACTAAATTTTTATCTAAATAAAGCTTTACTTCATTAATGTATTTCTTACGTAATGGGTTAAGTAAATGACCTGGTATAATAAAACTACCTCCATGTGTGAATCTCATTTGAGATAATATATGATGATCGTTATTATGTATACTTATCTTATCATGATGCTGATAAAAGGTAGGTCTTGTTATATTTAATTTTTCAGTGTCTGGCCATTTAACATTAGCATACATTTCTCTTTTTTCTCTATATAAAGCAAAATCTTTCCATATAATTATGTTATTAGGGAAGTATTGGTTTAAATAAGCATCATACATAAAAGATATTTTATTATGCATTATAGTATTATACCAAGGTTGACACATTTCAGGTACATCGTCAAATTGTACTATTTTTTTCCATTTTTCACTCTTCATTAAGTTATCCATATCTTTATAGAATAACTCATACATATCAAGTTCAGTTTTATCTTTAACTATAACTTTAGTATTGTTTAAATGTTTATCATACTTTTGTCTCATATGTATAACATTATTGTAAAACTTTTCTTCTGTATAAACTACTATAGGACAGTCTATACTTAACATATTCTCTCCCCATGCCAAATAAGTATCATAAGACATGTTAAAGTTTTTCCAATTAGGCCTATCTATATCAAATAAAGCAGTTACTATTACAGGTTTTATATCCATTCCCAATTTATTTTACCGTGTTTATGTTTTAGGTTAACTATACTATCGTCAAAGTGTTTACAATTAGACTGATTGTCATATATTGTATCTACCGAATATCCAAAGTAATTAAGTATAGTAGGTACAAAACCTTCTGAATAACCATATAGACCATTTTTATGTATATCTAATATTTTTGTTAATGCAAGATTACTTAATCTTACTACAGGAAAAAAACTACCTAAATATTCTGTAGTATCATCATAAAGTAAATCACCATCACCAGGAAATCTTTCAAACCACATATGTTGTGAAGTGGTATTGTTATCTATATTAGGTATATGAGGTAGACTATTAGTTTGCATATCTTTAAAACAAAAATAAGATATAAAATCAGTAGTGTTATTTTTAAAACCATCAAAGAATACATCCCAATTATCTGCAGTTACGTCATCGTCAAAGAACCAATAATAAGGGTGGTTAGGATGCTGAATAAAATAATATAACATTCTAAAGTGTGCATAAAACCAGATAATATTTCTATTACCGAAAGAATTCCAGTAGTGTTTTTTACTTACTTGTAAATCATCTAGGTTAAGTACTTGTTTTAAACGTTTTTCATCGTATTGTAAACCTACATCTAAAGGAACATTAGTAACATCAGTTAAGTAAGTATAATCTAAATTGGTTTTATCCCAATGGTGTTTGTAACTATTGTAATCACCTGCATGAGTACATACTACTAATTTATCCATATAACTCTTTTATTTTATTGTGTATTTCTGGTATGCGATTAAACTGATGAACTATTGCAAATTCATTCCAGTTAGGTACTTTACCATATTTTCTTTCTATTGCTTGTTTGAAACCCCATTTCTCAAAAAATTCTGTAGGACCTCCTGTAGCTAAATGTATACACCATTTATCGTATATAAACAATTTTTTAAGTGAATGATATAAGTTATGGTAAACATTTGCATTCATAGCAGCTTGATCTGCAATATCATGACCTTTAGCACTTTTCAGTAACCTTAACCAAATATCGTGAACAAAATTACTTAATTCTCTAGGTTTACCAGCCATAACTCCACTACAAAACACCTCTTTATCATTATAAAAACCAAATCCTACAGGGTAACACTTTTTCATTA
>JAAHTH010001925.1_pt1 | contig 16859 bp, 18 predicted proteins | sample 6116091 | NCBI WGS metagenome assembly JAAHTH01 (sample SAMN13939990, study PRJNA603662) | sponge metagenome | isolation source: marine sponge | host: Mycale hentscheli | place: New Zealand | collected 2006 | reverse complement strand
TTAGCACAGGAGAATATATTGATTTAGAAACATATTGTAAAGAGCCAATAGAAAACTTGCATATTATTATGTCAATACTATATAGAAAAATTACTTTTAAAAGAAATGAAAGATATGCTATTGAAGATTACAACCCTGATGAATTTAAAGAAGAATTATTTAAAGATTGTCCAATGGATATAGCATTAGGTTCGCTAGGTTTTTTTTTGACTTTAGGGGAACAATTAGCAAAGATTTCGCACAGCTATTTACAAGTACAGGAGATGAAAGCACAAAGGGGGTGAGTATGGGCAGTAAATGGGGTTGGTATAATACATTATATATGCTTTCTAATGATAATATATTAAACATTAATAAAATAACAAGATTACCAATCTTAGAAGTGTTGACATATTTGTCTTATTCTCAAGATTATAATAACAAACAGAATAACAATTATGATAACATTTAGAAATGCACTAGGTTTTTTAGAAACAATCGCTGATAAACATTATATGATTAATAGCTTTCATAGTGGGTTTTTAGATGAAGTAGATATTAATAAGCTAGGTGCAACTGATTACGTTATATTATATGCAGAACCAGGTTCAGCAACAGTAGATAAAGGAATAATGACTTATAATTTTACTATTTATGTATTAGATATGATTAATGATGAAGTAGGTGATGCACCTAATAATGAAAGATTAGGTAGGGTAGATACACTAAGTGAAAACCTACAAATAATGCAAGATGTTATAAATGAATTTCATCAAAACTTATATTCTACAAGTTGGGTTGATGATGAAGTTATTTTAAACCTGCCAATATCTTGTGAGCCGTTTACAGCTAGATTTGATAATGTTTTAACAGGGTGGTCAGCTACATTAAGTATGCAAGTTAATAACAAGAACAATCTTTGTGTTGTACCTATAGCACCTAATGTTTAATGGATTTAAAAAACTCTATACAAGCTATGCAAACATTTGGTTCTAATGTAGTCAAAGAAGGAAAAACTATTCTTAGAAAGAAAAAAAAACAAACTAAATCAAATACTTTATATAATGGTTTTGATTATTTAGTAACATCAAACCAAGATAGTGTTTCATTAACATTTGAATTTGGTGGTGCAGAAGATTATTGGGATTTTGTTGATGAAGGTGTTAAGGGTTCAGGTGGTTATAAAGGTAGTGGTAAAATGAGAGGACAAGGCAGTCCTTTTAGTTTTAAGGGCAAAAATATAGCAAGAGGTGTAGTTCGTGGTTGGATAGAAAATAAACCCTTAAAATTAAGAAATGCAAAAGGTCGATTTATAGAAAAAAATGAAAAGAATATAAAAAGTGCAGCGTTTCTAATAGGAAGGGCAATTGCACAAAGAGGTTTAACAAGAACACAGTTTTTTACAAAACCTTTTAAAAGTGAATTAAATAAACAAACAGATGCTATTGTTGAAGCATTTGGTAATGATTTAGAAAAAGAATTAGAAATAATAATAGGAAAATAATATGGCAATAGGAAGTATATCATTTGAACAAGAACCTGTAGGAACAGCAGACCAAGTGCCTGTAATTACAAATTGGAATCCAATAGTGCCTTATGTTGTTTTGCAAAGTAGCATAAGTGGTTTGTTTTATTTTAAATTAATTTTAGAAGTAAGATTAGATTCAGCTACAGGATTATTATTAGGTAAATTAAAGCAAAGAAGAAATGGATATGCTCCTGATGTTGCAGCAGATAAAGCTAGAGCAGTATTTGATTTAAGAGATATTGTTAATTCACAATTAGAAGATACTAATGCAGACCAAAATGATACTACTAAATCTATACACACATTGCCAAATGTGGTAACAGGAACATCATTCCCTTTTAGTGTAAACTATAATCAAGTAAAAGGGGTGTATGTAAAATGCTATCAAGAATATGCTGATAATGCAACAGATAGTCCTTCAGAACGTACAACACCTACAGACAATGATTTTAGAAGATATATCGCAGCATCATTACCTTTAGAAAATGCTAGAGGGACAGCAGATTTTCAGACTTTTGCATTTAGTGTTTTTAAATTAGATGATGCAAACGCAAGGTTTTTAAGTGATGTGCAAAAAAGCACAGGTAGTGTGGTTAGTGGTGAGGTTTATAGAAATTATATTCAAGAAGATGATTACCACACATTAGCATTTTTAAATGGAAAAAAAACAGACCCACCAAATGTATTAATAGATGAGTTTGATAGTGAGTTAAGATATTTATATATTAAGTATTACCAAGCTGATGGAACAGAAATAAATTCAGGCACAACTAAAAAATTATCTAACGCTGAAGCGTATGGTGGTTGTAAACCTTTAGAAAGTGGAACTCAATTAGATAGTGACACAAAGAGGTTGTTATATGTTGGAATAGGTCCAGCTAATTTAGAAGCACAAACTTATGATACAGATGCCAGACCTAGCAATAATGCAGGGTGGGCATATTACAAAGTTTATGGCAGAAACACAGCAGATAATGCAAATGTAACAGCAGATTATTATTTTATAAAACAAGATGGTAGCTGTAAAGGTTATAAGGTTAGAAGATTAGCTTGGAGAAATAGTCTAGGTTGTTTTGATTATTATAATTTTAAAATGAAATCAACACAAACATTAGATGTTACTAGAGATGAATACCAAACAATGTTAGGTAACTTTAATAGTGACATATATTCTTATGATAATTTTCAAAGGGGAAAAAGAGTAAGAAGAACATCTGCAGTATTAAAAGAAACTATTAATACAGATTTTATAAGTGAAGAAGATGCACAATTATTAGAAGGGTTAATAATGTCAACAAATGTCCAAATAGTAGAAAATGCAGATACTACATATACTGTGCCTGTAATGATTACCGATAAAAGTATAGTAAGAAAAACAAGTGCTAATGATGGCGTACAAATTCAATATACTTTTAAAATTGAATATGCTAATCCATATAATACAAATAGCTAATGAAAGTTAGACTTGTTACATATAGAGATACAATGTTGGCAACAGGTGTATTCTCAGCAGGAAATCATTCGACATCATCTAGTAGTGTAACAGTAACTGTAACAGGTGTAGATGCTACAACTATATTTTCTGTTGGTGATAGAGTATATACAGGAGGTGGTAATGAATATGGAAAATTAAGTGCAGTAAATAGTGCTACAGAAATTGTATTTACAAGTTTAAATACTTATGCAATAACTACAGGTGACCAATTTTATTTACCTGCAAATAATAGTTTTGAACTAGATTTACAAAAAGAACCCAATATAAGTATTAATTACCAATTTGATGATGTTAAAAATCCTGACAAAACAAAAGGAAGTTTTAGTCAAACATTTAAATTACCTTTTACAAATAATAACAATAAATTTTTTCAAGAATGGTATAATGTAAATTTAGATACATTAGTTTTTGATACTAAAGAAGAATTTGATGCTTCTATTTATGTTGGCACAATATCACAATTTGATGGCGTTTTACAATTAAAATCAGTATACCAAAAAGCTAAATACTATGAAGTAGTTGTGTTTTCTAAAGTGTCTAGTTTATTTTCTATTATTGGAGATGATTCTTTAAGAGATGCTTTTAAATTAGATGATAATAATTTTAATGAATCATTAAACCATACTTTCAATGAAGCACAAATGAAAAATTCTTGGATTGGTAATACTGATGATTTTGAAAATGCAGCAGGTGTTCCATTGCAAGATGCTACTGCAAATGTTCAAAAAGTAATGTATCCTATATCGGTTACTAGAGAAGGTTTTTATTTTAATAATACAGATAATTATTTAAATATGAATCAAACAGAATTAGATACTGAAACTAATGATACTAAAGTTGAGTTAACACAATTTAGACCTTCTATTCAAGTAAAAGAAATGATTAAGATTATACTTGCTAAAGCAGGATTATCATATACATCTACTTTTATTGATAGCACATATTTTAGTAAGATATTTATGACAACAGGTGGTCATTTAGAAGATTCTCCTGTTCCTATAAAATCAAATACAAATACAGTAGTTGCTCCAGGTCAAGTAATTTGTGGTTATGCAGAAACATCTAGTTGGGGAATAATGGGTACAGAAGGAAATCCATTGACAATGGCAGAACAACAACAGTTTGATGATTGTAGTGAGAACTACCAAATATCATATATGTTAGACCCTGACACAATAATTGCAGATGATAGCGGTGCATATAATACTACAAACAATTTTTTTAGAAAAGAACACCCTACACAAACATTATTAACATTAAAACACAGAACAGAATTTAAAAAATTTGAAAAATGTACTGATGAAACTTTTGCTGCAGGTGCATTTTTAAAAATAGAATTAGTAAGAGTCAAAATAGATGGTAGTATATTTACAAACCCTTTTACAGGAAATCAAACAATATATGCAACGTATGATACAGAAGTAGGTGGGGGTTTAATTGTAGATACTTGGCATAAAAATTGGTATGAACATAATATAGATATTAATAGTGTACCTGTTGGTGCTAGATTTAAAATTAGAGTAACTGCACACGATTTTTTTATTCAAAGCCCTAGCAATTCTGATGCAGGAATGTCATTAGGTATTGATTGCACAGGTAATTGTGGCGACAATCCTGGTAGTGATGGAGATACTTGTGCAGGTGGTTATATTCCTTGGGGTACGGCATCAGGACAAGATTGTTTAAGTACAATGATTACAATGAATTATGATGGTTATGATTTAGTTAATTATGGTGCTACTATTGATGTACCTGCTTGTATCGACCCTGAATTAAAACAAAAAGATTTTTTTAAAGACCTTATTCAACGATTTAATTTAATAGTAACTACAAATCCTAATAATCCTTCTAATATAAGAATAGATACTTATGACACTTATTTAGGTAGTGGCACAATAAGGTATTGGACAGATAAGTTAGATTTGTCAAAAGAAACAATAGTAAAAGATACAAGTTCATTACAAAAAGAAAAAATCTTGTTTACAGATAAAGAAGATGAAGATTTATATAATAAAGAAATAAAAGAAAGACATTCGTGGGCAAATGTTTATGGTCATTTAGAAATTACTGAAACTAATAATAAATGGGCAAAAGGAGAATTAAAAAACAATCCAATGTTTTCTCCTTATATTAATGGACAAATTCTTAAAAGTGCAAATTCACAACAGGGTTATCAAACAGATGATTTATGGGGAACTGATTTAGATAATATGGCAGTTCAATATGAATTTAGCTATCAAGAAAATGATAATGAAATAGAAATTATTACACCTAAAACAAACCCTAAATTATTTTGGTATAATGGTTTGCCAACAGATATAAAAAATGATTCAGGAGATGCCAAGACTATATTTATGCACAGCTACACATCTAGTGGTTGGACAGCACATAGTTTTACAAATTATCCTTTATGCAGTCCTTATGAATTAACACCTGAAGCATCATCAGATACTGCTACTATATTGCCAACAACTAAGTCATTATATTGGGATTCTTGGGCAACACCTTTTGTACCTGATTTAACTGTTTTTAATTGGACTCAATCAACACCATCAAATTGGGCATATTCATTATATGGTTATTATTGGGATGCTTATTTACAAAGTTTACACCACCCTGAATCTAGATTAATGGATTGTTATTTAAATCTTAATGAAGTTGATATTTTTAATTTTGATTTTAATGATGAAATTTTTATTAAAGATTCTTATTGGAGAATTTTAAAAATTCATAATTATCAAGTAGGGGTTAAAACATCAACAAAGGTAACTTTAATAAAAGTTGTTGATACGTTGATTGGTTCAGAATGTGGTTTTTCAGTTTCTAGTGCAGGTTTAGTAGATGATTTATGGTTGCAATGGTGTCCTAATTCAGACACAGATTGTTCTAGTCCTACAGTTTTTGTATCTCCTGATTGCTGTAATAGTAGGGGTGGGACATCTGATTCTGCTTATAATGCAGCAGCAGAAGCAAATGGATTTACTAATGGTGAATTACCTTGTAAAGCATATCAAGGTAGTCTGCCAATATCAAAAAGAATGTTATCTACAAAAACAAACATTAGAAGTTTGAATAGAATTAGCACAATGGGTAATAAGGCATTAATTTCTAACATTAATAATTTTAATGTTGGTTCAGGTAAAACAAAAGAAAGTTTGCCAATAATGACACCTATTAAAGATGATATATCTATTAAGTATAAAACAATAGGGGGAGATAGTGACATTATTCCATTAACAGGAGAAAGTCACAGAATTGTATTAATAGAGCAAACTCTGGGCAATACACCAGCTTATGCTTACGCTCAAGGATATAATAAAAGTCCTAATTTATCATTGCCAAATAATAGTATTGTAAATATAAGAATAAATGCGACTAATGTTGTTGCAGGTGGCACAAGTGCAACCTACCCTGTAGGAACTATGGAATCATTTGGATATTATACAGCTTTTAAAATGTTAAATGGCACAGGCACACAAATAGGAGCAGCAGGTGGTGTTCAAGAATTTGGAATAGCAGATGGAACATTAAGAGGTTCATTAGCTATTACATTAGATACTACTGTAGGTCAACAAAATAGAGTTTTATTTGGGTTATTAAATGGACAAGCTAACACACAAAGAGTATGGACATTAACAGTAGATTTTAATATACAAATCATACCTAGTTTAAATGCACCATTAGACACGAATTGGGCATTATGGCAAGACTCAGCAAATATACAATTACAAAATAGAAGAAGTTTATTATGGAATTAAAAAAATATATTGAAAATATAACAAAGATTATAACACCTTCTATTGATAACATACAATTAGTAGAATATAAAGATAAAGAATTAGACTTTGTTTATGGAATGGAGCAATATCATACAAGTTTTAAAAAAATGTTTAAACAAATAATAAGAATAATTTTTAGATAAAAAATATGTCACAAAAGAAAACAATAATAATAGATGTAGAAGCTAAAGATGGTATCAAACAAGTTGACCAATTAAAAAAAGGTGTTCAGGGTGTAGATAAATCTGCTAAAGGAGCTAAATCAGGACTTGGCGGAATGACAGGTGTAACTAAAAAATTAGGTGTCGCATTTAAAGCACTTGGCATAGGTTTAATTGTGGCGGCTTTTGTAAAATTAAAAGATATTTTTAGTGGTAATATAGAAACAGCAAGACAGTTTGAAGTAGTCTCTGCAAAACTAGGAGCAGCATTTGATGTTATAAGAGATAGGGCAAAGCAATTTATTAAGTCTTAAATTGCTATGAAAAATCCTTTTAAAGCATTTAGAGATGCATTTAAAGGTACAGGTGAAGAAATAAAAAAGGAAACTAAAGCAATGGGCGAATTTACTAAGGCGTTGCAAAAGGTGAGAGATGAAGAAAGGAATTTATTAACTGTAAGAGCAGAAGCAAACAAAAAAATAGCTGAATCAAGATTATTAGCAGAAGATGAAACTAAATCTAGACAAGAAAGATTAGTTGCATTAAGAGCAGCAATAGAAGAAGAAACAAGAGTTGCAGATATAGAAAAACAAATACAAAAAGACAAAGTTGATGCTTTACAAGCTATTATTGATTTAGGTAAATCTAGTGAAGAAGATATGCAGAACCTTGCAACAGAAAGAGCTAGATTAACAGAGTTAGAAACAGCATCTATATTAAAGCAAAAAAGGGTTGTAACAGAAATAAATACTTTTGAACGTGAAATCGCAGCAGAAAAAAAGAGAGAACACCAAGAAGAATTAAAAAGAGAAAAGGAAAAAGAAAATGTTAGAAAAAAAGAATTAGATGATTTACAAAAATATGAACAAGAAAGAGCAAAAATACAAGTTGCTGCATCAGATGCTTATCAAAAAGTTGTAGATAGAAATATGTCAGAGTCTGAAAAAGCGGCTCAAAAAATTACTGATGATTATCGAGCAATGATGGATGCAGTAACAAAAAACAGCGTTGCAGGTAATATAACAGTTCAAGAACAAATAGACCAAATTTCGGCTTTATCAGATGAACGATTTGCAGCACTACAACAAAGTGCGGCACATTTTGCTCAAAAAGAAGAAGAACAAAGGCAATCAAATTTAGAATTTATACATACATATTTTAAAGATGCTGAATTTATAGAACAAAATTATAGTGATAAACAAATAGAATTATTAGTAGGTAGGGAAAAAACAAATAGGCAAGAAAAAAAGAAAACAGCAGTTTTTGAAGATGCACAAAGACAGGCAGGATTAAGTGCAGCAAAAGGTGTAACAGATGCATTGGGTGGTTTAGCTAAAGAAGGTTCAAAAGGAGCAAAAGCAGCAGCATTAACAGGAATTCTAATAGATACTGCAAAAGGTATTTCAGGAGCAATTGCTGCAGGTGCAAGTGTTCCATTTCCAGGTAACATAATAGCTATAGCAACAGGTGTTTCAAGTGTTTTAGCAGGAATTGCAAACGCTAAACAAGTCTTTTCTAAAGCGGGTGGTAATGCAGGTGGTGGTGAAACTGTTTCAGCAGGAGCAGGAATAAGGTCAGGTGAAGCTAATATACCTAATGTAGAAAATATAGGTACAGCACAACTAGGTGAAGATACACCTGTTGCACCTGTTCAAGCATATGTAGTTGAAAATGACATTAGTAATTCACAGGCATTACAAGAAGAATTAGAAACACAAGCAACGTTGTAAACAAAATTAAGAACTTTATATTTATAGATGTTATGGGAAAAAAGAAAAAACTTATAGAATTAATCATAGATGAAACAGCAGATATGTTTGGCGTTGATGCGATAAGCATTGTCAAGTTCCCTGCGATAGAAGAAAATTTCGTTTATTTCAATAATGATTTCTTATCACTTGCAAAAGTAGATGAAGAAAAAAAGCAACTCGTTGGAGCAATCCTTGTTCCAGACAAGAAAATACCAAGACTTGATAAGGAAACGAATGAAGAATATGATGTTTTCTTTACTAAAGAAACTATTAAACAGGCACAGAAGCTGTTTATGAATAGTCTAAACAACAATAATCATACCTTTGAACACAAAGAGCCAATACAAGGATTGACTGTTGTAGAATCTTGGATCAAAGAAGATAAAAAATATGACAAGTCTAATATGTATGGTTTTAAGAACCTACCAATCGGAACTTGGTTCGTGCAAGTAAGTGCAGAAAACAATCCTGAAATCTGGGAATCTATTAAGAATAAAGAAGTTAGAGGATTTAGTATTGAGGGCTACTTTACGGATAAACTAATTGAAGCATCTAAGCAAGTAGATATATTAGATGAAGTGTGTGAAGATTGTCCTGATGAGGTTATGATGGGTAAAATCAAAAATCTAATATTAGACAATGAATTAAATCCTGTAGGTGCTTTAGATGGTGAGCCATTATTTAGAACTAAAGAAGAAGCTGAAATCTATGCAGAGATGTTTAAGGGTTGTTCAGGTTCTCATTCTCATTCAGTTGATGGCGTGAAACTCTTTATGCCTTGTCCTGACCATTCTTCTGCTACTATGCGTGAAGAACATAGTGAAACAGGAAAAAAGAAAAGAAAGAAAAAATACAAGATTTTAGAATATGTAGCTTTTGCTAAAAGAAAGGCAATGTTAAAGTATTCTTGGGATGAATGTATGAGAGATCAAATGAAAGAATATGGCAACAAAGAAGTAGCTGCTAAAGTCTGTTCAGCTATCAAAAATAAGACAGTAAAACGATAAAGAAGTAAACAGTTTTAACCCTTTTATATTTATTAATGTTATGGGAACTCTAGAAAAAATTTTAAATATCTTGAAAATGAAAAATGAACCAAAATCTTATAGCGTAAAATTCTACGCTGAAATGAAATTAGATGACGGTCGTATTATTGCTACAGAAGATGAGCAATTTATGATTGGGTCTAAAGTGTTTGCTGTTGGTGATGATGGCGAAGCAGAAGCATTATCTGCAGGGTCGTACACAATGGAAAACGGAAATAAAATGACAATCGGTGATTCATCTGAAATCCTAGACTTAGGAGAAGAAAAAGAAGCTGAAGATGTTGAAGCATCTGAAGAAGAACTTTCTGAAGAAGAAACTGAATTAGCTGAAGGTGATGAAGCTGCAGTTGACGATTGGGCAGGTATGGAAAAAAGAATTAAAAATCTAGAAGATGCCGTAGCTGATTTAAAAGCAGATAAAGTAGAAGCATCTGCTGAATTATCTGAAGAAGTTTCTGAAGAAACAGAAGAAGATAAGACTGAAATGTCAGCTGAAGTTATAAGTGAACTTATGACACAAGTTGAAGAATTAAAAAGCAAAATTACAGAACTAAGTAGCGAACCTGCTACGGAAGGTATTTCATACAATCCTGAAGGGGAGCAATTTAGTGCAACTGTAGATTTAAACAAACTGTCATCACAGGAGAAGGCAGCTTATTACATTAATAATTTAAAATAATATAAAAATGAGCAAATTAAATAAAAAGCGAAATTTTGCAGATGATATCGTAGTCAATGGCGATACTTATGCAGGAATCCATGCTATGCCTTATGTTACAGCAGCTGTAAAGACCCCTGTGACAATTCAAAAAGGTTTCGTTAGACAAATAGATGGTTTAACAAAAAGTGCGGTAATAAATGATATTGCATCTACTAACCCAATACAGAGTGCAAGTGTTTGTAACTTTGATGCAGGTGATAATGTATCTACATCTGAGCAAATACTTACTTTGAGCGATTATAAAGTAAACGAGCAAATCTGCCGTGGTACTATTTTCCCAACTTGGATGGGACAAGGAATGTCAAGAAATGGTGATTTACCACAATCTTTTTCAGATTTTATTCTTTCTACAGTTGCAGGAAAAGCAGGTGAGCAAATTGAGAATGGTATATGGCGAGGTAGATTAGATGGTGCTAATAACTCAAAAGGTTTCTTATCTAACACAGGTACTTTAGATGCAGCAGGTTTTGCAAATTCAGCGTGTAAAGATTTTGCTGTTGTAGAAACTGCACAAGCAGATACCCCTGCAGGAGCTTTAGCATTTATTCAAGAAGTATACGAAAAAGTTGCAGCAGATAAATCAGCAATTTTGAGCAAACCAGACTTTGGTTTTTATGTGGGAACTAAAATTTATTCTCAAATTATGTTAGGTTTAGCTGCCAATACTACTTTTCAAGGATTAGGTGCAGCAGGTAATTTTGACAATGTAACATATATGGGTTACCCGCTTTATTTATGTCCAGGAATGCCAGGAAGAGCAATTGTTGCGACTTACAAAACTAACTTAGTATTTGGGACTAACTTAGCTACAGATTGGACAGAAGCGAGGTTAATACCAACTTACCAATATGATGGTTCAGATAATGTTCGTGTTACTATGAACTTTGCTATAGGTGTACAAACTGCAGCTTACCAAGATGGTGTTGTAGGTTACGACCTAGTATAATACTTTAAATGGGGGATTGTAATATATCCCCCTTTTATTAACTTTTAAAATAAAAAAATAATGGCTTGTAATTTAACAAAAGGATATAGTGTCGATTGTAAGGATAGTATTGGCGGTTTAAAAGCTGTATATCTTTGCAAAGAATACTGCAGCAATATGCGAGATGCAGCTACTTTTGATGGAACAGATGTTCTAACTATGGATGCAGGAGGATTTGCTAGTTGGATTGACTCAGCAGGAGCAGCTATTTCTACACCAACTGTATTTAGATATTTACTTAGACCAGGTGCTAGTAACCTAAACACAACAGTAAATTCTAGTTCAGAAAATGGAACAACATTTTTTACTCAAACATTATCTTTAACATTACCAAAATTATCCACAGGACAAACTAATGAAATTAAATTAATTTGTCAAGGTAGGTCACAGGTATATGTTGAAGACAATAATGGTAATATGTTCTTAATTGGAATGGATAGTGGTTGTGAAGCTACAGGCGGTACGGTTGTAACAGGTGCTGCTCGTGGTGATATGTCAGGATATACATTAACTTTAGTAGGTGAAGAATTAGACCCAATGATTTGGTTAAATGCTTCTTCAGGTGGTACATCACCATCTGCTTTAAAAGCACCATTTAATGGCTTGACTGATGTAGCATCATTAACTGTAACTGCAGGATAATCGTTACTCTATATTAACAGATAAAAAGGGGGTATTTTTACCCCTTTTTTTGTACACTCAAAAACAATAATTAAACTTTTATATTTATAGTAAACAACTATGGCTTGGAAATTAAAAGAACAATATAAAAATACTACAATACCAAATTTTAAGACACCATTAAATAAACTTAAACCACATCAAGTTGAGGGTTTGTATGACCATCTTAAAGAAAAGTATTTTGAAGAAGTAAAACCTGTATTTAAGAAAAAAAAGAAACTAGCAGAGTGATACAATTATTAGTAAAAAAAGGTGTGTTTTTGACCAACAATAATTACTATATCAATTTATATGATGAAATAAATATAGTAAAGCCAATTCTTGGCACTCTTTATAAACCTTTGCAAATTATTACTAGTCAATCGACAGGTAACTCTAGAGCATTTACAGGTTCAATTGTTGAACAGGATCGAGAGAGATATATAAGACTAGCGTGTGTAACATCAACTTACGCAGGTTTTAACCAACCAGACGCAGGAAACATACAAGTAGGAACAAAAGATTACCCTTTAGGGCTTTACGATATTACAATGTATGAAAATACTGAAAATGGTAATTTAGACCCTACAGGGTTAAAAGTAATATACACAGGCTTAGTTAATTTATCAGCTGTTGATGGAGAAAATGGTATTACTTATAGCGAATACACAACAAATGATTCTGACACAGATAGTGTCTATATAACATTTTAACTATGAATTTAGATTTAATAAAATTATCACATTATAACATACCTCATTTAGTAGAAGACTCTAGAAATGATTGGGTTTCTTTTGGTGAGGACAACCTTTACCCAAACTACTTACTAGAACTATTCTTAGGAAGTGCTATCAATGGTGCTTTGGTAAAGTCAATAGGAGCAATGATTTATGGTGAGGGTTTAGCAGCAACTAATGTTGATGAATCTACAGACACTAAAGAATCATATTTAAGATTAACAGAACTTTTACATAATTCTGATGATGATGTATTAAAAGACCTTGCATTAGATTTAAAACTATTTGGTGGTTGTTATGTGAATGTAATATGGTCGAGAGATAGAAGCAAAATTGCTAAAATCCTTCATATCCCTGCTCAGTATATAAGAAGTGGCAAAATGATAGATGGTGAAATAAATACTTATTATTATTCTGCTGATTGGTCTAAAGCTAAAAAGGGAGAATACAAACCTAGACCTTATGCAGCTTTCAATACAGAAGATAGAACACAAGCTAGTCAAATCTTAATGATTAGAGATAAAAACCCTGCATTATTCTATGGTTTCGCACCAGATTACGTTGCTGCGACAGATTGGATTCAAATGGAATTAGAGATTGCACAGTTTCATTTATCAAACATTACTAGTGGTATGACACCTTCAATGCACGTTTCTTTTAAAAATGGTGTACCGACCGAAGAAGAACGGCGTACTATTGAAAGACAATTGAATCAAAAATTCGCAGGTAGTGGCAACGCTGGGAAGATATTGCTGTCATTTTCTGAGGGGGGTGACTCTGCTCCATCTATAGAACCTATCCAAATGAATGATGCACAGTCAGCGTGGGAAGGAATGAGCAAACAGGCCGTTAATCAAATTCTGGCAGGACATAGAGTTACATCACCGATATTATTTGGAATACGAGCAGAAGGCGGTGGTTTAGGTAATAATGCAGACGAATTGCGTGATGCTTTTAGTTTATTTACGAATACTGTGATTGTACCCTTCCAAAACACGCTTTTAAAGGGGTTAGAGAAGATTTTTAGAGTTAATGATATAAACCTTGATTTGTACTTTAAATCGCTTAAACCTGCTGATTTCATTGATTTAGAAGTTACTAAGACACAAAGCGAAGAAGACCAAGAGAAAGAAGGTGTATCAAAAGAAGATATAGATACTGAAGATTTAGTAGAAATGTCAGATGATGATTTAAATATAATTTTTGAAGAATTACAAGGAGAACAAATAGATGAAGAAATTTGGGAAATTGTAGATGAACAAGATGAGGGTGTAATTGAAGATTATGAAGATTGGGCAAAACAGTTAATTAAAGAAAATAAGAAAGACAAGTTTGCTGATGAAATTATTAGCAAAGAAGATAGACCTAGTCAATTAGATAAATCATATTACAGAGTAAGATTTAAATACATTAAGAAAAGTAGAAAACCAAGTAAATCTACTAGAACATTTTGCAAAAATATGATGCGATTAGCTAGTGCAGGTTTTGTTTATAGATTAGAAGATATTGACAAAGCTAGTAGAGAAGGGGTTAATAGACAATTAGGGCATAAAGGTCAGCCTTATGATTTGTTTCGCTTTAAAGGCGGTGTCTACTGTCGCCACGCTTGGAAGGTGATTCTATATAGATTGAAAGAAGGAACAGAATTGAAAGATGCAGAAAGCATGGACGACTACAAAAAAACAGATAGCATACCTAAAAGTTACACACCAAGACCTAGAGGAATTAAAGATGCAGTAATAGCACCTGAGAATATGCCAAATAGAGGGCATTATCCAGGCGTAAAATAAATTAAAATATGGCAATACAATATACATTTACAAGTGCAACAGGGATTACATCTAGTAGTGCCTATCACAAGATATATAAAATAGAATACAACACTAAAAAATCAACGGCAACAGCTTATGCAGAGATTTTTCACAATGCTTCAGCTAGAACTAATGGAAAAATTCCTATTGATGTAGTTGAATTTGAATTTGCTATGTCAATTGGTGACAAAGATGATAACCCTCTTAAACAAGCGTATACAGCAATAAAAACCAAAACATCTGTTAGAGATAGAAGGGGTAGACCAATAAGTTTAGATTATACTAATAAAAATGTTCAAGACGTTTAAATTATGGCAATACAACACACACTATACATATCAGCGACACGATTAAAAAAAGATTCAGCGATTGGCGGTTCAGTCGAAGATGATTTAATAATGCCTTATATCTTACTCGCACAAGATATGAACATATTACCAATTCTAGGTACTGATTTAGATGCTAAATTAAAAGCAGAAATACAAGCAGAAACTTTAACAGGTGCTTACAAGACCTTAGTGGAAACTTATATACAACCTGCTCTAGTTCAGTTCAGTTTTGTTTCACTCGTTCCATATCTTCGCCTAAGATTTGTCAATAATGCAGTAGTGGTAATGGGTGCAACAGACCAATCATCTAGTGCTAGTTATGAAGATTTAGAGCCTGTAATGAATACGGCTACAGATGCAGCAGAATTTTATCGTCAAAGATGTATAGATTACTTGAGAGATAATACATCTTCATTTCCTGAGTATTCTAGTAATAGTGGTTCTGATTTAGACCCGACTGTAAATAATTATTTCAACGGAATAAATTTAGAACCTTCATTACCTAGAAGCAATAAAGTCAAGAATTTTTTACAAGGAACAGGAATTACGATTTATGGCTGTTAAGAAACATAAAAATTATCCAAGTAGTTTGGAAAACTTTAAGAAGTTAAAAAATTATATTAAAAAATTAACTAAAACTAATAACAATGGCAGGACAAAGGTTAACCGATAAAAATGAATTAGACATATTAGCAGCAGGTGACTTATTAATGGCAGTTGATGTCAACGACACTACAGGCTCGGCAGACGGCACTAGTAAAAAGATAAAAGCACAAAGTTTAATAGTTACTGAAAAAGTATCAATTGATAATTCTGCATTTCTAAATTTAGCAACCACAGGGGTTAAACTTGTTAATGAAGGAGGTGCAACAGAAGTTATTGCTCCGTTATTTATTTATATGCAGTATTCAGAAGGAGCAACGGCATCAACTGCTGCTCACGGAGGTACTGTTGGTTATGAAGATGCAAATTTCACGTACTTTTTATATAGTAATAAGTTTTTATTTACAAGCCCAAGTTACAACGGAAATAATTGGGTTATATCTAATATGAATAACGTAAAAGGCGTATTGCCAGGAAGTACAGCAGGGGGAAAAGCTTTATATTTTTATTTTGGTACTGCTCCAACTGCAACTGCAACAGGAACAGTAGATGTTTGGACAACATATAAAATGATAGACATATCATAATGAAGTATTTATTATTATTAATTCCGTTTTTGTCTTTTGGACAAATAGACTTTTTCAAGTATTCTACTATTTATACATCTATGAATATGAATACAAGTATGGTTGAAAATCAAGACTATATTTCTATTGATAAAGGTTACGAAGATGTCACACAAGTTAATCCTTATGACTTTAATTTAAGTTTTGGAATCCGTAAAATTGCTCGCTATGCTTATGAACAGAAAAAACGAACTTGGTTCACAGGGACAGAATACAATGTTTCAGAAAATGTTACTATTTCCAATGCTGTTGGTTTTGAGTATCTTATTAATTATTCGTATATACGCAGTCGTGGTGACACACTTAATGAGCAGAATTATTGGTTACGATATTTAGGCAAAAGATTTGTAGTAAAAGCACAATACACAGATAGACAACGTGTTGATCTTAGATACAATTCACTAGATGCTAGATTAAGACTTACTAAAGGTGGTTTTGATATTACATTAGGTGGTGTATTTAGACAGCATAATCCTTATGGAATTACACCGATTGATGACCTTTGGATTCCAGGAGAACAATCATTCCGACAATTAGCAGAAGAATTTGGTTATTCAAATCAATTTGTAAATGGCAGATGGCATTGGTTTAAGAATGATGAATTACTAGCTACATCAAATGATGAATTCTATAAACACTATTTTGGTC
>JAAHTH010000530.1_pt1 | contig 16870 bp, 16 predicted proteins | sample 6116091 | NCBI WGS metagenome assembly JAAHTH01 (sample SAMN13939990, study PRJNA603662) | sponge metagenome | isolation source: marine sponge | host: Mycale hentscheli | place: New Zealand | collected 2006 | reverse complement strand
GCCATGGCAGCGACTGAGGGGCTTGTGAGTATCGGGCAGGATGTCGCGGCCGGAACCATAGGCAGTGAGCAGGGTGTCGATCTGGAACGTGCCGGGCTGTCGGCGCTATTGGGCGGTGCATTCGAAGGACTGGCCGGGCCGGTCAAACGTGCATGGACAGCGATTTTCGGTGACAAGGGCGTGGACAATGCCGGACGCTTGACGCCAGAAGCCGTGGAAAAAGCCAAGGCCATGGGCCTCGATCCCGATGCCATGCAGGGGCGATTGGCGGAAGAGTTCGCCAAGGATCTCAAGACCGGCGGCCCTTACGAAGAGATTGCCGCGCGGGCGCGTGGCCGCGAATTCAATCTGAAGCCGTCCAAGGGTCAGATGACGAAGCATCCTGATCAGCTGTCGCTTGAAGAGGAAATGCGGCGCAACCTTCTGGGCGAGGAAGCCACCCGGGTTATCGATGCTTTCGACAAGACGCAGAAAGATGCGATCGAGAAGGCCATACGCAACCAGATCGGCGGCCGGTTGTCACCGTTCGCCCCGGGCACGGAACCTGCCACGCTCGGTCAGGCGATAAGCGGCGCCATGCGTCAAGAACAGAAGGCCATGAAGCGGCAGGCGAACAAGCTGTGGGATGACACCGGTCCGATGTACCCCAGCGATGTCGGCTTCAACATGATGCGGCCGAACATGCGTAAAGCGCTTGATAGCGCCGACATCCGGCCGACGAAGGATATGCCGGCGACCAGCCAGATCATGAACCTTCTGGAGCAGTATCGGCGTGGCGAGGTTCCCGATGCTGCTTTTGTGATGCTGGCGAACAAGCGTGAAGGTCTTACCCTCGATGATGTGCGCCGCCGTGTCAGACAATTGGCAGACAGTGCGGACATCGCGGGCGGGGACAAGAAAGCAGCGGAAGCGCTTTATGGCGGTTATCTGGGGTGGATTGACGATCTGGCGGTCACGTCGGCTCTGCACGGTGCGCCTGATGCGGCAGTGAAACTGAAAGCGGCCACGGGGTTCTACAAGGACTTCAAGCAGCTGTTCGCGCCTCGCAAGGGTCGCAAGCTGACCCCGGCGGCCAAGATCATCGAGCAGGTAACCGAGAATGCCGACACGCCCGAACGGGTGATCGATACGATCTTCGGGGCTGGCGGTCCGCTCGTGAGGCCGAAGCCGGGCACGGTTCCCGCGCTGCACAACATGCGCAAGATCCTGCAGAAGAACTCGCCGAGGGATTGGGACAACCTGCGGCTGGCCTATTGGGCACGGATCGCGCAGGACAAGCGCGGGCACGTGCTGTCGCCGGGGAAACTGCGGAATAATATCGAAGCCGCTATGGAGAATCAGGCTTCGGCCATGAACGCGCTCTACAGCAAGGCAGAGATAGGCGAGATCCGGCGGTTGGGGCAGTCGCTGGACGATCTGGTCACAAAGCCGTTGAACCCGTCAGGGAGCTCCTATGAGATCCGCAGGCTCAATGAGCGGTTCCGGAAAGACTCGATTGCCAAAACAACGTTGCGGGCGATGCAGCAACGTGAGACGTTTGCCAAACATAATTTCCTGATGGCGCGGGTATATCAGGTTCTCGCGAAAAAACTGCCGGTAAGCCTGTTTGGCAGTCGCGATATAGTAGGGGGCACGTTGGCACGCAGAGCCACGGACCCCAAGTTACCGAGACGTTTGCCTTCAAGTTGGGGTATCGGTGGCGCGGCAGGGGAGCCGGCACAGGATATAAGGGAAGAGTGAGATGCCGGGTACTTCTACTGTTACAGACAGTGTGTTGGGGCGCAGCAGCGTGTCATCTGATGCGGATTTTCTCGGCGTCCCTTCTAATGCAGTAAGCGGGGGCAATGTATCGTACGGTACAAGCTCCGGAATCGGGCCTCCTACACCGGGGGTTCAACGGCAGGGTTCATTTTCAGTGTCATTCAGCGCGTCGTTCAACGGCGGGTATGTCACATAGGAGATGAAAACATGGTGGCACTCAGCAGGGTTGCGTTGCAGCAGGAATGGAATCAGTTTCTTGTAAACAACCTGACCGGCGATATCCAAGCGAGCGAAATGTTGTCGCGCATGACGGATTTCGTTGACAGTGTCGAGTTTTTGACCCCGGTAACGACCACGGTCCCCCGGGTTGCTTCGTTAAGCATTCAGGGCGTTGCTACTGCGGTTGACCCGGGAACGTCACTGAGTGGCACGCTGACTTTTCAGTATAACGTGTCACCCTCGGCGAACGTTCAGGGCGACATGACGCTGTCCCAGAACAACCCGGCGGCCACTCTGGCGACGGATATCAAAGCCGACGAGAATTCGATCGCTGTGGCGGTTCAGTCAATCACGCTGGTCGCAGGGGCCAGTGTGGTGTTCACACTGGCCGGCACTGCTACGGCCGCGGCCGGCGGCGCGGCGTTCTCCCGCGACTTCACCGTGCGGGCTCGCTCCCTTGACGAGTACATGTACATCGGTATTCAACCGGATACCGTGCTCAACCCGCCCGTGCCGGGGCTTACAGTGCTGGATTACCCCTTCGCCGGCAACCGCCAGAATCTCGTGATACCGACTTTCTCAGGTTCTGTCGGGCAACATCTTGTCATTTCGCAAAAAGCATCCGAGCCCCAGATTCGGCAGATTATTTTGGGCGGCGTGGATCAGTTTGCGGCGTTTACCCGTACGGCTAACGCCTATGTGGTCAACAGCGAGAATTTCGATGCCTACGTATCGAACAACCCTTTGTTGGGCGACGCAGTATCCAACAACATCATAACTGTTGTGAGGTAAGCCATGCCCATTCCCCTTCTTGATAAACTCCAGCGTGGCTTCGTCGGCACCGGTGGTCTTCTTGATGACATCAATGTCGAGACGCAGCCTTCCGGTTTCAGCGGCAATCTTGCCAGCGTCACGAACAACCTGCGCGCTGCTCTGACATCTATCGACGGCTTTGCCATCCTGTCGGGTGTGACGTTGACCAACCGGAATCTGGTGTTCACTCGTGTAAGCGGCGCGGATGTCACGATCGAGCTGCCGGCGATCACCCGCGAGATCGTGCCTACCCGGGCGCTGAGTATCTTCCAGACCGGGGTCACGATCACCTCGGCCAACATCAATGACTTCGCCAACAAGAATAATGTCTACGCGGCGACGGCCGACCAGCGGGTGACTTTCTTCCTTCCGCTGGAAGCTGACATCTCGGCGTATCCGATCCTGTTCGAGATCTCCAACTTCGGCGGCACGGCTCGTTTCGACCAAGGGGCCGCGCCGACAAACACTGTCGTTGTCGATACCCAAGCCGGAGACACAACCGACATCACAGTCGGAGGCAGTATACGAGCCTTTGTCGAAGCGCACCGGGGTGACACACTCGTCGCCAGCAAGACAGCAGCCGGACAGGACTGGATTGTTGTTGAAGGTTCGGCAGATCCGCGCTCGGCGATACTGTCGAGCGGTGTTTTCAGGCTGCAATCCCGCACTATCAACGTGTCGGGCAGCACTATTGCCGGACTGACCAATTTCGCGCCATCGGCAGGTGACGCTTTTACCGTCAATACCGGCGGTACCGGCTTCGCATTCCCGGTCAATGCCGGCGATGTCATGGTGGCTAAGGTCGATGGGCCGAGTGTCGCGATCAACGGCACGAACGAAGACTGGCTTGTCATCCGCGACAGCACGAATTCGTTTCTGAAACTGGCCGAAGTCGGTTTTCTGGCGCAGGTCATCCAGACCGCCACGGAAGAGCGCAGTGAAAGCCGTATCGATGACGCACGGTTCTGGCTTCTGGATACCGTGCCTGTAACCGCACCGGACCTCGGCGATGCCTCGACCGGGTCACTCAACGTGTCAACAGCGGAAACGAACAAAATCCTGTTGATCGCTTGGCCGACAGCGAATGAGCTGTCGGAGGTTCGTATCCGGCAGACCAACGCCGGTACGTCGACGCCGCTGGAGTTCCCGGCCGGAACTTCCTTTGTCGACATGACGGCGGCCGGTGTCGGGCCTGCGGGCGGTCGCACCTATTTCATGGCCGGTTCGAACGCGACGACACCCTTGCGCGGCATCTACACGCCCGATGAGACGATCGAAGCGTTCGCGACGGAGAAGATCAACCGGTACACTCTCAGCAATCAGGTCGATACAACGTCCAATGTCGGCAAGCTGGCGCTCGCCAACATGCCTGATCTGGTGCGCGCGGCGGCCGGGCACGCATTCGCCTTGACCGGGCGTGACTTCAACTCGCTCGACACCTTTGCAGGCACGACTCTGGCTTTCGATCTCGCGGCCGGAACAAACTTCCACTACAAGCGCGGCGCGGTCAGTGCGGATATCAGCGACTACCAGTCGTTTGAACAGTCTGTCGGCATCCCGCCGGCCATCACCAGTCAGGCGATCACCTTTGCCGTGCCGACCGGTGCCACCAATGTCGGGCTGCAGAAACGCCTGACACCGGCCACAACGGAAACCGCGACATTCATCGAGACTTTCTCCAGTGTCATAGGCACGCAGCGGTTCACGTTCGATGCCTATTCGGCGACACTGCCGGCGACTACGGCCGGTGTGAGCAGTAATGATGAAGCCTACATAGTCACAGGCAACGGATCGTCTTTCACGCCGAACGGCTTCACAACTGCGGTCCAGATCCACCGGAACAATCTGGATGCGTCATTGCAGAATGAGTTGGATGGCGGCGCCTCACAGGTGCCGGCGGTAATCCAGCAGCTTGCAGCCAAACTGAGCGATACCACGGTCACGGTCACCACGGATTGGACGGAACGCGCACAGAGGCCTATCCGGGGTACTCTGACCCGGCTGGCGGCATGGGGCTGGACAGAGGACCGGACATCATTCGGGTCGGGGAACTTCTTTACCGACATCACGCCGGCTGTGCTGTTTGATGCTTACGCTCTGAATCGTATCTTCTTCTATCCGAGTCCTACCAGCAGCGCGAACACGACCTTCCCCGGCGTTCAAAGCTTCATCTACCATGACAATGTCCGGTTGCAGAATGCTTCCGGCGATACGCCTATCGCCGATGACTGGAACAAGCTCATCTTGTTTGATTACCGGCTGACCCGGCTGCTTGGATCCAACGAGCGGTTCAACATGCTGCGTATCGGGGACACGTCAGCAGAAGCACTGATTCAGGAAGTAGGAGGCGAAGGTCTTGTGCTGCGCATCGGGCGCGGTGACGGCGGTGCGCAATCACGCACAGAACGCAATTTCCTGCAGGTGGACAACAACCAATGGCGCATATCGGTTGGCCAATCCGTCAATGATGAGTTGGAGATTATCATCCCGGATGATCTGACTGGTTCACTGACTGTGTTCGTGGATGAGCACCGGTTCAATAATAACAATGACGAAGGGGATGACATACAGCAGATCACCATCGCCAATGTGGCAGTGAACCAGACGCTGGCCAACGTCACTTTCGATAACTCACCGCATGCAAATCTTGTGTTGTCGGCTGTTTACGAGGCTGCCAACACGGATATTACCGATCTGACGCGGCGCGTGCTGATACTCTCCACAACGACGCCTTTGAACAATGCGGCGGAGCACTTCGAATTTACTGCCTACACTGAGACCGTGATCTCGTGGAACCAACCTGAATCTTACGCCGACGAAGGCATAAATGCCGGCAGCCCGTTCGATCGCAATGGCGTCTACAGTCCAAGCCTGTACACAAACGAAAGCACGAACGTCAATAACCGGATAATGGTGCAGATCATCCCGGTCGGGGGCACCACCACGACCGGTGATCTTGAATTGGGAGCCCGCGTTATCGTGGACGGTCAACTGGCCGGCGAAGCATCGACTGATCACATTATCGCACTCGGCAGGCATGTCGGAGATTTCGATTTCAATGACATCCGGTTCGGGATCGGCAGTGCGCCTGAGGTTATAGGGCACATCCAAGTCTACGATTACCAGAAGACCCTTCCGCCGAGTGCGGATGAGCTGGTCACGCTCTACAACGGCCGGAATCCGCAGGCTGGTCTGGGTAATCTGGGTCTCGGATATTTCGATCCGCCCGGGCACAACACTGTCGAGGACTTCAAACTGGATGCAGACCTGATCCTGCAACCGCTGATGGCCGGGGCGCAGGTCGACATCTGGAAAGCGTTGCAGAACGCCAACGGCTGGCGCACGGACACGCTCTTGGAAGATGCCAGCGTGACCACGTCGAACACGTCAGTAACCTTCCCGACCAATGTGACGGACTTCACGAGTTTTGATTATCTGCTCATCAACGGCACCATCAGCGGGATCACGCACACTGCGATCTATGTGGATCAGAGCACCGCGCTCCCGGCTGATGCACCTCAGGTAGCCCTGACCGACACCGTGACAATCAACTTCACGAGATCAGGGAGCACCGTTGCGGCCTCTGCGGGAACTGTGACGGATGTGACAATTCGTGGTATCCGACTGCAATCATCGGTACCGGCATAAAAGGGGGTGTGAGACGATGACCAAGGGGCAGCGAGTCGCGCACGCCGCAGTTGACGTGACGTGGGATGTAACCAAGCGTGCAATGGGAGTCATTGTCGCCTTGGCCACGGCCTTCACGGCATGGCACACTCTGGGGTGGCCGGTCCCGGCCACCACGGAACAGCTCGCCGAAGTGCAGGAAAAATCTGCCGCGGCCATTGCCGAGGTGAGCCACGAGCACGAGCGCCTGCATCGAATCGTGTGGACGGACAAACTTCTATCGTATCAGCAAAGACTTGATATCATTGATCGCAATATTCGATTGTCCGAAGGCCGTAAGCGCAAAGTACCCGACGTTTACTACCAGCAGAAAAGTATGCTAGTGGGTCAGGTACGCGAAGCTGAAAGGGCGCTTAAACCGCCGCGCGGCCAGTAACACGTGTGAGGGCATAGATGGACAGGAAATCCTTCTTTGATAGCATCCGTCCGTTGTTTGGGGGGCGATTCAAACCCTCGCAGGTCGAGGGGATGGATCTCCTGCTCGACACATGGGAGCGCCGGCACGCCCAAGAAGACATCCGGTGGCTGGCGTACTGCATGGCCACGACCTTCCATGAAACCGCACGCACCATGCAGCCGATCGCGGAATACGGATCGGACGCCCGGGCTAATCGCTTGTACGGTGTCGAGGGTTCGAAGCCGAAGCGCGCACGCCGCCACGGCAACACCCAACGCGGCGACGGTGCCCGGTACAAAGGCCGCGGTTACGTCCAGCTGACGTGGAAGATCAATTACGAACGTGCCGGCAAGATCCTGAATGACGATCTGGTGGGAGATCCGAAGCTGGCTCTGCGCCCGGCATACGCCGCACGTATATTATACCAAGGATGTATGGAAGGCTGGTTTACCGGGCACAAGCTGTCGGACCATCTGACCGACATCAAGACCGACTACAAGAATGCACGGCGGATCATAAACGGTACCGACAAGGCGAAGAAGATCGCGGACTATGCGGTAGAGTTCGAGTCCGCGCTGAGGATTGCTTTCGAAGGCGAGAGAGATCCATGGACGCCGCCGGATGCGCCGCCGGAACCGGATGAAACGATACGGCGCCCGGGCTGGGGCGAGCTCTTCGCCAATATCCTGAAACTTTTCACAAGGAAATAGGGTTCATGTTCTGGTATCTCCTGATCGGTCTTCTGGCTGGTTTTGGCATCATGTTCTGGATGGCTAAATCCGGTCGCCTGACAGCGTACATGCTGATAATCGACGGTGCGCTGATTCAAGCGAAACCCCTGTTCGAAACGGTCATCGATTTCGATTTCACCCACATCCTGACGGCTGTACAGCAGGGTTGGCTGGTGTTCACTGCTACTGTGCTCGCCGGGATCGCTCGATTCCGTGGCCAAATCAAAGAACGTCTCGGCATGAAAGCATCGAGATAGCCATGGGCGACCTAGCCAATCTGGACACTATCACCAAACTCGATCTGCCGGCGGAACGGATCCTCAACTACGCACAGAATGCCGATCTGCAGTCGGCTGTCGTCATCGGTTATACCGAGGACGGCGAATTCTATTTTGCCTCTTCATTGGCCGCCGGTCCGGAAGTGCTGTGGTTGATGGAACTGGCTCGCACCCGGCTTATCGATACCGCGGAGGAACTGGCATGTTCGGATTCCTAGCCAGTCTGCTCGGCGGTCCGATCGTCAACAGCGTCATGGATGTCGTGAAAGGCTTCCAGCAGCGCCAGATGACCGAAGCAGAGATGAAAGCCGAGGTCGAGAAGGCGGTGCTGGGAACGCTCACAGAGGTCACCAGAAGCCAAGCCGACGTGATCATGGCCGAAACCCGGTCCGAGGACTGGCTGACCCGTAACTGGCGCCCTGTCGTCGCCTTGACCGCCTTTTTCTCCTACTGGTACGTGATCATCGGCTACCCGCATCTTCATGCGTGGGGGCTGATGCCCAAGCTCGGCTTCGGCGAAGCCGGGCTTGAGAACATGTTCTACCTGACCGTGGTCAGCGTGGGCGGGTATGTCGGCGGACGGACGGTCGAGAAGGTCGCCACAACCATCAGGCGCCGCCCGGGATAACTTCGAAAGCTTTTCTGGTTACGGGCGAGGCGTTCATAGCCAGTTCTTCACGCGCCGCGGCCTTCGACAGGTGCTGGAGCTCATCTATGTCCCTCAAATGGATCGCGCGCGGTCGCGTGGTGTGGCCATCGTAGGTGAGCACGTGTGCTTCGTACTCTTTCGGCAGTGCGTGCGTACGCACTTTCCACATGCGCCGTGCTACATCTTCCCACCGGTCAGGCAGCGATACATCTTCTGCATCTTTGATGCTTTCTATGTGGTCGACAAGCTGGTGATGCGAGATCAAGCGACCTTTCAACCCATGCACTACCTCGCGGAATATCCGGTCCAGATCACTGATGCCGGCCTCGATCATGGCTTCCTTGGCGCGGGTCATCGGCGGCGGTGCATAGGGATTGAAAGTGTCCAACGATACCGTGGCCCGGATGTAGTCCACGAAGGCGCCGACGTTGCCGGGTCCCTCCAGCCAGTCATGGATCATGGCCCAATACTCCGGGGTCATGCTCCCTCCATTGGTCAGTACCGCTATGCGACGGTCACCTTGGGGGATCACCAGAGCGTCGGAATGGTTCGTCGCGACGATAATAGAAGCAAACGTGAGCCCTTGACTGTTGGAAGCACCTTTACGCAGCACATGGATAGGTCGTGCACGCGGATCAATGATCGTTTTCAGACGTTCATATACGTTTACAGCCTGTTGATAACGCCCTTTATTGTCATCTTTTTCTTTAGCCTCTTCTATTAATACCACTAATGAATTTTCCTGCCATTCGTTGTACTGCGATTGATAAGTACCGCCTGATAAAGTGCTAAAGTCAATATTGTTTACGTAAGGGGCGCCAAACATAATGCGCAATAGATCGAACAAGGTGCCGCGTCCGCTGCCGTAAGTGTCCGGGGCGACCATGACAACCCCCGGTCCGGGGATATGCGGATTATCTATTTTGTGCTTCAACCACTGCAGGAACCATTGTCGCTCGTCGTTATCGGGCAACAGATTACGCATGAAATCCATGCCGGTGGCGTGATTACCGCCTGATACAAATGCCGGTGCCCGGTACGTGTTCAGATAGTTTTTGCCGTTCTCCTGATAGAAGCGACCGGGGCGGTCCGGTCGCATACCTTCACCGAATATCACTTGCCGGTCCGGGTCCAACGCCCAAGAATCACCCAATCGGATTACCGGGCTCCGTATCCCGCGCATGTAACGTTCTTCATCGCTGTACCATGCGGATGCATAGGTACGGAAACCGCTCAAGGGCATTTTCGCGCCTAAGGCAAAAGGATCCAGCACGTCGACAACCAGATTTTCAGGTGGCAGGAAGGCGAACCGTTGAAGCGCTTTGGTCAAAGCCGTTTCAAAACTGTCCTCAAAGCTTAGAATGCAATCCTCTGAGGTCACCTCTTCCTGCGGCGTCGGATTGTCGTCACTCCACTCTATAAGCTCGCGTACGAGCTCCTGAAGCTCGCTGAAGTTGGCCTCCAGACTGCTACCGACCAGAAAGTGTGACGCGGCCTCGCCATGATCCGATATGCAGATCTGATTGATACCGTATGCGGTGGCTTCACAGCGACCCAGATTGGTGCATCCCGGCACCAGCGGGTCAAGACCGCACCGTATCTCCAGCGTCGGGTCGTGCCGGAAAGCCGTGAGCATGTCATCGACAGACATCGCACCATGCTTTTCGGTGTTGAATGTCATGTTCGGTTTCAGATCATAGACGTGCTTGTAGTTCTCGCCGGTGGCGCCCGCGGTTATCCGTTTAAGACCACGAGAAGTAAAAAACTCAGCCGCAAAAGCTATTAATGCATCCGCTTCCTGTAATGTTATCTCCGGTAGGTCGCGGTACTGCGCGTCTAGAAGACTTTCATAAGGCCAACTATACTCAATACCGCTAGTATGTAGACCAAAAGCAGCAAACTGATTGCCTTTACCAAGTATTTCAACTTGGTACTCCATCTCTTCATCGTACTTTCCGGTGGCTCTTTTGGAAAATGGTTCGTTAGTACGAAAGACCCATAGCTCGCGCGGGCGTTTGCTGTACCGAATGAATACGTGACTCTCGTCAAGTAGGTCTGCATCGTGTGCCGCCTCTATAAGATCGTCCAGTACGTCTTGATCATCGATGTCAAAATCTATGGCTATTACGTCACCGCAGCGGATGCCGGTGTCTTTCATCCGGCCATTACGCGCCCATGCACGCGCCTTTATTACCTCTTCGGTTATCTCTAATGTATTCCAACCCTGAAAAAGCGGCATCTTGTTCCGCAAAGGGATGGGTTCAAAGCCGTTTTGCAGCAGGCGCAAGCGTAGCGCTGTGCGATCGCTTCTCGCATCTTCGAAGGCCATGGTCGCCTAGCCCCTTATTTGTGATAGTACCAATCGCTCTTGATTTCCGCGGCCAAGGGCAGACCCCCGGCCCATGGCGGGTTCGTTTCCATGCCAGCGAGAAGGATCTTTTTTGCCAAGGCAACCTGCGCATCCGGGACTTCGCCCAGCAGTTCGTCGTGCGTATGCAGAACGAGCATATCGGGCAGTTCTGTCTCTTCGATCGCGGTGATGGCGTTGCGCAGCAAGGACGCTGCAGTGGCTTGCGTGATGTTCTCCGCGTGTTTTCCGTACCATGTTGCCGTCCGTCCGTTTCTATTGAGGTAGGTTATCGTTGCTTTTTCGTTACCAAAACGGTCTTCCATCATGACGATGGCGGCCATCGGATACATCAGCGGCCGGCCATCGGGCAGGAAGCACACCAGTGATCCGCCCATGAGCTCCGGGTAATAGCAGTAGTCGACACGACCAGCGCGAAACTTGCGTTTCGGTTCGCGTATTGCACCTTTGGCCGCGTCGTCCAGCTGGTTCCAGAATGTGCGAGCCCACCGGTTACGATCACGCCAACCATGCACGATCGTCAAGGCTTCATCGTTGGAAATGACGATGCCGTAGTTTCGAGCCATCGCCTTATAGGCCCCCACAGAGCCTCCAAACCCCAGACTCAACACGCCAACCTTACCGCATTGGCGCATCATGGACGCCTCGCCCGGCTTGTTCTGTGCCTCTTCCTCGGCATACCGGGCATGCAATTCTTCCGGATCCGTATCGAAGATGTCAGCCGCGTTCAGGATATAAAGATCCTTACCCTCGGCGAAGGGGGTCAACACGGTCTTGACGGCCCTGCGCGATTTGGAAAGCCACGGCAGCACCCGGGCTTCGATCGCAGACCAGTCGCCCCATACAAACTGGTGTTTCTCTGCTGCAATCAGGGTGGGCCGGATCGACCGGGACAGGATATAGCTGATCGGCGCAAAACCCTCGATCACGGTGCCGTCCGACATCTTCTTTTTGACCGGCTCAATCTCGCGCAGATCCTCGATAGGCACCTGATCGGCGATCATGCTGAGAATTTCAGTCTCTTTCTTCAGCTTGTCGCGCGGCATGTTGTGATATTGGATGCCCCGGGCTGAATACCGGCCTGTCTGGCCGGCGCCATTGAAGGTGTAGGATCCGCACACGCGCTCATCCACAGCCTGATCGAGCATCTTCTGAAACTTGATCGCTGATGATGACCGGCCGTGTTCCAAGAGCTCTATGAACTCGCATACGTTCTCCGGCGGTGGTGTATCCGACTGGTTAATTTCATCGAGCAACCGGATAATGACCGGGCGGGCCAGCGATATCTTTTCGACTTCGTGGGTGTCCGGATCCCGCTTCTTGACCATGAATTCCTGAAGGTCTTCGGCCAATCGCGAGTAGACCCACGCATTTATTTTCTTGGTCAAGGTCGGTTTGGCAATGTCCCCGTCGGTCAGGTCGAGGCATTGTTGTGCCACATGATCCGCTTCCTCGTGCCGGTACTGGACAGCGCCGCGGCACACATCCACGTCAACGCGGATACCGCGGTCGTTGATACGTTCGGAAGCCCAATATTCCTGCCATTCTTCCAGCGCCAGCGGGCGGCACCGGTTCCATATATCGCGCATCAGGACGGTATCGCGGATACCGTAGTCGACATAGGTGTCCCACGACTCCAGATTGGTGGGCATCGTCGCCGTGATATCGGCAATGGCCTTCATGACTGCCTTGCCGCCGGTCACCTTGCCGCCAAGCTGCATCACACGCCCGGCCTGATCGAGCGAGCCGGGAAGGTTCGAGGCGGCGGCCTGTGCCATCGCACACAGCCACTGTTCATTGGCTGCTTGTGGAAAGTCCAGATCGTCCGTTGCAACTTGCTGCCACATATGTCGATCAAAAGCAGCGTTCCATGCAACAATAAGGCCTTTCTCTGCAACGTGATCGGCCAGTTCTTCGGGACACGGTCCGAATTCAATGCCGTACTTTTCGGCCAGTGGTTCAAGGGTGTTACGGGGCAGCCATTCGTTCAGGTAATCCGGCATCCACGCGCGGATAGGCCGGTTGTCCAGCCCCCATGTCAGCAAGGTTATCTTGGTTCGCGTATCGAGCGCGTAATTCAGCGTCCCGATTGTCGGCAGATCGGGGCCGCGACCCTCCCAATCTATGAATGCCAGATCGGCCATTTGTTCCCTCCACAGGCAGAAAAGGCGGCGGCATGTCTCTCAAATGCCGCCGCCTGATCGTCGCTATCGTTATCCGGTTTGCGTGCCGGGGGCTGTTCTACGCCTGCCGGCGACGGCGACGACGTTCTGTTTTTTCCGCCGGTGGTTCAGCCTCGGTTTCATCCGGGGCGGCTTCTGCGGCTTCGGTTTCGGTTTCGGTTTCGACATTTGTCACCGGGGACGTGTCGTCAATTCCACGCCAAGAGTCATCGTCGTAACCCCATTTCGGCGTGTGGATCTTGCCGTGAACCCGATGCACGTAACTGTCGATGTCCAGACTGACAATCACCACGATATTCGGGTCTCCGCTGTTGATACGTTTGCTCAATTCCTTGATGTACTCGTTCATCAGGTTCATGAAACCGCGGCTTGACGATTTGTAGAGGACATCCTGCCCGACTTCCTCAGGATCTTCCGGGCTTTCGCCACAGCCCAGATTCACCGCCATTTGTTCGACCCACTCGTGGGTTTCCGGCATATCTTCCTCGTCTCCGTCCGTCTGGTCCGGCAGTGTTGACCGGGCTGCTTTGACTTCGGAGACCGACACCATTTCTTCACCGAGAAGCTTGTTCCCTTTCTTCTTGGCGATCGATTCCTTGCGCCATGAGCACCATCCGTGGCGGATGCTCAAGGGGTCCACAGCCCACAGAGATCCTTCGGCCGGTTCGGTGTTCTCTTGACCGTATAGCCATTCACCTTTGCTCATCCGGAGGAAAGGCGTGCCGGTGGCACCTGCCTTCAGCGCTGTCGAAACATTGCTCAAGCCTTGAGCGAAATTCGCCATGGCCGGCAGGGGGCTCTTCTTTTGTGTCGCTACGTCGGTACTCATCTCTCGTTTCCTTTTCGCTTTTCGCGTTTCGCGTTTCACTTTGACGCCAAATGGGCGCTCAAATTTTCCAGCATCTTGGACGGTGCCACGATTGCATCGCGCTTGTCGCTTTCAGGTGCCAGAGTATTCCCGGAAGACCGCCAAACGATCATGTCTTCAGGGAATTTCTTGCCCGCCGCCTTGTACAGCTTCCGGGCTTGTGCCGGAGTTACCATCTTGCGGGGGAATGCTTCATCAATCTTGAAGGCGTTCCGGAGTTTCTTGGTCATTGCATCCGGGTCGTCATAGGCCTGACTGGCTCGTTTTGCGACCAGTTTGTAGCCGGGTATCGAGATGCCGCGTTCGGCCTCATCATGGGCGAGTTTGCGTACAGCGGCAATCCATGATTCCACTTCGTCGGCAAGCTTCAGCCACTCCTGCATATCCTCGATCAGTTCCAGATCAGGCTTCAGGGTCAGCGCGTTGTCGACGGCATCATTTTTCAGGGGGCAGGCCGGTTCAGCCGGGCAGAACTTGCAATGTTTTCCGAGTTTGAACGGCGCATCCGGACCGCGGGCGATCTCAACAGCCTTGGCAACCTCGTGGGCGAAAACCTTGAGGGCCGGCATGTCTGTCATCCAGCGGGTGTACCGGTCATTCTCTTCTCGCATGCGCGGCTGTGCGATGATCAGTTCGACCGGGAGATCGTCATCGAACAGCTTGCAGGTCGCCGGGTCGACCGCGCCGGCGTAGGCGTAGAACTGCAGCTGCATGTTGTTCTCGGCGCTGACCGGGACGCCGGTCCCGAATTTCCAGTCAAAGACCACGGTGCGGTCCTTGCATTTCATCAGGATATCGACGGTGCCAAAGGCGCCTTCGATGCCGACGAATTTCACGCGCTGTTCAATGCGCATGTCCAACACTTCGAGTTCGTCATAGAGACTGTCGAGATAAGCCAGCCCTTCGGCTATGCCTTCATCGAACATCTCCTGCGTGATGACGTATCCGTTGAACTCCATCCCGATCACGTCGTCGTCTTTCTTGACGACTTCGTTCAGGATGACATCCATGGCTTCATGCAGTGCGGTACCTTCCTCCGCAAAGCTGCTTGTACCGGGTTTAGGGAGTGTCTTGGCTAACTGGACATGGCCGGGGCAGTTGACAACGCGAGCGGCTGATGAGCCGCCCACGGTGTCGCTGTGCGCCCGCTCCTGATGGGCTACTTGCGTGTTCATTGTCTCTCATTCGTTTGAAGTGGAAAATCTGGGTCATCTGGACGCCACCTTATAGAGGGTGGTCTGTCCGGGTGCCGTCTTGCGCAGCACAGTGATGCGTACCGTTTCACGGTCTTGTTTATTGCTGGCCACGTTTTCGGCCAGTGAGCGGGTGGGTGCGATAGCGATAAGCGATACGGCCACGCAAATACCGGCTATCGCAACCACGCCGCAATTGCGCAACGCGCGCAAATTGGTGATGACAGTCCCGATCTCATGCAGGTATCGCGCGAGGCCCATGACGAACATGCCGGCGCTGAATACGGTACAATAGAACAGGAAATCGATCATCTCGAACTCCAAGTACGTAAAAGGTCATCCAGATCGGTGAAAAACTCATCGACCATAAGGTACATCAGCTCGGGTTCGAAATCGTTTTCGACAAGCACGGCGGTTGTCTTGCCCCGGCCGGCCATGTAACCCAATTCCAGATGCGCCGACCGGCCGCAGGGCATCACGAGCAGGCAGGCATCAGCCCATTCCATGGCTCCCATGTCACACTGATAGCCGTAAGCGGCGACCTTGGATGTGGTCAGGTTCTCGAAGTCTTGTTGTGGCGTCCACGTCTGCCATGTCGGGTCCATGTGGGACCAGTGGAAACCGCCTTCGTCACCTTTGGGATTGCGAAAGTCATAAATTTCATGACCTTCGCCGCGCAAGCTTTGCACAACTGCCGGTTGACGGGTGTTGCGCCAGCTGCTCGCTACGTAAATTCGCATCCATTTTCCTCCATGTAAGCCGCACTGATCAGTCTGCAATCAAACTTCTAACTATGCAAGTGTCGAGTTTTAACTTTCGTCTTCGGCCAGTGCTTCCTTGACCGCACCGAACTGAGTGAACTCGCCAAAATCAGGCCACGCCTTGATGATAGTGTGCATGTCATGTTCCCGGGCGTCCTTCAAAAAAGTCACGGCTGCATGTGAATCGTCCAGACGAAACGCGAACTCCAGCGCCTGATCCATGTTGATTTGAGCACGCAGACCACCGCAATCGACCCACAACGCCGGATCAATGCTGCGCACGGTGTCGATCAATTCATCCCCCGGCAGGAGATCCTGACTGAATGCAGCCATGACAGTTACGATATCGTGCAGCTGCCGGTTGGCCCGGAGAGCTTCCGTGTGCCATTCCTGCGTAGCTTTCTCGGCACGCTGCAGAGCTTCTTCAGACTTGTCGGACGTGTCTGATGCAAAGTCGACCAGCGGCAGCGAAAGCTTCTTTTTATTCCACGGAACGAAATCCTCCAGCTCTTCGATAGCCGGCCACGCTCCGGTGAACTGGATAGCCCGGTCATCGATGGTCACTTTGGCCGGGGGTTTTGCAGTGGGCCACTGGATCTCTTCATGGACCAGCGCTTTCACTCTTGCTGGTTCCAGAGCAACATTTATCTGCGAGATGTGCTGTAAAAGCTGTTTTTCCAGCCAGCGCTGCATCGCGGGGATACCTTGGTACTGGCTCGACCGGGATGAATAGATTGCAGCCTCAAAACCCGAGTGCCCGATAACATTCAGCAGGTATTCCATTGCCCCCGGTACAGCACCATCGGGGATGACTGCCGCACCTTTCCAGCCACTGTCATAGGAGTGCAAAACTCCATCGAAATCGAAACATATGATAGCCTTACGCATCGCGCTTTTCCTCTTCGGCTTCCTCGTAATTTTTCACCAGCTCTTTCAGTACGGCAGCCCGACTGCCGTTGGCG
>JAAHTH010000629.1_pt1 | contig 16873 bp, 13 predicted proteins | sample 6116091 | NCBI WGS metagenome assembly JAAHTH01 (sample SAMN13939990, study PRJNA603662) | sponge metagenome | isolation source: marine sponge | host: Mycale hentscheli | place: New Zealand | collected 2006 | reverse complement strand
GCTCTGTTGATGGACTTGCTGGTGAGTGGTTATTGGATCCTTATGACATCACGATCAGCGCTATCACGGGGACTATCCCTCCATCTCCAGGCTCAGGCAATGATGTGTTGTTCACGTCGACTGATCAGCGATCAGAAATTGGCACTCAAGATTTACTGAATTCACTGCAGACGAATAACGTTCGCGTTGTTACTGGAGATGGAGATCCCAACCAAGGCGGCAATATCACTTGGCAAGCAGGTGCTGTTCTCGATTACTCCTCGGTTGCTTTCAATCTCGCCCTCGATGCGTCGGGGTACATCGAGCTCGGCTCCGACATCAAGACGGGCTCCGGAGGGTTAACGCTCAATGCTGCAGCCGGCTTCGTGGAGGGCGCTGCGGGGACGAACTTGACACTGAACGGCCCGCTCCAAATCTCGACGGGTGACGCCGCTATCGGGACGCCTACCCGAGAGTCTCGGTTTTTGGCCTCAACCCTATCCGGGATATGTAACCTCACCAAACTCGGCAACGGACGGTTGATCTTGTCCGGCAACAACACCAGTTGGACAGGTAACACCACGGTTTCAGCCGGCGCTCTTCGGGTGACGACAGCAAACGCTTTGGGCACAAATGCAGCACCTACGGTTGTTGAATCAGGCGCATCGTTGGAGCTCAGTGGTGGTATCACGTTGGATGAGCCAATCACTCTGGAAGGTGGTGTGCTTCGTAATTGGTCGGGGAACAACACGCTCAAGCAGACGCTGACGCTCAACGGCAGTTCGACCATCGACTTGAAGCAAGATCAGCTGAGCCTGAGTCCGACTAGTGGTGATGCTGTGAAGGTAACGCCTGCTTCAACGGCCTTTAACACCAACCTTGCGGTGCAAGGACAGGGTGATTTGTTGGTTACAGCGCCACTTAATCTCAAAGATGGACAATCTACAAAAACTTTTGGAGCTTTAGTTTTCAATGGTCCAGGAGAAGCACGGTTTCAAGAGACGTTGTCGCTAAAACGTCTCGGAGCTTCGGGGAGTGGAACGGTTTGGCTGGATCAGCCAGTGGGATCTGACGTCTTTACGGGTGCTGATGATTTTGTAATCGGTCTAGATAACGCGACATTGCGGCGAGACGTCACCGAATCGATTGCTAATTCTGAGCTTCAGCTGGGTGCGGGCGGAGGAGTGATAAGTGTTCAGGGTTCTGCTTCAACACTGACTTGGGATGCTGCCATCTCTGGGAGTGGCGACTTGACCAAAGAAGGTGCCGGAACGCTTCGCCTCGCCCCATCCGCAAACATCACCTATACCGGCGCGACGTTTGTGAAAGCTGGAACGCTCGATGTTCTGTCGTCCTCGCCCACAACGGCAACTAGTTCGGGGACTGGATCATCCAATCTTTGTGCTGCCACCCCAACCCCAACCCCAACTCCAACTCCAACACCAACTCCAACTCCAGCTCCAACACCAACACCAACACCAACACCAACGCCAACACCTGACCCAACGCCAGAACCCACACCCGCTCCAGATCCAACGCCCGAGGTTGATCCAACGCCCGAACCTACGTCTGATGCTGGTAATGATGAGCGTGATCGCTCCGAGCCATTGGTTGCATTGGATGCGCAGGCTGAGGTTCCCGTTCTTCAGCTTGTTCCACAGGATCAACGTCAAGGCACTAGCGCCGATCAGGGTTCTTCTGTGACCAACGGTCAAGCCGTTGTCATTGAGTCTTCGAATGCCTCCATACCTGTAGCTGTTGATTTTTCAGCGACAAGCGTTGAAGTTGCTGCGTCTTCTGATGCTCAGGCCCCAGCGCTGGCGACCGGTCCGGTTCAGACGGTCCTCCCCGAAGCGCAGGCTGGGCTGCAACTTCAAGGGTCCGATGCTCAGGCCACCCTTCGTGCTGTGGCAGCCCTTGGACTCGATGAAAGCCTCGATGGGTTCGTTCCGGAGTCTCCATCTGTGGGGACCATCCAGCAGGCGTTAGTGGAGGTGCAACAAAAAAAAGAGAGTGGGTTAGCTGTTGTTCCGGCTGTGCTTCGCGTGAATTTCACCGAGGCTCAATCCGGATTTTTGGACCTCACCTTGGTCCCTCCAAATGGTGCTGTTCAGGCCAGGCGAATCGAGGTGTCTAGGGCACGCTTTGCTGATTTGTTGAAGGATCTGTATCGGCAGTTATCCCGACAAGAGTCGTTGGATGTGGGCAATCCTCAGTCGGCGTCCCGGCAATTGCACGAGCTGCTGATTGCACCGCTGCAAGCGAGTTTGGATGCTGCTGGCATCACCACTCTCTTGATTGCGGCCGATCAGGGCCTCCAAGCCGTCCCCTTTGCAGCATTGAGTGATGGAGTCAGTTATTTCGGAGATCGTTATGGGTTTGCCCTTTCACCTTCGTTGGCCCTAACCGACTTGGGCGCATCACAACGTTCACGTGGTCTTCTTGCCATGGGCGCTTCTGAATTTGAGACGTTGGCACCGCTTCCGCTCGTGCCTCAGGAGCTCAGCAAGATTCGTGATTCCGCTACGACCGATCGCTATCTCAACGATGGGTTTACGCCGCGCTCCTTTCTCGATCGAGCCGCTGATCCTCGCTATTCACGCGTTCACGTGGCCTCCCATGCTGATTTCCGACCCGGAGGCCCAGCGAAATCTATTCTCTACACAGGTGAGGGACCGATGTCGATGGCTGACTTCGCTCAACTGCGTCGTCAGCGACGTGATGTTCCTCTGGATCTAGTTGTGCTCAGTGCTTGTCGCACCATGCTGGGCGACAAAGACAGTGAGTTGGGTTTTGCTGGCTTGGCTTTACAGGCTGGAGCTCGCAGTGCCATCGGCACACTCTGGTATGTCGATGATGTGGTGACGTCTGCATTTTTTGTGCAGTTTTATCGTTTCCTTGCTCAAGGTGTTCCCAAGGCAGCAGCTTTGCAGCGCACCCGACAAGTCTTTGCTTTGGGATCGGTTTCCTTGAAGGGTGATCAGGTGATTGGCGATGGCGGGGAGCCTTTGCTTCAGGATCTTGATCAGTCCCAGCGCCGCCGAATTGCAGGTGGTGTGGAGAATCCCTTCTTCTGGGCTGGCATTGAATTGATTGGATCTCCCTGGTGAGTTCTGCTTGAGCCGCTGGTGACTTGAATCACAACGGGAGATGACTAAGGGCAACGCCTCTCTGGTCAGGTTGGTGCATCCTGCCCATAGAGAACCGAAATCCTGCCGTGATCTCGTCCGTTCGTACCACTGTGATTCTTGCAGCCACGCTGCTTCTTGGCGCAGGCTTTTTTCCTGCACCGACTCTGTCCCAATCTCGGAATACTTTTCCTGGCAGAAGGGTTGGCGGCGGCACCCGCGGTGAGTGCGCGGCGCGTCAAATCATTCATCTGGTTCCGGAGTCGAGTGTCTTTGCTCCAGGGCCAGCAGCGCTGATTGGTTGGCTGGAGGGACCTTCCCCAGATCCCAAGCCAACCGAGGTCTCGCTTCGAAGGCAGAGCAATTCCACGCCGGTGTTGAGCCGATCAGTCGCTTCAGCCGGCCCAAGGCTTGTGCTCTTGCGCTTACCCCAGACGCTTGTGCTTCCCCTGGTCTGGGAATCGGGATACCAATGTGCTGACGCACCTGCTGATGATGAGTTTGGTTTTATCGGGGCGGAGGGGCCGCCGGCCAAGAGTTTGCTGGTGGCTGATTTGCTCCCCGCTGATTCCACCGTTCAGAGTCATCTCAACGGTGTCCTCAACACTTGTGGTTCCACGGCATCTACGGCGACGATTGCTCGTTTGTTTGAACTAGAAGATGTCCTCAGCTCCCGTTGGCCTGAGCTGTTGCCGGTGGTTTGTCTCTAAAAGAATCGTCATGCCTCAGCTCGAAAACCCTGAGAGGTTCTTGCCGTCCTTTCACCTTGATCACACCCCAGTCGTTCAAGCTTGGTTGATCAAGGCTTTCGCCTGCTAATGCCAGGGTTGTTGAGGACACCAGCACTCGGACAAATCCCTGGTGACTTTCCTTATGCACGCTCTCTAGTCGAGATGCGCAGTTCACGGTGTCTCCAATCACGGCATATTCCAGTCGCTCCCGGCTGCCTAGGGCTCCGGTTAGGACCCCCCCTGAGTGGATGCCAATTCTTAGGCGCAAAGGCGCTGATCCCCGTCTCTTCAGGGTTTGGTTGAGATCGAGGATTCCTGTCTGAATCGAACGCGCTGCCGCTAGTGCTTGGGCCGCGTCTCGCCCCTTTCCTGCCGATATTGGAGCTCCAAAGACGGCCAGCATTCCGTCACCCGTGAATTTGTTCACCATCCCTCCGTGGTTGGTGACGGCATCCACAGAAATGGCCATCCCTTGGTTCAGCCATTCCATCAGTTTCGCTGGACTGAGTTGCTCTGAAACTTGCGTGAAACCACAAGTGTCGCTGAACAAAATGGTGACCGCTTGCTCTCGGCCGGTGAAGCGTCCGTCTTGGATCAGCTCTGCCCGTTGGTTCCAGAGTTGCTGTGCCACAGCAGGTGAGGTGGCTTGACCGAGCAATCTTCGTATTTCCTGTTGATGATGCTGGCTGATGGCTCCCCTCCTCACGATGCCTGTGCTGCCAAACAGGATCAGTCCGGCAAGGGGCATCGCAACACCGATCCAAACCCCAGAAAGAAGGAGAAAGCTCCAAGCGCCGATCAGTCCGCCTACGCCAAGGGCCAGCAGCAGTGCGCTGCGGCGAATTCTTGATGGACCTTCTGCGATGGCGATGCCCAGGACCAGCATGGCTACCAGCAGAAGCTGGCGTTGCAGGGGTGAGGCCACACGGATCTGGGCATGGTTGAGCCTCAGGAGGTGCTGGAGCGATTCAAGGCGCTGGGCGTGAAGCTCAACTCCCGCAAGCCCAAGGAAGCGATCGCCTTGATGCCAACGACTCTCTGGGATCTCAAATTGATCCTTCAGGGAGGCGGCTGTGCTGCCAATGAGAACGATGCGTCCTCGAAGTTGGTCAGGCTCGTAGCGGCCCTGGAGCAAATCTTCTAAACCAACAATGGGATAGCGGCCTGGTGGGTCAACATCCAGCATTGTTTGATAACCGTCTGCCTCCTGTTGCTGATATCCCCCGGATGCTTCCCCTAACCAAACAGAGGAAGGCATCTTTTCGAGTTGTGCACCCAGAGTGTGATCGTTGCGTGCTGTTTCGAGGAGGCGCAGGGGCAATGAGCGCGTGCGCTTGTCCTGCCCTCCAACGTGCACCAGATCGCGTCGGACCACGCGATCCGCATCCACAACAAGGTCGTTGAAGGCTTGTTGTTGATCAGGGGTGCCAGGAATGGCAGGAATCGACTCAGCGATGTTGTGGATTGAAATCAGTCGGGGGTTGTCAACGACGAGTTGGCTGAGGCATTGCTCTGAGCGGTTGTTGGTTTGGTCTCGGTAGAGATCCAATCCGATCGCTTTGACATCGAGCGTCTCGAGTCGACGGATAGCTGTGCAGAGGTAGGAGTCAGGGATCGGCCAGGTGTAGCGAGCGAGGTCGTTCTCACGGATCGCGACAACGGCGATGTCGTTTGCTAGTTGAGGTGATGGCCTCGTGCGCAGGCTGCTCGCTAGATCGAACAGGAGCAGGTTGAATGGTTCCACCGTCTGGGATTGCTTGAGTCCGATCAGCAGAGCAGTCGCGAGGGCATAGGGCGCCAGTCGTTGGAGCCAACGCATCACGTTTCCCCGCTGCGCGTGAACAGTCTTTGCATGCGGCTGATCAGGGCCTGGCGGCGGGTTTCGGCTCGTTCTTGATTCAACGTTCTTAAGCGTTGTCGGCGTTGAGCCATCAGGGTCCCCATCGTTTCCAGAATTTGAGGGCTTTCTTCCATCAGCGGGATGAGGTGCCTGCGCTGGATTTCGAGCAGGACGCATTCTTCTTTGCAAATCACGCTGGCAGATCTTGGCTCGCCCGTGCACAAACCCATCTCACCAAACACATCGGAGCGCTTGAGCGTGCTGATCTGAACCAAACCCTCCTGCGAGGTTCTGCGCACAACGTCGAGGCTGCCGCTCACGACGATGTAGAGACTGGTGCCCAGTTCCCCTTGAAGAACGACCGTTTCCCCGTGGCCATAGCTGTGGCAGCAAGCTTGCTTTGCAAGTTGGAGGCGTTGATCCGATGTGAAATGGCTGAAAAGTTCTGTTTGGGCCAGCAGCTTTTGCAGGGAATCATCACCAAAGGTGTGCGATGGCAGCTTGGCTGGTGAGGGCTTGGTCCGGATGTCGCGAATGGGAAAGGGAATCGACTGATCGATGCGCTGAAGGGCGTACCAGATTTGCTCCATCAGATCACTGCGCAGTTGCCTCTGCTCTTGGGCTGAAATCTGCCAAATGAGCACTTCGTAAATGATGGCGCTATCTCCAAAGTGGCTCAGCCAAACCTTTGGAGCGGGCTCCTTCATCACATTTTTGTTGTTGGTCACGGTGCGCTTGAGGAGCTCAATGGCCTGACGGGGCGGCAGGCTGTAGTCCAAGCCGATCTCGAAGCGTTGACTAAGGGGCTCTGAGGCTTTCACGCGGCGCAAGCCTTCGATGGCGATTCGGCTGTTGGGGATGACAGTCAAGAAGCCCTCGATGGTGCGGATTCGCGTCGACATCAGGCGGAGAGACGTCGCTACTCCGCGGGTGAAGCCAAGGTCAACCCAGTCGCCTTCCGCGAAGGGGGAGTCAACTTGGAGCGAGATTCCAGCAAAGAGATTTTTGAGGGTTTCCTGGGCTGCAAGACCGATCACGGCTGTGATCACTGCAGAGGTGGCAGCCAGTCCCACCAAATTCACCTGGAAATCGCGGTGAATCACCATCAGGGTGATCGCGGTTGCGATCGCCAGGCTCAGGAGGTCTCGAAGAATCTTTGGGATCGGTTTCCAGAAACCGAGTTCTGAGGGCAGCAACATGACGACCCAACTGAGCACACGGATGCCGCCGTAGACCCAGAGGAGCGTGATCGATGTGCGTAGGGACTGGGTCAACCAGCCCAAGTCCCGCGGCGCCACGCTGGCCAGCACCAACGTGAAGATTGGAATGGCTACCACAGCGATTTAGGGGAGCCTTAACGGTGGAGGGGTGAGCTGACGGGAATCACAGACCCTTTGCAGGACCAGCAAGAAGACGATCGCTAAGAGGCTTAGCAGGATGGCCACGGTGCTCAGCTGTGGAGGTAGGTGCTTTGGTGAAGGCTGCTTTCTAGATGCTCCATCAGTCGCCTGGCTTCGCTGATGCGTAGCTGTCCGCTGCTGATTGCTTTCTCGCTGGCCATGCGCAACCGTTCCAGGAGCTGATCTGGGTCATGTTCCATCATCGCCAGCACGTCGGCGTTCGTGTCGCCACGAACGACATGGTCCACTTGGTAGTCGCCGCCAGGGGCTAGGCGGATATGAGCGGAATCGGTGCTCCCGAACAAGTTGTGCAGATTGCCCATCACCTCTTGATAGGCGCCTCCGAGAAACATCCCGATCAGATAGGGCTCACTTGGCTTGAGGGGATGAAGCTCGAGCAGGGGCTTGTTCTGGCCGTCGTTGATGAAACGATTCAGCTTGCCATCGGAATCGCAGGTTAAATCGGCGAAATGTCCGAGCCGTGTGGGTTGTTCGTTGAGACGATGCAGCGGCATCAGTGGGAAAAGTTGCTGGATGGCCCAGGTGTCTGGTGCGGAGCGGAAGATCGAAAGATTGGCGTAATAGGTTTCCGCTAAGACCGCCGGAAGGGTTTTGAGGTCGTCGGGCAGTTTTGCTTGATCGGACAGGCGGTCGAGCAAGGCCCTGGCGCAAGCCCAGGTGAGTTGTTCCGCCATGCTGCGCTCTTTCAAACTCAAGTAGCCGAGCCGAAAGGCGGCTAAGGCATCCTCTTTGAATTTGAGAGCATCGTTCCAGGCTTCCTGCAGGCGAGATGGGTCTGCAGCGGTGTCGATCGGCAAGGCTTCGATGCCTTGAAAGGTTTCGCGCAGGTTGCGAACGATCAGCGGTTCATCCTGTTCAACCGGCGGTACCGGTTGCTGCAGGCCACCGCTACCGAGAACGTTGAACACCAGCACTGAGAAATGGCTCGCAATTGCTCGACCGCTTTCGCTAACGAGCGTTGGTACGGGAACATTGTTGGGTTCGCACCCCTCTTTCACCGTTGCGACAACGTCGTTGGCGTAGTTCTGCAAGGAGTAGTTGGTTGAGGCTGCCGTGGCGGTGCGACTGCCGTCGTAGTCGATCCCAAGACCACCGCCCACATCCAGGTAGCCCATCGGGGCCCCAAGGGCATGAAGCTCGACGTACAGACGAGAGGCCTCCTGCAAGGCATCTTTCACGACGGCGATGTCGTTGATTTGACTGCCGACATGGAAATGCAGAAGGCGCAGCTCGCTGAGCAGGTTGGCGTCTCGCAGGGCCTCAACGGCGCCGATGATTTCGGGAGCGGGTAGCCCAAATTTCGCCTTGTCCCCCACGGAGCTACCCCAACGTCCTGTGCTTCGGCTGGAGAGACGCGCACGAATGCCGATGAGCGGTGCCGCTCCAAGCTCCTGGCTGGCATCGATGATGCGCTGCACTTCGTCCGGTTGTTCGATCACCACAACGGGCCTTCGGCCAAGCCGTCTGGCCAAGATTGCGGTTTCGATGTAGCGCTGATCTTTGTAGCCGTTGCAGATCAGAAGGGCCTCAGGATCATCCATCAAAGAGAGGGCGATCAGGAGTTCGGCTTTGCTGCCTGCCTCTAGGCCGAAATGCCAGCGCCTCCCGCAGGTCACCAGCTCTTCCACCACGTGACGCTGTTGGTTGCACTTCACCGGGAAGACGCCTTGGTAGCGGCCCTCGTAGTCGTAGCGGGTAATCGCCCGTTCAAATGCAGCGTGCAGGCGTTCCAGCCTGTCTTCCAGGATGTCGTCGAAGCGAATCAGGAGGGGCAGGCCCAGGCTGCGGTCCTGCAGACCAGCCACCAGTTCCATCAGATCCAAACTTCCGCCACGGTCTCCCCGTGGTTGCACGCTCACATGCCCGCGTGGGTTGATCGAGAAGTAAGGATCACCCCAGCGTTCCAGCCCATAAAGCTGGGCGCTATCGCTCCCCGTCCAGGTGATGGAGTCGGCGAGCACCATGGGAACGGACATTGATCAGATGGGGGGAATCTAAGGAGCTTCAACCCCATTGCCAGTTTTGTGCTTGCCAATTAGGGCATCTGGCGTTGACGATGACGACGGTTTTTTCAATTTTATGGCTGCCGAACGCTCTTTTATTGCCATCAAGCCCGACGGCGTTCAACGCGGTCTTGTGGGCGAGATCCTGGGTCGCTTTGAGCGCAAGGGCTTCAAGCTGGTGGGCCTCAAGCAGCTCACCCCAAGCCGTGAGCTGGCTGAACAGCACTACGGCGTGCACAAAGAGCGCCCCTTCTTTGCTGGTTTGGTGGACTTCATCACCTCAGGCCCTGTGGTGGCCATGGTCTGGGAGGGCGATGGTGTGATCACCAGCGCGCGCAAAATGATCGGTGCCACGAAGCCTTTGGAGGCTGAGCCCGGCACCATCCGTGGCGATTTGGCCATCAACATCGGCCGCAATGTGATTCACGGCTCTGATGCAGCAGAAACGGCTGCGTTTGAAATCGGGCTTTGGTTCCAACCCTCTGAATTGAGCGATTGGACTCCATCCGATCAAGGCTGGCGCACCGAAGGCTGATCGCTTTCTCTTTTCATAGGTTTCAACCCTCCTTGCCCTCGAGATGCCCTCTCGGGGGCTTTGTTTTGGGTCATGTCGTCCCTGAACCGGTCCCAGCGGAACGCGTTGAGCAGCTCCTTGGCTTCACAAGTTGTGGCATGAGCAGTGATGGCGTCAGCCAACAACTCTGTCGTGATTGCTGCGAGCAATACGCCATTGCGGTGATGGCCGCAGGCCAGCCATAGCCCCTGGATGGGACCTTCTCCCAGTAGAGGCCCTTCGTCTGGTGTGCAGGGACGAAAGCCCCACCAACGCTCCATCGGTGGCCAGTTCACCGCCTCTGGAAGCAGCGCGGCGATTCCTTGGTTGAGATGTTGCTGCCCTTGAGGCGTTAACCCTTCCTTGAAGCGGGCTTCTGGCTCTGAGGTGGCTCCTACAACCACCAGACCATCCTCGCGAGGGACGAGATAGGTGCCCGGGCCAAAAATGACGTGTTTAAGGGCGCCGCGAGGGGTTTGCAGTGACACCATCTGCCCCTTCACTGGAAAAACCGGCAATTCAGGAAGAAGTTGGGCACTCCAGGCCCCGCTGCACAGAACGGCTGTCGTGCATTCCAGAGTTGCCAGCTGACCTTCGGAATCACGGGTTTGCACACCATGGAGGCGACCATCTCGTTGCAGGACGTCGAGAACCTCCACTCCTTCCTGGAAATTCACGCCCCTGTCAACGCAGGCACTCTCTAAGGAGCGCATGAGTTGACGGCGATTGTCAATTTGCCCGTCTTGGTCAAAGAGCAGGCCGGCCTGCCAGGTCGGTGCGATGCCTGGTAGCAGTTGTTCAAGCCGTTCTCGATTCAGGGCTTCGCCAAAGGCGGCCGTCGGATAACAATCTCGTTCTTTTGCATCAAGAAAGGGCACCACAATCCCCGTGGCGCGCAGTCCGCAGGGAAGTCCACTGTCGGCTTCAATCTGCGCCACCCAGCGGGGAACCCGTTCCAGGCTGAGTTGGCCGAGGCGCAGGAGATTGCCACTCAATCCTTCGGCATGGGGGGCCAGCATTCCTGCAGCTACGAAGCCAGCTGCCTCGCTGCGTCGCCTGCTCAGAACGGTCACGGCACAGCCACGCCGGGCCAGCTGATGGGCGATGGCGAGGCCCATGAGTCCGCCGCCGAGGATCAGCACGTCATGGCGATTGCTCGAGTTTGTTGGCGAATGCAGCGTCATGCTCGCAGTCCTGGGCGCCACGAGCGCAGATTGTGGCGGATCACCAGTTGGCGACTTGTAAACACAAACAGCCAGCTGATAACTATCGCCGCGAGCACAGGCCATTGAAGGGTTTCAAATCGATCGGCAAGCAAGAGCCCAAAGATCAGAACCATGGCTCCCAGCACGGCAATCTCCTCATAGGGTTCGCCTTGAAAGGTTCGGGGTTCACGACCGGTCACCACATCGAGCAGCATGCCGCCGCCAGCACAGGTGAGAGCAGCGCAGATTGGCATCCACCACCAGTTGAGTGAGGCGTCTAGAGCAACTTGCGCTCCGATGATGGTGAAGGTGGCAAGTCCGATGCTGTCGCACATGCCCAGAACATTGTTGAAGCTTTGGCTGTCGGCGGCCCCTTTGCTGAGTAGGCCCCCCAAAATGCAACCCATCACCATCACGATCAAGACGACGAGCACATAGGTGCTGTTTTGGAAGATGAACGGAGGCGATCGCATCCCCCCGATCAGAAGATCTCGCAGCGTGCCGCCACCAACAGCAGGCAGCATCGTGAGAATGAAGCAACCCCAGAGGTCATAACGACGTTGTAGGGCTCGCAGTAAGCCAGACAGTCCAAATGCCGTTGTACCGATGAGATCGAGGGCGTAAAACCAAGGTGAGTTCACCAAGGTTGAGAAGGCTTGGCGCCCAGCCGGTCCCAACGGGCCTCGTTGAGGACCATCGATTTTTGCGGCACGCCAGATCTTCAGGCTCCAGGCTCCCTCTGCTGCCTTGCTGATCGCGGCAGGTTGACCGCTGCCTTCACCCACCATCTCGACGCTGCGTGAAAAGTGCGTCGGATTCAGCAACCCAAACCCTTGCTCTAAATCCATCAGCTGGAACATCTCATCGAGCATGAGGGTTTGATGTTGTTTGTCGCTGTCCTCCATGTAGCGCTCAGTAATGGCAACGGCTTCGAAAGGGTGTCGTTTGGCATACCGCCAACCCTTGGCTAGTCCTTTCAGCAAGCGCACGATGCGATCGCGCTTGGCTGGATCTTGGAGGTCAGCAGCTCGCACGTAGAGCCCATCCTCGAGAATCCCGCTGTTTTCGCGAGCAAAGCGCACGCTGAAGAGCTCTGAATTGAGTGAGCCTGAGCTCAAAATTGTTTGGAATTCGTTGTAGCTCATGGCTGTCGCGCAATCAACGCTGCCGTCTAAAAAATCCTGGGCTGCAGGGCGCTGCTGGATCAGTTGCACGGAGTTCAATTGCAGGCCGTTGGCTCGCAGCCAGTGACCAACGTCAAACTGATCACCGAGAAACCAAGTGCCAACTTTCTTGCCGCGCATGTCAGCTGGCTCTTTGACCCCAGAGTCTTGGCGGCACACCAGCATCGTTCCTGGTCGTTGAAGGAGCTGTGCCACGTTGACTAGATCGGCGCCTTTCCGGCGCTGGTCGAGGACGTCAGAAGTCCACCCCATGGTGACGTCCGTCTGTCCGTCAATCAGGCGTTGGAGTCCGTCCACAGATGGTCCGCCAGGTTGCAAGGTGACGGATAGCCCCTCGGCTTCGAACAGATTGCGATCTTGAGCGACGTAGAACCCTGCGAACTGAGCCTGCGGCAGCCAGCGCAGTTGAACGCGAAGGGGTTGCTCTGTTGGCTGGGCGAAAGCGGTTCTTAGTCCTGCTGCTCCTAGGGCTAGGGCCATCAGAAGCGCGAGCATGAAGCCCAGGAGGCGAAGTTGCCAGCGATGGCAGCCCATACCCCGTTGCCAGATCCAAATACATTTAAGCCGCTTCCATAGGATTAGCTCACGCATGGAGAACACATATGGCTGTTGAGGCCGCCTGGGAAGCCGTGATTGGCCTGGAGACTCACGTTCAGCTGGGCACCAACAGCAAGATTTTCACGTCTGCTTCCACTGCTTACGGGGATGATCCCAACACCCATATCGATCCCGTGGTGTGTGGCCTGCCAGGCACGCTTCCGGTATTGAATCAAAAGGTGCTCGAGTACGCCGTTAAGGCTGCGATGGCGCTGAATCTCAACATTGCCGAACACAGCAAATTCGATCGCAAGCAATATTTCTATCCAGATCTGCCGAAGAACTACCAGATCTCCCAATTCGATGAGCCGATTGCAGAAGAGGGTTGGATCGAGGTGGAAGTTGCTGAGAAAGGCAAAGACACCTACCTGAAAAAGATCGGGATCGAGCGCCTGCATATGGAGGAGGATGCTGGCAAGTTGGTGCATGCAGGAAGCGATCGCCTGGCGGGCTCGACCCATTCGCTTGTGGACTACAACCGAGCGGGTGTAGCCCTCGCGGAGATTGTGAGCAAGCCAGATTTGCGCAACGGTCGGGAAGCGGCGGAATACGCCTCTGAGATCCGCCGGATCATGCGCTATTTGGGTGTGAGCGATGGAAACATGCAGGAGGGCTCCCTGCGCTGTGACGTCAATATCTCCGTGCGTCGGGGCCCGGATGCTCCCTTTGGCACGAAGGTGGAGATCAAGAACATGAACTCGTTTTCTGCCATTCAGAAGGCTTGCGAATACGAGATTCAGCGCCAGATCAAGGCCTATGAGAGTGGTGAGCCGATCGTTCAGGAAACGCGTCTTTGGGATGAGAGCAAACAGCTCACCAAGAGCATGCGCAGCAAGGAGGGAGCGAGCGATTACCGCTATTTCCCCGATCCAGATCTCGGTCCAATTGAGGTGAGCGTTGATCAGCGCGAAGCCTGGAGGAGTGAACTGCCTGAGCTGCCATCGGCTAAGCGCCATCGTTATGCCGATGCCCTTGGGTTGTCTCAGTACGACGCGCGCGTGCTGACCGACGAACGTTCGATGGCGCAGTACTTCGAAACCGTTGTGGCCGCCGGCGCAGACGCCAAGCTGTCAGCGAATTGGATTACGGGTGATATCGCCGCTTACGTCAACAGCAATCGCCTGAACTTCGATGCCTTGGCCTTCCGCCCTGAACAGCTCGCCGAGATGGTCAAGCTGATTGATGGCGGCAAGATCAGCGGCAAGATCGCGAAGGAAATTCTCCCCGAGCTTCTTGAGAAAGGGGGATCCCCCAAGGCGATTGTGGATGAACGTGGACTCGGGATGATCAGTGATCCTGCGGCCATCACCGCGATCGTGGAAGAGCTGCTGGCTGCCCATCCTGATGAGGTAGAGGCATTTCGTGGCGGAAAAAACAAGCTGCAGGGCTTCTTTGTAGGGCAGCTGATGAAGAAAACAGGCGGTAAAGCTGATCCCAAATTGGCCAATCAGATCCTTAGTCAGAAGCTCAAAGGCTGATGACTCAGAGCAGTGCTATTCCCGATTCTTGGAAGGAGTGGTTGCTGCAAAACCTGAAGAGAGGGTGTGCCGTTGACCAACTCATCCAAAAGGCTCAAGCCAATGGATTTGAGCGAGCGGCCATCGAAGCCGTCTTGGCCAATTCGCAGCACTCTCCGTCCAGGGTCATCCAGGAGTCGACTCACGATTGGCTGCAGTGGTTTCAAGCGCCTCTGACGCGGCCCGAGCATCGTCCGCGTGCTTGGCGCCTTGATACTCCTCTAGCTCAGGTGTATGAGCTGCCTTCGTTTCTTTCTGGTGACGAGTGCACCGAGGTCATTAACGCCATCAATGGCGCCCTGCAGCCTTCCACCGTGACCCGTGGGTCCAGTGATTACCGCACGAGTCGCACCTGTCACTTGAGCCAAGCCTTGCCCGAATTGGCCTCGCAGCTTGATCGTCGCTTTGCAGCTCTCCTTGGAGTGGATCCTCGACTCTCTGAACCGATCCAGGGCCAGCGTTATGACCCCGGTGAATATTTCAAGGAACACACGGATTGGTTTGCACCTCACTCCAAGGAATTTGAAGAACACAGCGCTAGGGGTGGTCAGAGAACTTGGACGGTGATGGTCTATCTCAATGCCGTTGAACGCGGTGGTGAGACCTGCTTCAAGCATCTGGGTCGATGTTTTACGCCGGTGAAAGGGTTGGCTTTGGCATGGAATAACCTTCTTGCCGATGGCAATCCAAATGCATTTACGTTGCATGAATCGATGCCTGTCGTAGAGGGGAATAAGTGGGTGATTACGAAATGGTTTCGTGCCGAGATGGGGCGTAATGGTTGAAAGTGCTTTGTTTTTGAGAGGGTGAGAGTCCTGGGGTTCTAATCAAATACCCTTTGGAATTCTGCAGGTGATCTGCGCAGGCGCTGCATTCCTCATCTGCTCTCTAAGGATGGACCGTCGTTGTTTTGTCTTGATGGAGAGTGGTGATGTTGCAAAGTTCATTGATTGGCGTAGTTTTTAGGTTAAGATGATGTTCCGCGTAGCAATATTTGATTGTAAATAAAGAATCTCGTCGACACTTGGGAGTCCTTCAAAGCATGTTAATTGCTGCTTTGTCTTACTCAGTTATGGGATTGTCTGTGCATGCTCTTGGAGAAGACTCCTGGTCTATGGCTCTTCTTGCAAGAGCCTTGTTTGGCTTGCCTTTTGCTCTCTATGGAGTCAAAGGCTTGGATCTGATGAAAGAGCAGGTGTTTGAGAAGGGTTTATTGATTCGAAGCGCATTGGCAGTTTCTTTTCTCGCATTCCTTTATTATTCATTGCAAATGATCAGGCCTGGCGATGCATTCGCATTGGTCAGTATGAGGCCGCTTTGGGTTGCTGGTATTTATCTGCTTCTTAAGAGAAGTCAGGTGAAATTATTTTTTTGGCCTCTCTCGATAATTGGCGTTTTGGGCGTCGTCCTGATGGAGGGTGGCCGTTTATCAGGTAGCCCTCGGTTTGTCATTATCGCCATAGCACTTGGTCTGTTGGGAGCGGGATCGACAATAGCGGTTGATTTTTGCAAGGGTCATAGTGATCGCTTGATGACGCTTCACTACACAGCTCTCATGCTTATTGTCTCGATCGTTTTTATTTTGCTGAAGGGGAATGAATGGGAGTTGTCTAACTGGCTGAACTTTCGCACGTTTGTGATTTTTGCTGTGATGGGTGCTGCGGGCAACCTTTACACATTGTTTAGTATTAAGGCGGTGAAAAGTGTAGGGGCCGAAGTTGGCTCCTCTATCGTTTTGCTCACGACTGTCTTTTCTTATGCAGCTGGTCATCTGATCTGGACAGTTGGCTTCTCTTGGATTGGATCTTTCGGAATTCTCTTAACATTGCTTCCATGCATCTTTATGATTGGCTTTGGCGGACTGTCTGAAAAATCGTCCTCCTCAACGGATTGTCTCAGGGCTTGATTGCAGCATTTGTGTTTGACTGCCAAGAAGGGCCTTGGGATTCGATCTTTCGGACGAGATGATCAGAAATTGTCTTATCGCTGTGGATAAGGCCCTGGTTGATAGGGATAGCTGTTTGGATTTGGTTGTTGTACGGGGAGAGCGGAGTTTGAGATCGTTTGCAGCAGAGATCTTCCGTCTGGAGAGATCAGCAGGACGGTCATGATGCTTGGAAGCGCTCTGGCCTCCTCCCATCCAGGAGGGCCTCCGGGAATTTCGAAAAGAATGCCCTGGGGTCCACTGCGAGCGATGCAAGGGTTCCGATCGCTCCCTCGAAACATGCATCCTGCAGGGCGATATCGACTTAATCCTCCATTGATTCTGATGGCCGTATCTCGAGCAAGGTTCACGCTGCGCTGGATCGAACGTGCATCGAATGCCGTCACACCCCCTGGTGCTGAGCTTGGAGGCATGCTGCGCTGAGGAACTCCATTCCGTTGCGGATCCAGCTGTTGTTTTAGGCGATTAATCTCTCGCTGATTTTGTTGCCTCTGAAGTTCGTATGCGTCCTGGGCGTGTACATCAAGTCCAGGGAGACTGATCAGGCTGATGCCAAGGATGAGGGGTGTCGTGAAACGGGAAAGGCCTTTCGCTGAAGTCATGAGGTCAAATTTTTTTGTCTGGAATGCCTTCAAAATCGCTCAATTTGGACATTGCCCTGATGACTGAGATGCCGTTTAGATGTGAGCTTGTTCACTTGTAGCAACAAGGCAATAAAAAACCCCACCGATTGGCGGGGTTTGCTGGAGACAAGGGGCAACTCTTGGGAA
>JAAHTH010001923.1_pt1 | contig 16874 bp, 26 predicted proteins | sample 6116091 | NCBI WGS metagenome assembly JAAHTH01 (sample SAMN13939990, study PRJNA603662) | sponge metagenome | isolation source: marine sponge | host: Mycale hentscheli | place: New Zealand | collected 2006 | reverse complement strand
GAAATAGATTTAACAAACGATTGCCCTTAAACACTAAAATAAAATATTTAATTATGGCACACAATAGGTATTATACAATAAACAACAACGACCCTAACAAGGCCGAAATTTTAACCTTTACGGTGGGATTACCAACAACGCAAAGGTATAGTTTAAACGGGTTACAACTGGTTATAAAATTGCACCACGATGACCACGAACAACACCCGCAACTATCACAATATACTGAGTACTCACATGATGATATTTTACCAATAATGGACGGCCCAGAGTGGAGCGAACCAATAATATAAAACAATGGAATTACTATTTATAAAAATCTGTATTGTATCGGCTTGTTGCGGTTGGTCTTTTGTCGAAAAATTGACGGCTAATTATGGCCTTTTTGACTGGCTACCTAAGTACTATCCAAGAATATTAGAACGGCCCTTAAATTGTAGTTTTTGCGTTGCTGGGTGGTTTTCAATTGTGGCCGTTGTTTTTTTTAATTCTACTTTCGGCCTCTGGTCAGTTTTATATATCTTTACCGCACCGCTTTGTACCTTTGTGCTGGTGGGCATCATAGATAAATTAATAATAATACCGTATAAATAAATTAGCAAAAAAATAGGTAAATAATGGCGGACAAAATACAAGAACAATTCGACAAAACAATGTTAAAACTAAAGGCTATAAACGCCCCTAAAAGTTTACTGGTGGACGGGAAATTTGAAACCGAATTCACGGCCAACGGCACAAAATATATTGTGCTGCCAGCGGATAAAGTTTTTAACATAGATAGACAAGTTGCGTATAATAATATAGAAACGGCATTCGCATTGAATCAGACCCCGACCAGCGTAAAGGAACGTTTTACAATAACGTGGAATACCGTTATAAGGTTAATGCAAACAACGGGCGATGATTGGCAAAAAAACATGGATAAATTATTGCGAGATTGTATGAACAATCTGGATAGTTTTAAAGGGGAATTAACAAGCCGATACCCAGCCGCTTATTACATTTGCACTCTGTTTATAATTCGTGAGGGCGAGGATTTAAGTACATGGAATTTTGATTTGGCGGACGAGAAAATTGATGACTGGGTAAAAGAGAATTTAAACGCCGTTGATTTTTTCGGCTTGGCTCTGGCATCATCGAGGGAATTGCAAAAGATTTTAGAATTAAATTAGGTTCTTTTCTGAGGTCTAAACGGGTGCAAAAAACAGAGCGATACACTAAGGTAAGAATGACGGGGAAGGGGCTTAAATATACAGACAATTTAATATTAAACGAGGAAACAACTTTTAACAGTCTTGATATAATCGTAAACAATACAAACTATCAACCAGAGTACTTAAAAAAACTCTATGTAGTTGATTTTTACAGAATATTAAAAAGGCTAAACGATAAATTAAAACAAGAAAATGGCTGACGAGGAAATAGTAGTAAGGATAACCGCCGACGATTCCGAATTGGTGGCAAGTTTAAACGGGATAAGTGACCAAGCGGGCGAACTAAACGGCACGATGGAGGGTGTTTCTGAGGGGCTGGCGGATGCCTTTGAGCCCTCAGAGGTTGAAAGTTATGGTAACGCCGTTGAAGGTACTGGCAAAAAAGTTAAGGGGGTTGGAAATCAAGTCAAAAAAACGGGCCGCTCAATGGGTCGTTTCAACAGAACGGCGGGCCGTGGTATATCTCAGCTATCCCGATTTTCTGGGGTGGGCGGTGCTGCTACTCGTTCCCTCGGTTCTCTTGGCTTCGCTCTGGCTGGAACCCCTTTTGGTGCGTTCGCCATTGCCGCCGTGGCATATAGTTTTTGTTCCGAGAAGTTAAGTTGTAACGCTGCTGCAATTATTAAAAAAAATAATGAATTAAAGGAAAGTATAACAAGCTTACAAGCGGTTACAACTGAGAAGGAATTTAAAATAAAACTCCAAGCCGTTGACATTAGAGGGCTGGAAGGGGCCGAGGCGATACAAGAAAAAATCAATATAGCGGTAAGCCAAGAGGCAATCGCCAGAAAAGACATAAAACAACTTTTAGATGATGAATTTTTAGCAAAAAATATTTTGGCTGAGTCTGAAATTAATAGGGGAAAAAATGACATAAAAACAAAAGAATTAAATGAAAAATTTTTAGAATTATCTATTAAAAGGAAAGAGCAAAGTATTGCAATAAATAATATTTTATTAAAACGTAAAGGGCTCGAAAAGGAATTAATTGATTTTAATAATAAGGCCGCCGAGAACCGAAAAAAAAATATAATAGAGGCCCAGAATTTAAGCGATTCGCTTATACGTGACGAGCTACAAAAAAGAATAATTGCGCTCGAAAAAGTAGCGGAAAAAAGGGAACAACAATTTATAAAAACAAAACAAGGGGCCGAGGCCACCGATAAATTTATACTACAATCTCAAAAGGTATTATCTGAGGATATAAGCAAAGTAAAAGAACAATTCCAAGAGGCCGAAATAAAGGCCCGCCGTGCTTTATTATCTCAGTTTATAAAGGATGATGAACAGTACCAAAAGGACAAGGCTAAAAACGAGGCCGAGGCCAGAGAAAAAGATATTGAAACGGTTGGTAAAACAGAAGAGGAACGGGCGGAATTTAGGAAAAAAAACGAGGAAAAACTACAAGCCGACTTGTTGAAAATAACAAACGATTTTGCGGAAAAAAGGAAACAAGACCAGATTTCAAAAGACCAAGAATTGTTCAGCGCCGAGAGTACAAAATTAGAATTCCAGATACAAAAAGAACAAGCCCTTTTTGATAAAAGAATTGAGATTGAACGCCAAACCAACATACAAAGCGGGGCGAGTGAAAAGGAATTGACGAGGGCAAAAGAGGCCGCCAATATAGAGCGAACAAAAAACGATTTGAGATACCAAAAAAGGCGGCTGGAACTGGCCTTAACAACGAACGCCCAGATAACACAAGCCGAGGCCGATGCGATAGCCGCCCAGATTGCAAATATAGAAACTCAATTGGCGGGGGTTGGTGCTGATGCTGCCACGGCGGCCGATGACGAAACAAAAAAAGGCGGCGGTCTGGCTGCAATCTTAGGGGTAAAGGAAGAGGAACAAGCCGCCGCCAATGCAGCACTACAAAAGATACTTGATACTTCCGTTGACCTTATAAAAAAGGCCGTGGCCGAGCGAGTAGCGGCACTACAAAAAGAGGTTGATTTAAGAAACGAAATGATACAAGAAAAACAAAAAAATCTTGATACTGAAATTGAACTCAATAAGCTGGGCAAGGCTTCAAATATTAAGCTGGCACAAGAGGAACTACAAGAACAAAACAAGTTAAGAGATAAGGCCTTAAGGGAAAAGAAAGAGGCCCAAGAAGCCCAGTTTGCAATTGATACCGCCTTACAAGCCTCATCCCTTGCCGTGGCTATCGCTCAACTTTACGCCAGTCTGGCGAGTACGGGTATTGGTGTGGCCATTGCCACCGCTTTGAGTGCCGTAATGATAGGGGCCTTCATTGGTGCCAAGGCACAAGCCGCCGCCGCCGCTGGGTTTGCTGAGGGTGGCTATACTGGGGACGGGCACAAGTACACCCCAGCGGGCACCGTCCACCGTGGGGAATATGTTATTGATAAGGAAACAACCGCCGCCCTCGGATTACAACGGGTGCCAATGTCAGAATTTAGCGATGTAATGGGCGAACATTTTTCAGATATGCCCAACGGCCAGACGGTGGCAAAAAAGAACGGTAAAATTACAAGCCGTTTAAACACCCAAATTAAGCAGCATAAACAACAACTACTCTTATCATATGAAAAAGGAATTAAAAACGCTTTAAACGGGCAAAATTCTATTTTAAAGGGTATATTAGCAGCAACCGAGAACACGCCAATAGTCTTTCCCCTCGGTTCTGATAAATATTTGATTGAACGGGGTAAGCACAAAAAGGAAATTAAGAGAATAAAAAAGTAAACAATTTTTTAATTAAATAGCGTAAATTATGCACAAAATTAGTAAGGATATTAAAAAATGGAAACTTGATAAAAGCAAGTATTCCAAGTCAGATTTGGAAGTAATCGAAATTACAAACTTTCCTTTATCTATGGGTTACCGTGATTGTGCCCAAAAGAGAACCCGCCGTATGCAAATAAACGGGGGTTTCGTAGATAAACAGATAATCGAATTATCAGATATTAAGTATGTTGTAACATCAAAAAACATTGCCAATTATGACATACGCCGCCACACGGCAACGAGCCCAGAGGGCAAAAAGTTTCTGGAGGGAATTCTAAAGGCAAAAAGTAATAAATTTACCTACGTAGACGGCAACTATATAGAAGAGGAACTTGACTGGTTATTGAACCGTTTTAGTGAGCCCAAGCCAACGCCCAGCATGACCCAAGCCAAGCCAAAAAAGGCCAAGAAAAAGGCAATTAAAAAGGGGTTGACAGATGCACAAAAGGAAACGGCACGGGATAAGTTTTCCAGCGGGGAAATGGATATTAAGGAACTGGCCAAAGAATTAAAAGTTACTCAGACAATTCTAAAACCCTTTTTAAAATCTCTAAACGCTTAAAATTATGGCAAAGAAAAAAAAGGCACCAGAAAAGGAATTTTTGTATAGATTAAAACCCCAGTACCAGCGGGTACAATCTCATAAAAATTGGCTTGAATGTACTTTGGAGGCAAAAAATAAGATTGAAAAAATGTACCCAAGTACCTACGATTTTAAATTAAAGGCCCCACCAGCGCCAACGCCAAACATGATTCCAGAGGAACCGAGCGAAAAAGAAAAAAGCGAATAATTGAACATTTTTAAAAATAATACGTATATTTATGGAAAATAATAGCAATTCGGAAAAACATTTTTCCGTTAAGGAGGTTATAAACTTAACCGCTTCATTGATTGGCTCCCAGCCAGAGGACTTAATTAATTTAATTGAGGATAATGACTTAACAAATTTCGATACCCTTTCAAGCTTTATAAAACCTTTTGCCGTTAAGCGGCTTAATACTTTACGTGAGGAATCAGTAAATAAAGGATTTAGACAAGCGAGCAAAAAAACGGAACGCCTCTGGGGTGAGGTATTTCACGAGGATATCACGGGCAAAAAGTTAGAAGATTTATTCATGGAACACAAGAATAATTTAAACACCAAAAGCCCAAAAGCTGATAAGTCAAAAACCATTACAATACAACAAGCTTTAAACTCTGACGAGGTAAGAACGTACGTTGAAAATTTACAGAAAAAGGCCGACCAAGCCGAGGCGATACAAGGCAATTTTGATGCCTTTAAAACCTTACAAGCTATCAAGGCCGATGCACTAAACGAACTTACAACCAGAGGGGCACAATTCAGCCAGAATCCAAAGATTAAAAAATTACAATTACAATCTTTAGAGGACGAATTAAGCCAGATAAAATTTAAGAGAAACAATGACGGCACTATTATAGTTTTGGACGAGGACGGCGAGAGCCCCTTATACAATAAAGAAACTGCCAACCATTGGAATTTCGGAGATTATATTCAGAGTTTATCGCCCGTTGATTTTGTAACGGAACCACCCAAAAAAGATAATAAAAATACATTTGTTCCAAGTCAAAAAAACGGCTCAAACGGAAACTCTTTTGGCTACTCAAAAGACCAGATAAGTAAATTCACTTATGATGATTTTAACCGAGTAAATAAAGAGGGTAAAACGGACGAGGCGAAATTCATTCAAGAGCAAATGATTACTAACTTTGAAAATTCAAACAAATAAAAACTTTTTGTTATGGCTAATGATTTCACACCGTCGGTAATTCCGATTCTAAGAACTAAGCTGGATACTATCTTTAAAAGTAAAGCAACGGTAAACCCAGAACTAACAATTTTACCCGTTACGGCTGCATCTGTATTGATGAAACAAACCGCCTCAGTATCGCCACTTCTGGCGGGCGCTGGAGAGCTTTGTACGGGCGTAAAAGTTTGGTATAACGTTGCGGATGTAACAAGTTTACCGACCGTTTCAGCCGTTCCTATTGCTGGCGAATGCGACCTAACGGCGGGCGATGGCATGAGTACCCAATCTCAAGATTACGATTTCAATATCTTCGAGAAACCATCAATTAAGCTCAATGATAAGGACTGCGATAATTTCAGTAAGTTTACTGATAGAACGGCCTTTTTATTGGCACACAAAATGTCGTTAATGGTACAAGCATTTAACACGACTGTAATTAATACCCTTGAGGCAAATAAATCCGTGGCGAGTGCTGCAAATTTGCCCGATGACGTAACAATAGTGGCGGGTGAATACACTATTACGGGCGCCGCTTTTTGGTCTGGCGAGGGTGCCGCTGATACCCTTTCGATTCTTGACCAGCTGGCCAGAGTAAAAGGATTACCAAACAACTATTATATAGTTTCTGGTAAAGCATTAAGAGTTCCTTATACTATCGCCCAAGACCACGCCGCAAATGATAACGAACGTTCCTACGCTCTTACATTCCAACGCCGTGATATTTTCTGGGACGAAGATTCTTTGGATACCGTAATTGGTGCCGATGTAATTTATTTAATCGACCCGAATGCGGTTGTTTCTTACTTCTATTCTCAGTACCCAGAGGGTGGCGAGCAAGTAGGAGATAAAAACGGAACCGTGGCATTTTCTTTGCCTCTTTCTTATTACGACCAGTACCAAGACGGTGGGAGTTCAATGAGTACTTTACAGTTTGCAAATAACGGAGTTTTACAAGATGTTATGATTGATGTAAGATACCAAAAAACTTGTAACTCTGTTACTTCAAAATACGGTAAGCCGTCACTCGACCACGTTTGGGAACTTGATATGGTAGGCCTTTTTGACTTGGTCCCAGCCGTTGGAGATAATACTGGTATTATTCGTGTTGATAAAGCTTAATAAATGTCACTTGATTGTCTTGATAAAATAGTTGGTTTATCCGCCACGGCTTGTAACTGTTGGGATAGTACGAAACCCGTTGATTTTAATACTTTGAATCAAAGTACAAGCGGGCTTTATGTATCTCAGCCAGACACAATCCCGATTCGCTGGACTAATAGCGCCGCCGATTGTGAAAACGGTGGTATTTGGTCTTTAATCCAGCAAGCGAGGGATAAGGCCGTACGGGATTTATTAAGCGATTATCTGGCGGAAACTAAGCGAGTAAAACAAGAACAATTTTTACCATTTACAAAGATAGGTGATGACTATTACAAGGCGGCCGAAACGGTACACGATACCACGGCCGCCGTATGGTTGGAACCCTACGAAATAAGGGGAGCAAAATTAAGAATTGACAGTATAGATATTGCATTTTTTGACGGCATTTTAGCCCCTACAAATGTTGATATATCAATATATTCAAGCCTTAATTTAAGCACTCCGATAGATACGGCAACGGCAACGGTGAACGGGAATAAGGAGTATTTTACGGCCACCTTTGCCAGCCCCGTAATTATTGACCTCGGTAATATTCGTGAGGATTTAAACGAAAGAATTTATTTTGTTTATACAATACCAGCGGGTGCAAGGCCAGTAAAAAATAATATCGAGAAGGGCTGCCAATGTAACAACCGAAACAAGTACCGTGAAAACCCTTTTTTACAGATACTTTGTGCTGGTGGCGCCCAGTCTGATTCTGTTTTGAATCTTGGTTCTAATAGGTACGGCTCAGCCACTATGAACGGCCTTATTTTAAACGCTTCTATGGAATGCGATTATTATTCATGGTTGTGCGATTTGGCACAAAAACCGAATGATAGTACCTTGATAGGGGGCCAACGTTTGGCGCTGGGAATGGCCCTTGCTGACGGCATACAAGCCAAAGCAATTTTTAATCTGGCGGCGAGTATTTTAATGTCTGGGCGTATAAATCATTATACAATGGTTTTAGACCCTAAACAACTTTACCAGATACAAAACCACTTTATAAAAATTTATAGAATGGCTATTAAAAATCTGGTTTATTATATGCCCGCCGATGTGTCTGACTGCCTCGTTTGTGGCACGGATAAAAGAATGGTAAAAAATCAAATTTTAGTATAATTTTAAAACTTAAATATAATGAGTGCAATTAACATTTTTTCGGTGGATTGTTCAACGGTGGTTTGCCCCGCTGGCGCCCTTGGCGCAATGGATGCCGCCGCCCAGAATTGTAATTCTGTTGTACAGTCTGAAGTGAATAGTATTATATTCTGGCACCCAACTTTAGGAACCGCTCCCCTTAACTGGGGGCCGTCTATGGTCGTTGGAGATTTCAGCATTGATAATACAGACGCCACGGACGTTGACCAGAAACAAATTTATGGTATTGGCGATATGCCAGCGCCAGAGTTTCAGAGCGTAGTAGTAAACAACTTTAATAGTGTGGATATTGCGGGGACATGGACGCTAAACTTTGACCTTTTTGATATTGGTGACGATAGTTATGATTACCTAAGAAAGTTGGAATGTAGCACGGTAAAACCACAATTTATTTTTTCAACCGTTGGCGGTTACCTTTACGGCAAGGACGGCGGAATTACGGCCACACAAATAAGACTCAGCCCGATTCTCGAAAGGGGGGAGGAATCAGTTGAAAAGTGGAGTTTTGTAATTACTTGGAAATCACAAACGGCACCAGATAGGGTACCAAATCCGCTTCCATAAAATACGGCTAATTTACCTATTTATACGAGGGGCCCCGTTTTACTTTTGTATCTCGGGGTTTCTTTTAATCTGAGTTCATGAGGGCAAAAATTACGGCATATAATTACAATAAAAGTACTGAGGGGTGTTCTGACTTTTCGTTAAATTGTTACTGGGGTAATGACTATAAAAATGTCTTTTACCTTTGTGGCGATTTTGGGCGGTCAACTTTTGATGATATAATCGAAACTCAGACCGATGTCACGGGCCAGACCGAGCGCACCCAGAACACAAGTATAGAACGTTTTAATCTTGCCGTACTTGCCACAACGCCACTTTTGCAATTCCTTAAAACCATTGATAAACACGATGTAAAAACAATCGAGTTAATTGATACGGGGGCAACGTACAATATAAGGAATATTGATATAGATGACCAAGGGGAAATTTTAACACCAAACAACTTAGTTTATATTAATTTTGAGGACGAACCGATAACAAAAATTAGTTCCAATATTTACACCGTCGACACCCAAAAACTGGCGTACTGGGATAACAATTTCAGCGGCACCCCAGACCTTAACGGGGATATGCAATACTCGGATTCTTCCAGCTTATTTTTTAGCTATCAATTATATTTTGAAGCCGATGGGATAACGCCCGCCGCTGGGGGTGATGTAAGTATGTTGGTGTATGCCGAAACCCAGACGGGCACCGAGAATTTAATAGGAGTTTTTAGGGGGGCTTTTGGGGATAGTTTCGACGATTCCACTAAGTGGCAAAGTACACAAAGTATATGGAATTATTTTGATGTTGCCTCGACTGTGGGGCACACAAATATAATAGCCTTTTTTAAAGAATTATTTGCCTCGGCCAATGGTTACCTATCAGATGAAACCGAGGATAGGGCCGTAAAAATTCGCTTTGACTTGTCGATTGATTCTGGAACAAGCCAGAGCACCACCCAGCAACTTGTTTACACCGTACGGGGCGGGTTTTCTTCCTCTGGGATACAAGACCAATCGACATTTGAATACGGTGTTACAACTCTTGGAAAAAGTACACCAGAAGAAAAAAATACACTAAGCACAATACAAGATATAAGAACGAATTTAGGAACCGTCACAAGTACTTTAATTACCTCGCCAGTATTAAGCGGCACCACGCCTTTTAGTAATATCTATGTAATAGATGTGGCCCCAACGGGTGAGCAAAGTTACACGGGGCAACTGGCCACCGCTGGGGGCTATGTAAGTTCAAACTTTAGGGGCTCAGATAACGTACCCACCCCGCCCGTATTATTGCCAAGATTAGATTTTAAATTTACTCTTGATGAAACGGCGGCAATTGACCAAGAAAACAACGTACTGGCTTTCACTTTAGGGAATACCCCTTATAATGTTACGATAGATTGGGAGTTCTTAAAAAACGGTCAATTTACTCTTTTGGGTGATGTTGTGGCCGCCTCTGGGCAAATACTTTTGGACGGGGTATTGGTGGCAGCCGTGCCAGCGGTAAACAACCCAGCGATAAGCGCAACGGGCACTCAGCTTATTACCTTGCCAGATACGGACGTACACACCGTAAAACTGACATTAACAACCACGACAACTTATGAAATTTTTACAGAATTCGAGTTACAATTAAAACCACTTTTTTAATATGAAATCTTTATATTTACAAAAGGGCACAAGTGAAAAAGTTACGCCGCCGCTGGGTTTCTGTTTTTTGACGGTCGGGGAGCGGGGCGGTAATGTAAACGAAAATATTATAATTCCTAAAAAGCAAAATAATAAGGCGTATAACAAGGGTTTATTAAATCGCTTAAATTCGGGCTTAATATCTCAGCGAGTATATAATGCTATAAAAAACGAACAAGGCGAAAATAAGGCGGTTTATTTACTTAATACGGGTATTGATATTAATAAAGAAAGTTTAATTAACCTCGTTAAAAACCATTCGATTCAAAATGTAGATACTGAGGGCACGGCGGCCAGTATTATAAACGGTATTCTGGCGGCTGGTTATCAAATTATTAAAAAATTATAAAAAAAAATCATGGCTATTTTAATTCAAAAATTAACCAACATTGTAAACATAATCGACGATACCCGCCCAGCGGGCCAGACCATCATAAATTCTTTATCTGTCGATTGCGTGGCAAAGGTACAACATAAGACCCCGAACCCGTCAACAATTAATATCATGGACGGGGAGGGAATGCCCACCCAAGTAATTACATTTGACGGCACGGTAAAAGTTCAAGATTTTGGAGGGGCCCCCGTGGTTTTTGCTGGCACTCTGGACGAGTTATGCGATAAGCTAAACGACGAGTACTTTGATAATGCCGTCACAAGTTCTGGCGGTGGTGGCGGTGGCGGTGATGCCTCAGCGGCTAACCAGTTAGTACAAATTACAGAGGCCCAAAAATTGACCAGCGCCAACGCACCCAGCCAGCAAGAACTGACGAACCCCGCCGCCGTGGTTATCTCAGCATTCAAAAAATTATCTTTTGTTTGTACTGGAACTATTACGGTAACGATTGACGGTAACGCAATAATTTACCCTTATAACTTGGGCGGCGCTCAAATATTGGGGGCTGAGTTCGAGGCGGATAATATAAGTACTAATGCCGCCACTTTTAACGGTACGGGAACGGTTTTAATAACTACTAAACAATAACAATAATATGTCTTTTATACAACAATTTACGCCGCCTATTGGCTTATATGCTCAAACTGTACAAAGTGCTTTAATAAATACCGCACCCGAACAAAGTTTAATAGGTTCGGGGGTTGGTGTCCTTTCTGTACCCGCCAACGGTTTTAATGTTGGGGATTCGTTTCACGGTAAATTAGGCGGTTTAATTAATGCCACGGGCGGCGGCGGGCGCTCTGAAATTATAATTAAAATTAAGGCGGGAACTACTATTTTAGCAACTACGGGAATTTTTGATTTAGACACGGCCACGAATCAAGGCTGGGAACTTGAACTCGATTTTACTTTAGCAGCAATAGGCGCAACGGGCTCAATTTGTACCAACGGAAATTTTGCCTATACAAAAGATAATAATAGGGCGGTTTTTGGTTATATTTTTCAAGATGTGCAAACAATAGATACAACGGTTTCCAATACTTTAGATATAACCGTAGAATGGAATGTAATAAACGGCGGGGACGATATATATAGCGCTAATTTTGTACTTTATAAAGTTTTTTAATAAACCCTTTAATATGGACGAAATTTTATTTAAGTTATTAGAACAGACCCCCGTAATTATTGCGTTGGGTATTGGTATTTATGCACTCTGGAAGGATAAAAAAGAAACCAAAAAAGAGGCCCTCGCCGAGCGTAAATTTCACACCAAACAAATAAACGACATAAACGGAAAGCACGCCGCCGAGTTGAAAACTTTGAACGAATATATAAGGGCCCGAGATTTGGAAACCTTGGAGGCTCTGGAAGGGGTGGCGCTGAGTATAGAATCAATTAACCAAAAAATTTCCCAGCTATGAAAAAAGACAACATGACACCAGAGGAAAAGATACAAGAGTTTATCCGAAAGAGTAAAGAACGTTGTAAGCGGCTGAGGCACCGCCTTAATATTCCAGAACCAACCCCAGAACTGGAACCAGTAACTGAATAATCTATATAGTAAAAAATACACGTTTTTTGTAAAATTTGATTTTTTTTCAAAAAAAGGTAAAATTATTTTTTGGCGTTAAGTTGTTGTATTCCAGCGACTTAACGTTTTTTGTTGTAAAATGACTATATTTTTTTGTCTATCTTGTTTCAAAATATTTTGAAATGTCGGATATTCGTTATATATTTACATTATCAAACAACAACAAATAATATTTAAAACATTAAAAACATCAAAATTATGAAAAACGAATTAAAAGATATTGTAGAAAGCGCTGATTTTATGGAATTATTCGGCAATGAAGTTGATAAGGATATGGAGGAATTAAAAAAAGACGGCTGGAACTATAAAGAAATTCAAAGTATTGCGAAGGTAATTACTAAAAACAAATAAATCAAACGGGGGGCCACCACCCCCCAATTTTTAACATCAAAAAACAAACATCATGGAAGACTTAACAGAAAAAGAATTGCGGGTACTCTGGTTACTAACTGAGGAAACCGCCAAAGAGGCCGAGCAAGATTCACCCAAACAAAAATTTCACAAGGAATTAAGCGATAAACTCTGGGCAGCTTACTCAGAAAAAAAGTATTTAAGCGAGTCAATTTAACCCCCTTTTAAGCCCCGAAAATTATACCAGCGAGTATATAGGGGTAAAACATTTTTAACAACTTTAAACATCAAAAAAATGCAAGAACACGAACGCCCAGAGTACGGGCAAAAAAACGAGCCAGTAATTAAAACGGCAAAAGAATTTTTCTTAACTGGCAGCGAAATGATAGAGGCGAACCACTTTGAGGAATACCGCCAAATTACCCAGAGTTCGGATACTTACAACGAACTAAAAAAAATTTGGCATAATGATATTGACTTGCGGGAACGTTTTATAGTTTTGTACCTTAACAGACAAAACAAAATTCACGGGTATTATACGGTAAGTATTGGCGGCGTTGCTGGTACGGTGGTTGATGTTAAAATGTGTATTTTGCCCGCCCTTCGCTCGATGTCATCTGGAATGATTTTGGCCCACAACCACCCGTCAAATAATTTAAGGCCCAGCGGGGCGGATATACAAATTACCAAGAAAATTAAAGAGGCTGCAAAGTTTTTTGATATTGCCGTACTTGACCATATTATCATGACCCCAGATAGCGGGTATTATTCATTTGCCGACGAGGGAATGATATGATAATACGAGATATAAACAACCAGATTGATAACGAATTAACCCCCGCCCAGCGGTGGGGGATTTTACAAATAAACAAAATAATCGAAATGAACCAAAGACAAAAACTAAGGTACTTTATTACTGAGTACATGGCCACTTTCGGGCTCAATACTTACAACGTCCGAAAGATAGAGCGGGCAAAAAAAGGGTTCCCGCTGGGCGCCAGTATTACAACCGTAAACAAGATATTAAAAGAGGATAATTTTAACCCTTCCACTTTTACGATTAAGAAAATATGTGATACCTTGAAAATAAAGTACTCTATTGATTGCGGTATAATCTGTATACATGAATAAAGTAAAATACTATATTGGCATTGACCCCGCCTTTCGGCGTAACGGTTTTGCTCTGGCAATAATCAACGCCCAGAGTAAGGCTATATCTTATAATCAATTTAAGGGCGGTTTTATCGCCTTTTATCGCTGGCTGATAGCTGAGGCACCCAGCCCCGAAAACTGTATTATTTGCGTGGAAAATTCAAACCTTACCAATAAGACTTTTGATATGCGGGGCACACGCTTAGTGGTAGCCCGCAAAAGTCGGGACGTTGGCAAGAACCAAGCGACGAGCCAGTACGTTGTTGACCTCTGTAAAGAGCGAGGGTATAGGGTAATTGATATGAGCCCAAAGAACAAGGGCCAAAAGTGGAATAGTGTAAGCCTCGCCAGAGTTTTAAAGGCTGAGGGCATAACACAAGCCGACACCAGAACGAACCAAGATAAGCGGGACGGGGCTAAGCTGGCGATAATTGCATATAAAAGGCCGTATCTGGCCAAGTAAATTATTTTTTTGTCTTTTTTTGTACTTTTTTTCGTTGTTTTTGGGCTAAAATCAACTATTTTGCCTTTTTTTTGATGTTTTTTGTTGTTTTGTTTCAAAATATTTTGAAATATCAAAATAACGTTATATATTTACATTATCAACAACAACAAAACATTTAAAATAACTTAAAAACAAACATCATGAAATTTGAAATCGAAAACACGTCAAAAGAAAATTTAACAATTATCAACGCAATAATAAACTACCTTGCCAGATATGAGGTACAAACATTAAAAAATGTTGACCATATGTTGTATAGGCTTTTTACAAATGAAATTTTTAAAGAAAATTATATCTGGGGCCAAGGTGGCAGCCACATATGGCTATCACAAAAAAATGACGGCAAAAGAATAATGATATTTAGATAAACCAAACGGGGGGCTAACCACCCCCCAATTTTCAAACATCAAAACAACTTAAAAAATGAAATTTGACACATCAAAAATTGAGGCCCTAAAAGCGGCCAGAACAAGGCTGGAACAAAAGTTTTACAAAGAGGGCAACGCAAGTTCAAAAGACTTAATCGCTTGCAGCATGATACAAGATTTATTATCCGAGATATTTATATACGGCGAGTTAAAAAAAGAGCGCTCTTTCGCCCGCTGGGCTGAGTTGACAAAAGAGGGCACCCCAGACCCCAAGCCGTACGAGCCCACCGAAAAAGAACTCTGGGAACTTGATAAGGAGGCCAGCGAGGAACGGGCAAACAATATGAATTTATATTATGAAGGTTACACAAACGAACAACATTTTTAACATTTAAAAACAATATTATGAGTAAATTAGCGAAGGCCATTATTGCCGTAATGAAGGCCGTTAAAAACATTGAAAAAAATAGTACCGTTGGCAGCGGCCAAAACAGTTACAACGGCGTAAAGGATAGGGACGTAAAAGAGATATTTAATGAACAATTATCCAAAAACGGCCTCTGTATTTTGCCGATAGGGATTGAGGACACCGTAAAGGTTGAACGCTGGCAAGAGGATACCAACTGGGGCACCCGCCAGAAACAATCTGTTTTCTGTTCAGTAAAAACAAAATACTTACTTTTACATGAGAGCGGCGAAAGCATGGAAATTTGTGGATACGGTCACGGGGTTGACCCACAAGATAAGGCCAGCGCCAAGGCCACAACGTACGCCCTCAAAAATGCCCTTTTGTATACGTTCCTTACCCCCGTGGGCGATATGCCCGATACTGACACCGTACATAGTGATTCGGTACCAGTGCCGCAAAAAAAGGCCGTTAAAAAAGACACCAGAAAAGCGGTAAAAGACAACCAGCTTGATACGGTTATTGTCTGGGCAAAGGATAAGCAGTATAATATTAAACACATCGAAAGTAACTATATTTTGAGCCCAGAACAAAAGGCCAAAGTATTAAAAGGAATCAAATAATTTAAACAACTTAACGGGGTGTAAAAACCCCAATTTTTAAACATCAAAATTTTATATGTTATGAAGTCTATTTTTGATATTTCCAGCGATTATTTACAAACAATTTCAGACCTTGAAAATTACTTAATTGAGAATGATACCGATGAGGTACCCGCCCACTTTGACGAGGCCCTCAGCATCAATAAAGATGAAATGAATGATAAGTTAAGAAACTACTATTTTTATATTGAGCAACTAAAGGGCGAGGCTGAAACCTTAAAAAACCACGCCGCTAAAATCTCAGCAAAAAAGCGGGCTATTGAAAACAACATTAAGCGGCTCAAAAATTATGTTGCATCTGGCTTACAACTTTACGGCGAAAAAAATAAGTCTGGTAATATGTTTTACAAACATGAACTTTTTAAGGTAACGGCCACCCCTTCCAGCCGCTTAAAAATAACTGATGAGGAACTAATCCCAGCCGAGTATAAAAAGGAAGTAACCACCGTAAAAATTGACAATGCCCAGATAAAAAAAGACATCAAAAACGGGGCGAATGTTGAGGGGGCATTTATTGATAACACACAACTTAACGTAAATTTCAGATAAAAATAATTAACCACGGGGCGGGCTAAAATCCGCCCCCTTTAAAATATAATTCAATTGAACACAATTATTTTTATCCTCGCCTTAATACTGGCCCCTATAATATTATTTTATTTGGGCCTTTTTTTTGGCGTTCTGGCATTCGCAATTATTAAAGAGATACAACGATATAATGGCAAAATATAACTTATCAACCCCACTTGATGGGGAAAAGTTTAAAAGATACTCAGAACAATTAATTAAGGGCGGGCGGTTCGTGGAACTTCGCAATATTACAAATAGGAGCCTATCACAAAACAACTATTTACATTTAATCTTGTCTTGGTTTGGGGCCTCTTTTGGGTACTCGCTGGCATACGTAAAAACCAGATTTTTTAAAACCGAATGCAACGGGGATTTATTTTTTGTTACCCGCCAGAACCAAAAAGATAATTTACCGTATACAGACATAAGGAGTAGTGCCGATTTAACCACGGCGGAAATGACCTTGGCAATAGACCGCTTTAGAAACTTCTCAGCTAATAACGGGCTATACCTCCCAGAGGCGGGCGAACATTTATACTTACAAGAACTCGAAAGGGAACTTGAACAATATAAAGAGCACTTATGAAACT
>JAAHTH010001826.1_pt2 | contig 16888 bp, 13 predicted proteins | sample 6116091 | NCBI WGS metagenome assembly JAAHTH01 (sample SAMN13939990, study PRJNA603662) | sponge metagenome | isolation source: marine sponge | host: Mycale hentscheli | place: New Zealand | collected 2006 | reverse complement strand
CAGAAGGGTTGAACGAATCGACCCGTGTCTGTTTCATCTGCATGCGTGGCAGCGACTGCTCGCTTTCCACGTTAGCCTACCACGCTGCGTTCAATCTCAAGTTGGTCGCATGCACGACCGATCAGATCGTCGATTGCGAAAGGCTTTTGCATGAAATCGTTCGCACCTGCCGCCTTCAAAGCGTCAACTTTGCTGTGTTCGACCATACCCGAGATACAGAGGATTTTGACCATGTCCATCGATGGATCATTGCGGACCCGTTGGCAGACCTCTTTACCGTTGATATCTGGTAGCATGACGTCGAGAATTACCAAATCAGGTCGAAATTCTTTGACCCCCATTCCGGCGTCAAATCCATTGTTGGCGGTCCTGATGTCAAAGCGACCATCGCGTTCAAAACCGTCCTTGATCAAATCGACCAAATCTTGGTCATCATCTACAATCAGTAACTTCTTCTTGCCGCTCTCCAAAGCATCCGTGGGGATCCCGTTTTCTTTCATGAACAGGTAAAGCTGTTCACGGGGAATGCGGCGGAATTTACTACCGGGAACGCGAAAGCCCTTCAGAGAACCGTTGTCGAAACAACGAATAATCGTCTGCTGACTAACTTTACAAATTTTGGCTGCTTCGCCTGTCGTGAAGACCGTTTTCGTGGTCATGGCGGAAACCACCCTCCCTGTATTATTAGCAGTTGCAAAATATCGTGCCCGGCACAATCCGATTCGGGACCTTGCTGAGCGGTACGTACGATAATGGGACTGACTTCTTTCAGATCCACTACAGTCGGCAACCATTGCTACGATTCGATCGCACGCAAAAATTGGACAACTGACGACCATTATCCTTAGCAAACTTCCTGTTCTGCCGCACTAGCACATCTCGCTGCTATTTGCGTGAAGAACGCAGGCGGCAGGAAGCTCCGAGCCTCGCTGCTTTACCAAGTTTGCCATAGTCACGAATTCTACCGAATCTAGCCCGTAGGTCAAGATTGATTGAAATATCGTAAGTTCATGTTCTTCCTAGGTTTAGAACTAAGTGCCTTACCATCTTCCAAAAAAAATACCCCATCTGCTCCATTTTCACCCACGGTTTGCCTTGAACTCGCAGGTTCCCTAGGTCTTCCGTTTTGACTCCATATGTGCTAGCACAAGCGCAAGATCCGCGGGGGTGATGCCGCTAATGCGTTTTGCTTGGTCGAGATTTAGTGGTCGGATTTTGGAGAGTTTTTCCTTCGCCTCATTACGCAACGGACCAATCGTGCTGTAATCGAATGAGGTGGGAATGCGTTTTCCCGCAAGTCTCTGCTGCCGCTCTACTTCGACACGTTGCCTGCCGATGTAGCCCTCATATTTGATGTCATAGAGGCATTGTTGAGCCGCTGTTGCTTCGATATCCGCGAGTGCGGGAAATCGCTCGCACATTTGTGTCCAGTCAACCTCTGGTCGTCTCAGGTACACATCAGCCGTGACGTTTTCGACCTTTGATTTCTTAAGCAGCTTCAAGCCAAGTTCCATTTGGGCAGTTTTCGTCTGGAATCGTTGACGCCTTTCGTCACTTATCAGTCCCAAATCATCAGCTTGCTGTGTCAACCGTCGATCCGCATTGTCTTGGCGTAGCAGCAGTCGATACTCAGCACGGCTGGTAAACATACGGTAGGGTTCATCGGTACCGGCTGTTACAAGATCATCAACAAGTACGCCAATATAAGCTTGGTCGCGTGTGGGCACCCAAGGAGCTTTGGCTGCGGTTTGTCTTGCGGCATTCAAGCCAGCGATCAGCCCCTGCCCCGCAGCTTCTTCATAACCAGTCGTGCCGTTGATTTGCCCGGCGAAAAATAGTCCCCCGACGCGTTTGGATTCAAGGTGCGGCCAGAGTTGTGTAGGGGGGCAGAAATCGTATTCGACCGCGTAGCCATATCGCATGATTCTTGCATTTTCCAGGCCGCTAATCATGCGAAACATCTGATCTTGAACATCACGCGGCAGACTGGTCGAAATGCCGTTGACATACACTTCCTGCGTATTCCCGCCTTTTGGGTCGAGAAATAGCTGAGGCCCTGTTTTGTCTGCAAATCGGACGACTTTGTCTTCGATGCTGGGGCAATAACGTGGGCCACGTGAATTGATTTGTCCACTGTACATCGGTGCGCGATGAAGGTTGGCCCGGATCAAGTCATGCACGGACTCGTTGGTGTAAGCGATATGGCAGGGAAGTTGCTCTACTGAAAGTTTGTCAGTTAAAAACGAAAAGGGTTGCGGCTGCTCATCGCCTGGCTGTGACTCAACCTTGGAGTAGTCAATGGTGCGTGCATTGAGTCTGGGTGGTGTGCCTGTCTTGAATCTTTCAACCTCAAAGCCAAGGCGTTGCAATGCTCCACTGATCCCAGTCGTGGTGCCCTCCCCTGCTCTTCCCCCGGCAGTCTTTTCATCACCAGTATGCATGATGGCTTTTAAAAATGTGCCGGTGGTGAGCACCACTGTTGGTGCCAGGTATCGTGCGTCCCCACGAACCGTCACACCGAGGACACGAGTCTCTTGACCGCTTTTTTCCGTGATCAGGTCCTCGACAGTCTCCTGACGTAGGTCAAGGTTGGCTTGCCGCTCGATCTGGCATTTGACGTAGTGCTGGTATGCTCGCTTATCAGCTTGTGCACGCGGGCTGTGCATGGCAGGTCCCTTCCGGCAATTCAGCATTCTGAATTGAATGCCGGTAGCATCGATCGCTTCGCCCATCAAACCACCCAGTGCATCAACCTCACGCACGATCTGACCTTTGGCGACACCCCCGATGGCTGGATTGCAGGACATTTGACCCACCGTGTCGAGGTTGGTGGTTAATAGTGCGGTTCGAGCACCGATACGGGCGGCGGCGGCGGCGGCTTCTGTGCCGGCGTGCCCTGCTCCGATCACAATCACGTCGTACTGATAGCAGTTGCTGCTCATGGCTTCTGGTGGGGGTGAGTTTCAGGATGAGTTGAGTGCATGATTCAACGTGAGTGTATGCGGATTAGGCAATCTGAAGCTGATCATCTGTTTGTATACACGGACCGGTAGGCTCAAGCATTTGTGATGGCAAAATGCTCAAGGATCGGGGGGCCGGTGGTCGAATCCGACTAGGTGGGGTTCGGTTTTTGGTCCCCTTCACTGTAATTTCACTCGATACTGAGGCACGGCCGACGAGATGCGACTGGTCACAATAACGAGCTTGATTGCCGTTCTCGGCACCTTTACTAGCCCCATGCTGATGAAGTCAGCTCTGGCTGTCGAGGTGTCCGACACAAATGTGCAGGATTCTGCGCCCTCGATGCAACGTCCGAGCAAGGGCTGTTTCATTCTCGGTTCTCAATCATTCTCCATCCCTTTCACCGTAGATCAGGAAGGGGCCCAACCCGTTGCAGTGCGACTTTTTGTGTCACGGGGATCTGATGATAATTGGAGGCTGACCGACCAGATTCAGCCAAACGCTGTCTCAAAGCAGTTTCAATTTAAGGCTGAGGACGATGGGGAATATTGGTTCGCTACTCGTACGATCGATGCAGCAGGACAAGCCCATCCGTTCGGCGAAATCACGCCGCAACTGAAGGTATTTGTTGATACAACCAAACCAGCGATTGCTCTCGAAGCGGAAGCAGATGAGAAGGGAAGAATTTATGCAGCGTTGAACATCGACGATGCAACTCCGTTGAAACTGGTTCAACTCCGGTACGCAACGGATATGCTCAAATCCTGGCAGGCTGTTGAGGTGGCAGAGAATTCCCGCAGTGGGAAATTCCAGTTTGATCCACAGCAAGGTTGGAAGCTGTTGTCACTACAGCTCGTTGTTTCGGATGCCGCTGGTAATCAAACAGTGATCAATCAGATGGTCCGCCGTCCACGTGTAGCAGATGGCAATGTCAACCGCTTCGCATCCAAGCCGGTTTCCGAGCCCATCGCTGCTAAGTCATTGCCGTACCGACTGGATGGAGAGTCGGGATTTAGCGCGGAGACTGTTTCCGGGCCAGGTGAACCGCCGATGCTGGCGCCCCTGCCTAGCGGCACTACACCCTCAATCAATCCCCCACCTGCAACTTCAGCTCGGTCTCATTCTCCTTTGGCAGGAGACGCTCGAAATCTGCAAGTCGCAAATGACAGCCGCTTTCAGGAAAGCAACCCCTACGGTACCGCTGCTCAGGCAAATAACTCATCAATTTCCCAACTGAATTCACGTTACCGAGGCGTACTGCCATCGGGTGCAAGATCACAGGCTGCCGCAGGGACACAAATGATGGCACAGCCTCTTGATTCTGTTGCAGGCTCGCTGCCCCAAGTGAATCCTCAACTCATCGGTCGTCAGCCTGTTCCTTCGAATGGTGTGCCCTCGGGCGGGACTGTCGTCAATTCGCGTTCTGGCATGGGCTTTGCGCCTCCGTCGGTTCGCGGCGCATCTCCTGTGGTCGCCAGGTCGGAGAGTGCATCGTCGGCTTTGCCGCCACCAGCCACGCCCATGCAAATTGGTGAGGGCTTCGGATTAACTTCACCACAGTCATCATCATCTCAGTTTTCATCACCTAGGCTTGAAGCCCAGAGCAGGACCAACGTATCTGCGGGCGAGGCGAAGTCCAACTCCGCTTCGGAACCACGAACCGTGGCAGAGGCAATGCGTCCGATCACAGAAGAGTCCGCTTTGTCCAAATTGCAACAGGAGCAGATGCCTGCCCCGAAACCACAAGTGGAGGCGGAGCCTTATCGATCTGAACGTGTCAAGACTCCAGAATCGCAATCTGCCATGCAGAGAGCTCCTGTTCGCTTCAGTGATAGGGAGCGATTCAGTTTGGATTACGAGCTGGAAGCTGTTGGCAGTCAGGGCGTCGAAGCGATCGAGCTGTATGGGAGTCTAGATCATGGCAACACCTGGTCGCTGTGGGGGCAGGACCCAGATCGTAGCAGTCCTTTTGACATTGAGACCAAGGGCGAGGGAGTTTTCGGTTTCCGGATCGTTGTGGTGGGAGGAAATGGGTTGGCCAGTCCACGTCCTTTAGCGGGTGAGTCGCCAGATATCTTTGTGGTGGTCGATCGTGCTCGGCCGAATATTCGTATTACCGGAGCGAGATACGGAGAAGGTGATCGCACCGGTGGCTTGGTCATTCGTTACGAGTGCAATGACACCAACCTGCCCCGTCGGCCAATTGGTCTTGCATTCAGTGGTTCGCCTGATGGTCCTTGGACCACCATTGCGGCTGGGCTTGAAAATACTGGGGAATACGTCTGGCGAGCAGACCCGAATCTGCCGAGGCAGCTGTATTTGCGGATTGATGGAACAGACCAAGCAGGTAACGTCGGCACCTACATTCTGGATCAGCCGATCGATACGCAGGGGTTAGCACCAAGGGCTAGGATTCGTGGTTTTCAGCCTTTGTCGGAAAATCCATCTACAGAAGCTGGGCAGACTGCTTTGCTGAATAACGACTCGTTGAAGTAGCGACTAGTGATTGAGCGTGTTGCATGCTCTTAATGATGATGCCTGGCAATAGCTTGCCGGTCGCATCTTGGTGATAGGATTGGTATGGTGTCTTCCATGACGCTGATCCATGCCTTCGAACTGCTTGAAAGCCCACCTGACACGTTTGCCGACGCGATAGCTGTGTTCGGTAACGATAGCACCCTGCGATCTTGGGTTTTTCAGCTCCTGTCGAATCAGGGAGATCTCACACAGTTCGATGGTGAGCAGGCCAAGTGGTCAGATCTGCGTGACGAATTAGCGACCGCCTCGCTGTTTGATTTTGGTGGTAAACGCACCATTCTGTTACGAAACGCCGACAAATTTTTAAGCGATTGTCGGCCCCAGATAGAACAGCACTTGGCCAAGACGACTACGGCCAGTCGTTTCGTACTAGAACTCGATTCGCTGGCTTCAAACACACGTGTTTACAAGGCATTGTTGAAGCATCATGCATTGGTGGACTGTCGGATTTCTTATGGCAATAAAGGCCTGAACCCTTCGCTTGCCAAGCGGAGATCTTTCCTGATGGGATATGTAGCGAAACGCCATTCAACCAAGTTGACCCGTGATGCGGCTGATGTGTTGATGGAGATGGTTGGTGACGAATTTGGGATTTTGGAAACTGAAATCGCAAAGCTGGCGCTCTACTGTGAGCCCAAACAAAGCATTGATCAGGCTTTAGTGGAGGATGTTGTTGCTGGTTGGCAGGGAAAAACAGTCTGGCAGATCACGGACGCGATTGTGGCAGGGGATGCGGCGGAAGCTTTGCGGCATCTGGACAAGTTGCTGGGTGGAGGGCAGCCGCCAATTGCATTGCTTCCGCAGATTGCATGGTCGTTGCGACGGCTTGGCATGGCTACATCAGTCTATGAACAACATGAGCGAAGCGGCAGGAAGTCACAACTTGAGGATGCGTTGTCCTACGCAGGTTTCAATCGCGGTCCAAGTGATATCCAGAAAGCAAAAAAACAACTCAGTCGAATGGGGAGAGACACAGCCAGACAACTTTTGCCATGGTTGCTCGATGCCGACTTGCGTTTGAAGGGTACGCACAGTAACGACGGGCGTGATCGTTTCCTTCTTGAGAATTTGGTCATAAGGTTGGCGAAAGAAGCCACGCAAAAGAAAAAGCCCGAAAAGTTGTCCGCAGCAACCGTTTGAATTTGGAAGTCACGGCTTAATCAGGCCTTAGTGGAATTTCGCTCCGCTAGTGAGTAGCGAATAGCGAGGATGGTTATCACCCCGCGTCGCGTCTTGGATTTCCTAAGCAACCTTCGGTAGCCTGTCTGGCTCGCGGATTGCGTTGTAGAGAAAAATGTGGAGCAAAAATTCTGTTTGGGCTGTTTGCGGTGATTCACATGCGATCACTGGTGCCCTTGGTCAACGCCATGAAAGCGGACTCAAGATCAAGTTCTTCTTCCGAGAAACGACGTAAGTCGATGCCATTTTCGATGAGCAGCTTGGGTAGCTCGCTGTATTGCTCAACGCCACTTTCCAAGATCACTCTCATTGCATCATCCCCCAGTTCACATGCTTGGACTTTCTCTTGCTGATTGAGCAACTTCGCGATGCTTTCCAGTTTATTTCGATCGGCAGGTTGGATGACCAATACAGTGTGCTCACGCACCATACGAATGACCTCACCTTTGGTAGCGTTCTGTTTCAGCTCTCCTTTGTCGATGATGCCTACTTTGTTGCATACATCGGCTAGCTCAGGAAGAATATGACTGCTAACGATGATTGTTTTCCCCATTTCCCCGAGTTTGCGCAGCAAGTTCCGCATTTCGATTCGTGCCCGCGGGTCCAAACCAGATAGAGGTTCATCAAGCAGAAGAACCTGTGGGTCATGCAGTAACGTGCGAGCGAGACCGAGTCGCTGAGTTTGCCCGCGTGACAAGGTGTTGGCAAAGGCATCCCGTTTGAAATCCAAATCTACTACGTCGAGCATTTCGTCGACGCGTTTGCGTCGGTCCTGACCGCCAATACGGTAGGAGGCAGCAAAAAACTCGAGATACTCGACAACAGTCATGTCGTCATACACGCCGAAGAAGTCAGGCATGTATCCCACCAAACGTCGGATTTCTTTTGGAGCGGTATGAACGCTGTGGTCACACACGTAGGCTTCGCCCCAAGTCGGCTCCAATAGCGTGGCTATGATTCGCATGGTTGTGGTTTTGCCTGCACCATTGGGGCCGATGAAACCAAAAAGGTCACCCGCTTGCAAGTCAAGATCAATGCCTTTGATTGCGAAAGCATCACCATATTTTTTCGTAAGGTCAACTGTTTTGATCATCGCAGATTTCAGACATTATGAGGAAGTGCTAGCCAGTCGGAACTGACCACTCTTTGATTTCTGGTTCGGGGGCATCAACGTGAAAACTGTATTGGTTCACAGGGTCGTTGATTGGTGTTGCCAACTAAAGATCTTTCTCACTCGTGACAGGGAGGATGACACGAATCATGGTGAGGCTCTTGCCATTGCCTTCAAACTCAATTTCTTCGTTGTTCAGTTTAAGAGTAGTTAATTCATCAGCCAGCCTACCGATCAGAACGCAACGATCATCAGAGAGTGTGTGGCTGAGATCGAGTGATGATAAAGCATCGTCACGCAGTCCTGTGTATCGGTTACCACCCACGGCGTTATGGAACATTAGCATCTCTGCAACACGATCGGGAAGTTCAACCGATGACGGGTCCCATTCCTCCGTGTCGCGACTGCTTTCCAAAGCGGTTTGTCGAGACAATCGCCAGCGAAAGTTCTTTTGACGCAGACTATCAATGCGCTCAATACGGCCACCGGCAGGGAATCGTGTGTTTAGTAGATAGGCCCAATTCCGATAAACGAGCATTCCATCCAAAAGGTCAACAGGAAGTGGGTTCACTAACTCACCCCTTAATAGTTCGCTTCCATCACGGCGTTGCAAGTTTGGGAAGTTGGTGAGCTTGGGCTTGAAACGAAGCAGAGTCTGGACACTTTTGCTGCTCCTTGCGGCTAGTGGAGCGCCAACAATTGAATTTTGCAGCAGTCCCCCAGGGAAACCAGTGCTTTCGACGCCACTCTGCTGCATACGAATGGTGTAGGGAGGCATTCGTGTGTCTTCGATTGCAATCTGGATCCCACCATAAGTCTGACCGGGATAGCCCAGCGGACTTAGTAGTGATTGTTGGATTGAGTCTGTCAGCTTGTCAAAGTTGTTTGATTCATCGATGTCGATGTTAAGTAATGCAGCATCATGAGAGTAGATGCAGCTTGCCTGAAAGCCTCTGCCCAATCCTGCGATCGCATCGATGTCTATGATTTCGACACGATTGCAGCGAAGAATCCCTGCATTGTTATCGGTGGTTGAAATGCCTTCGGCGAGATTGGGACGCGCCTCGTACATGAGGACGAGCGTTAACAGAATTGCAACAAGGGGAAAGCTTAGCCAGCCCAGCAACGGACGCCCCAAGAAGCGGTTGATTAGCAGATAATCAAGGGGACCAATGACAGCAATCAGGGCCATCAAAATAATCGAGATAATAGAAAATTCGAACTTTCGTTTGACTTCGAACTGGTCAAGTGTGGCACGAAGTTGCCCAGCGAGGTCCCCGTACGCTGTGCCGCGATTCGTGATCGCAATATCTCTCTTGTCAGAGAGCAATATTTCGCCAGTCAATTGTGTCATGAGATCAAGACGTTCGGGCCAGGCGGTGAACATTTCATCGTCAAGGTCCGCTGCGATTGCGGTGATGCGTCCAAACCCAATGTTATAAACCGCAGCCACAGGAAGGCTGACGCGGCGAGTTGTCTTACCCGTGATGAGCACCGTTCCGCGTTTTCGCGGTAATCGGAGACCTGTGAAATTTCTCAACGGATTTTGGGTCGAGGTGTAGGTTTCGATCGCGGAAGGATCGATGTTGGTTATTTTGGGTTCAGTGATTCCAAGCAACTTTTGAAGCCAAGGTGCGGCTTTGAAAAGATCTTGGCAGGATTCACCAAGCGTGATGAAAAGATGCCCGCCACCAGTGATCCATTGTTCAATGGCCAAACGCTGCCGTTCCTTTAGGCCCTGCAGTAAATCAATTCCGGCTGCATTGATCATGATCATGTCGACGCCCTCGTAACCGATCATCGAATTGGGGAATTCTATCGGTGCCGTTGGCATGGAAACCGCGATCGAGGCATCACGATTCAGTAGCTTGTTGGCCCCTACCTCATCGACTCCGAGTGGATCTCCGATCACAACAATCCAGTTCATGTCCAGTGGTATCATGGCGGGGCCACGAGATGGTGAACCACTGGTAGGAAAGCGACCGCTGGAGATCGTTGTGTCACCATTTCTGAGGATCAGTGGGGCAGCTTCACTTCCTGGAACTGCGTACGCCCAATCACCGTCGGTTACGTCACTCGCCTGTTTGTAAAGAACTTCGGCTCCGTCTCCATCGCGTGTTTCCACTGTCGTGACGTTTTGAGAACCCGAATACCGAATACCGGTCCAGGCACCAACTCGGTAATGACCTTGAATTCCAAAGTGGACCTCAGAAGACAGATCGTCCGCGTCCGCGGTCCTGCTATCGGTTGAAAGTAGGCACACGGTCCAAAGCGTAGCACCGATCAAGTAGAGCAATTTCGACATTCAGACTTGTGCGTGCTTTAGGGCTTCTCGGAATTGGGGCATTCGCAAACCAAACGGCTACAACCGGGGCAACCACGGCCGTATTTGGCTTGCAATGCAGCGTTCAGGTCAATCTCCGCCACGTTCGCGATGGTTGCCAACCAAGCGATGACGTCGGCAAACTCTTCGGCCAAATTTTCTCGATCGTTTCCTCTAAGTGCCGAGGCTAACTCGCCGATTTCTTCCATTAACCACATAAAAGTGCCGTCCGTTCCTCGGGCAGCATCCTTTTCGTAGTACATTTGGTGGATGTGACGCTGAAGATCAGCAATCGACAGCTCGTCTGCGGATTCGGACGATGTTTGCATGAAATGAGGCGTGATTCGGGTGTTTTTATGGTCGGTTGGGCCAGACAGGGACCCGGATAGATCATCATAGGGGTAGATCCATCGTGAGACAGCAAGATATCCCGCTGCACGACTGCACGGTAGTCAACTACAGTGTTGGGGTCATTTTGGTTCCGTTCTTATTCGCTCTTCCTGGTCAAATTTCTTGACAGAGTCGTTCCGACCGCAAAAAAAAACCGTCGCGGGTGTTACGCATGTACCCTCAAACATTGATCCGACCGGGGGCTCTGGCCGTGACGGGTCTGGTGTTTCGCGCCGGCATTTAATGGCTGCAGCCGATGGATCTGATACGCGTGAGATCGAGGGTGCTGCCTTCACGGCGGAGCAAGAAGATGACTCGAGAGTTGGTGCAGAATCGGATCAGAGTTGCGAAAAGCCTGATCCCAGCGACCAATCGAGCTCGGAATCAGAAAAAACGTCAAAGGCAAAATTTCATCACTACCCCTTCTATTCACCTCGTTTCTGGCATGGGATGCGTCCAAGTTCCTGGTGGAGTTTGCTCCGGCAGGGACGATTCCGCATCCACCCATCTCGCCTGCTGATGGCAGTCGCGATTTCATTCGCCACTCCTTTCAACACTCTCCTCGCTTTGATTCAGGGTGTCATTTTCCGCCGCAAACTGGCAGAGGCAGAGCTTCATGGGCCGCCTGTGTTCATCGTTGGCCATTGGAGAAGCGGCACCACTTTGTTGCATGAGTTGATGGTGCGTGATGAGCGTTTGAGCAGTCCTTCTACCTTCCAATGCTTCGCCCCGTGCCATTTTCTGGTTACCGAATGGTTTTTTAAGCGTTTTGCAACGTGGTTATTGCCTGGTAAGAGACCGATGGACAACATGGCAGCTGGATGGGATCGGCCTCAGGAGGATGAGTTTGCGTTGATGAATTTAGGTCAACCCTCTCCTTACAGGCGGATCGCATTTCCCAATGAGGTCGCGGTGGACATGAACTACCTCGATTTTGATGGGGTGCCTGAAGAAGAAAAGCAGGAGTGGATGAAGGCATTACGTTCTTTCTTGCTTAAAGTGAGTGTCGATACCGGTCGGCCCTTGATTATCAAGAGCCCCACCCACACGGGTCGTATTGGCTCGTTGGCGAGTGAATTCCCAGAAGCAAAGTTCATTCACATCACACGAGATCCGCGGGCTCTGTTTCCCTCAACTTGTCGTTTATGGCGCGGTCTGGATGAGGTTCAGGCCTTGCAGAAACCTACCCATGATCTCCATGAAGATTATGTTGTTGAGTGTTTGAGGCGGATGTACAAAGCCTTTCATGAGCAACGCAAGTCGATCGACTCGGCTCGTATAATCGACGTGCGTTTTGAGGATCTCACAAACAATCCCGTGGAGACACTGCGAAGTATCTATAAGACACTCAGGCTGAGTGACTTTGAGTCAGTTGAGGAGACAATTCGTGCGTGGGCAGATTCAGAACATAAAACTTATCAACGCAATCAACATCAACTCCCTTCTGAACAAGAAGCGTTGATTCTGAATGAATGGCAGGACTACTTTGAACGCTATGGATACAGGTAAGCGAACCATGTTACGCAAATTTTGTGATCGGTCCCTTTTCATGCTGCCATTGTTGGTGCTAACAGTGGGTTGCCAGCCAGTAAAGGAGGAACCCGTTACTGAAAATAATGCATCTGCGGCCTCGGCTGATACTGTTACAAGTGCAGATGCGAAGGCTGAGTCCAGTCCGTTGTCAGAAGTGGAAGTGACTGCTAGGCAACTGCTTGCTGCCCGTTTGCCTCAGGCAGAAGTTGCTGAGGGTTGGATTCGATTATTTGATGGCCACACCCTGTTTGGATGGCAAGTTGCAGGTGACGCAAACTGGAGAGTCGAAGACGGGTGCATCGTGGTTGATGACGGTGAAGCCTGTTTGTTATGTACCTCGGTTCCATGGCAGAACTTTGAACTCGAATTGGAATACAAATCGGGCAACGGCACGAACAGTGGTGTGTTTCTACGTACACCTTTGCGACCTGAAAATCCGGCTGAAGATTGTTATGAAGTAAATATCGCGCCAGCCGACAATCCGTTTCCAACGGGCGGAATCGTGAAACGAAAGAAGGCAACTGAACTTAAAGTTGAACCGGATCAGTGGCATTCCATGAAAATGGTGATGGACGGAAAACGATTGCAGGTATCCGTCGATGGGACCAATGTTTGTGATTACACAGACACGGTGGACGTTGCTGAGGGAAGAATTGGTCTGCAGCACAATTCTGGCAGGATCGAGTTTCGCGATATTCGGCTGAGACCACTGGGTTTGAACTCGCTGCTTGATGCAGAATTGACTCAGTGGACGAAGTATCCAGAAATGCCAGGTGACTTCAGTATCACGGACGAGGGTTGTCTCCGGGTGAAAGGTGGGCGAACTCAGTTGGAATCGAAACGGCCGTTTGATGACTTTGTGCTGCTTGCGGAATATAAGCTTCCTTTGAATGAAATGAATTCCGGAATCTTTTTTCGATGCATTCCCGGTGATGTGATGATGGGCTACGAGTGCCAGTTAAGTAATGAAATAAAGGATGGCGATCGACTAAAGCCTGCTGACTGTGGTACCGGAGGAATTTTTCGTCGACAAGATGCGCGTGTGGTAGCAGGTGATACTGACAAGTTCGCGACAGTTGTGTTGGTGGCTCACGGTCCATCCATCGCAGCTTGGGTCAACGGGGTACAGGTGAGTGACTGGTTTGATGATCGCAAGAGCGATGAGAATCCTCGGCGTGGTCTGCGACTCAAGGCTGGCACGTTCATGATTCAGGGGCATGATCCTGGCACAGATGCCCTTATTAAGCAGTTCAGTGTTGCCACCGTGGACAATGTGGATCCAAGTGAATGATCGATACATGGCCCATGATTGTCATGCATGTGATCGGATCGATTGCTTGCACGCAGGGGCATGATGATTCACAAGTCCGAGTACGAGATCACTTCAGTCGTCCGCTGCGGATGCATCTTTAATGACAAATCTGGCATGAAGACGTGCTACTTGTCTCGCAAGGCCGGCTGATTCCACGCTTTGTACGACCTGTTCAAAATCTTTGTATGCTGCCGGTGCTTCGTCTCTCGGGTAATGCCGGCAGTTGGTCAGTATGTCCGCTTCCTCGAAAGAGGCGTCGACTTGCTTTTGATCAATTTCCCTGATTGCTCGACGCCGACCCAGCCTTCGTCCAGCGCCATGGTTCACGCTGTAACAACTCTTATCCGCACCGGGCAATCCAACCATGACTGCAGAGCCAGCTTGTGGATTGCCAGGAAGTAGGATGGGGTGTCCCGTATTTGCAAATGGGGTGTTTTTAAGGGTGGCATGTCCTGCAGGCAGTGCACGTGTTGCACCTTTACGATGCACCCATGTCGGCACACCTTTTATAATTTCTCGTTGTGCAATGTTGTGACTGATAAAGTACACAAGCTCACCTTGAGTGCCGGGAATGACTTCCTGAAAAGCTTCCAGGACCAGTGCATTTATGAGCAGGTGATTGACAGTTGCGAAGTTTGCACCCATCGCCATGTCATTCAAATAGTTATCCGCTTCCGTGGTTCCGAGTGGTGCGTATACCAGTTGCTTGTCGCCCGCCGGGTATGGGATTTGCCAACGTTTAAATTGCTCTTCGAGAGCTCGGAATTGTCCTGTTGCAAGGCGATGTCCGATCCCTCGGGAACCGCAATGTGAAAGGAACGCAATTTTTCGGTGTTGTAATCCAAAGTCACTTGCAACCGACTTTGATGGCTCATCGTTCTGAATGTCGACGATTTCGCATTCGCCGAAGTGGTTTCCCCCACCATAAGAACCAAGTTGTTCAATTTTTCGATTGTAGTTCGGCAGGCCTCCTTCATGCTGAAGTTCCGCCAGTCGACGTGCAAGTGAGTCGATATGACCGTCGTGCCCAGTATGAGATGAGTCTTCACATCTTTCTGTCCAAATAGCGGGTATCCCCAACTCATCCGCGACTGCATGAGAGGCACCGCGTATCAGCACCTCGTTTCCGAGCGACTTGGTCACTCTTCGGCCGTTGGGAACGTGTCGCGAACTCTTGCCTGTTCCGGTCGGGATGCGGCGACCGATCGCTTGGATCAACTCTCGTCGTGTGCGTCTATCATCGACTGCATCCTCTGGCAAATTGGTTTGCAGTAGGCTCATGGAGCATTTGATGTCGAAGCCGACTGGGCCTGGGTAAATGTGTGTCGGCGAGGCGAGGACACAGCCAATAGGGGCACCGTAACCGCAGTGTGCGTCAGGGTTCAGAATGACTTCCGTCACACCAGGAGCTTGTCGACAGTTCACGGCTTGCTGAAGGCAAACAGAGTCAAATGAGTTGCGGATAGATTCGTTACCAAAGACTTTGATTGGGGTAACGTGATCGCCGGCAGGCAAGATAGCTGTTGCATCACCAGTGGGAATGAGTTGATTCACTATTTTTCTCAAAGGAGGCGTTTCTAGGCAGAAGTATGTTGCCGATTGCATCTCAGGAGTGAGTTAGGCCTTCAGAGGTTCAGGGATGCCGACGGGAAATGCAAGGTTTTTTAAATGATCTTGGCTATAGGTGAGGCCGCGCAATCACCCAAGTAAGCAAGTTCTTCTTGGGACGCACGGGTGCTTGTCCGTTTCCCCAATGCCGAACAGTCCACCGAGGCACGACGAATAAAGTAATAAGATCTTTGCGTTTTTTTACGCTGGCCAACGTGCGGATGATAAAGTTCGCTAGATAGGTGGCTTTCGACATGTCTCCGGTCTGGTACCACTCAACGAGCACCGAAGAGGCAACTCCAAGGTAGAAAGGCAGCATGTTTCATCAAAGAAGCGAGTGTGATTGCTGCGGATGCTGGTGCCAAGGACAGGAAAGTTGGGGTGTCCATTCGAAAGCAGTCGGGTCTTGGGTAAAGTTCAGATGGTTCGTTATTTTGCGATGGGTAGAGTGATTGATGCTGCTCCGCTGGTTGTCGATTTATATTTACGACATGGTCGAATGCATGACGCGCAGCACCTGCAGCATATCTGTGATTACTAATATTGGATTGCGTCGAGGGAGTTCCGCATTACTTGTTGTTAGGTTTCTAAGGCTCAACAAAACAGTGTTTTGAAAACCGTATTTGTTACTCGGTTTTCAACTCGGTTGCAAAACTGCGCAGCGGTTTGGGTAGGGGGAAGTGAACAGATTCTTCACGGATTGTTTCCAATTCAACTGTTGCATTGAACTCGTTGACGAGGTGTTCAATTGTTTGCTGAACGACTGATTCTGGAGCACTCGCACCGGCAGTCATAAGCACTGTCTGGTTTGCATTCAACTGGCTAATATCGAGGTCCTGAGGGCCATCGATCAAAAATGCAGCGATACCTCGGTCGCTGGCGAGTTGTTTGAGGCGTTGGCTATTACTGCTGTTTTGGCTACCCAAGACAATCACCACATCAGCTCGATCGGCCAACAAGCGGACAGCTTCTTGGCGATTTTGCGTGGCATAGCAGATGTCTTCCTTGGGCGGGCTTTCGATTTTTGGAAAGCGTTCTTTGATTTTTTTGATGATTCGATTCGCATCATCAACGCTGAGCGTTGTCTGCGTCAGATAAGCAAGTTTCGTTTCATCCTCGATGTCCAAGGATTGAACCTCCTGCTCATCTTCAACCAAAATGATTGCCTCCGGGGCTTCACCCATGGTACCAATCACTTCGTCATGTCCTTCGTGGCCGATTAGCAGAATGGTGTAATTCAACTTGGCATATTTGATTGCCTCAAGGTGAACCTTGGTGACCAATGGACAAGTGGCATCCAAGGCATGCAGGTTCCTTTGTTTTGCCGCTGCCCGGATTTCGGGTGAAACACCATGCGCCGAAAACAGCAGCACGCTGTCGGTTGGTACTTCCTCGATTGTATCGACAAAGATGGCTCCCTTTTTGCGGAACTGATCAACCACATATTGGTTGTGTACGATTTCGTGGTACACATAGACCGGCGCTCCAAATTTCTTGAGCGTCAAATCCAGCGATTCGATTGCCATATTAACGCCAGCGCAAAACCCTCTTGGGGCTGCCAAAATGATCTTCATTCCTGTTCCAGTGCCGTCTTCCAATACAATGGTGCTGATTTGAACCGTTCCAGTGAACCGTTGAGTGCTGGATCTCCTGAGGTGGAATCCAAAGGAAATGGCCCGGCAACTGCACAGCATAACCGTGTGGTGGCATCATCGTCTAACCATGGTGAATCTGGCGACTGTCCCCTCACACTTCGCCAATCGAGGGCTTTCACGCGAAAACTCGCGACTTCCCATTACGAAAATTTTCTGGTTGCAAGTATTCTTCTGCCAAGGACACTTCGTCAACCTTTTTATGATGTTTATGCTTTTTGCCGAACGGCAGACGATTTGGCGGATGAGTCGCCAAATTCTGAGGAGGCATTGAGAGGACT
>JAAHTH010001393.1_pt2 | contig 16920 bp, 14 predicted proteins | sample 6116091 | NCBI WGS metagenome assembly JAAHTH01 (sample SAMN13939990, study PRJNA603662) | sponge metagenome | isolation source: marine sponge | host: Mycale hentscheli | place: New Zealand | collected 2006 | reverse complement strand
CCCCCCCCCCCCCCCCCCCCCCCCCCCGCCCCCCCCCACCCCCCCCAAGTCCTCACAAATTTACCCCTCAATGCCGACCAATCAGGCGGAAAAGATGGGAATGTGACGATTACTCTGACTGATGCTGAACGAAAACGTCCCGGGAACGAGGGCGAAAAAAACAAAATCTACCGTAAGGTCATCATTGCCGATGATGGCGTGGGGATAGCAGCGGAAGATCGAAAACACATCTTTGAGCCTTTTTTCACGACCAAGGATGTGGGGGAAGGAACAGGTCTTGGATTATCAATTTCACATGGCATCATTCAAGAACATGGTGGTTGGATTGAGGTGAAAAGCTCAGAAGGGCAGGGCAGTGAATTCTCGATCTATCTTCCCACCACGCCCAACACAGACCCTAAAAACGGTAACGATCACGTGGAGATGACCTGATGAAAGGTAAGGTACTGGTCGTTGATGACGACAAAGCAATGTGCGAGCTGATCGATACCACGCTCACCATGAAGGGATTCACCACCACTTGGTGCCAGAGCGCTAACGAAGCCAATGAACTGCTCCACGATGATGAATTTGATGTCGTGCTGACTGATGTCAGAATGCCGGGTACAACAGGTTTACAGCTCTGCCAACAAATCAGTTCAACCCGCCCCGATGTCCCTGTCATTGTGATGACAGCTTTCGGGACCCTCGACACAGCAGTGGCAACGATTCGCAGTGGTGCATATGACTTTCTGACCAAGCCAGTCGAGCTCGAACTACTCGCGATCACAATTGCTCGTGCGGTTGAACACCGACACTTAAAACGACAAATTCATCTGCTTGAACAACAGGCGAAAGCGGAAAATCATTTTGGGGAAATGCTGGGTGAGAGTATGCCCATGCAACACTTGTACGACCAAATGAAACGAGTCAGCACGTCGGATGCCTCTGTACTCATTACAGGAGAAAGTGGTACGGGGAAAGAATTGGTTGCAAGATCCATCCACAAACTCAGTAATCGTGCTGCAAATCCGTTTGTTGCCGTAAACTGCGCGGCACTCTCGGAAACACTGCTAGAGAGCGAGCTGTTCGGCCACGTGCGTGGTGCATTCACTGACGCCCGCAATGAGCGAAAAGGCTTGTTCATGGAAGCAGAGGGTGGCACTTTACTACTTGATGAGATGGGCGACATGCCGATGTCCATGCAAGTCAAATTGCTGCGAGCACTGGAAGAAAATCGCATCAGAGCTGTGGGAAGTGACCAAGAGATTCAATTCGATGTACGAGTCCTGGCAGCCACGCACCGAGACCTTGAAACAGCTGTCGAAGAAGGGCGATTCCGACAAGACCTATACTACCGCATCAACGTTATCCAGTTACATCTTCCACCACTTCGCTCGCGCGGTGTCGACATCCTTACAATCGCTTCGCATTACATTGATCAGTTTGCAAAAAGTTCCGGTAAGAAAGTAACCGGCATGAGCGAAACTGCCGCAGAGAAATTGTTGGGTTACTCATGGCCGGGGAATGTCCGCGAATTGAGGAATGTCATGGAAAGGGCATTAGCACTAACTCGCTATGACTCAGTAACGATCGAAGATCTTCCAGACAAAATCCGTGATCATCGCGGCGGCACTGTTTTCATCGGTGGCGATGACCCAACCCAACTGGTACCGCTTGAAGAGATTGAAAAGCGTTATATCGAACACGTTTTACAGGCAGTCGATCAAAACCGAACGCAAGCAGCTCGAATCCTTGGGCTCGATCGTAAGACGCTGTATCGCAAACTCAAATCCCAGCCGAATGCCGACAAATAGGCATGATTTTCCGCCCAAATATTCGTCGGCAACTTCACTGGACATGCCGCAGCGACTGCTCGAAATAGCCGATGAAATCCAAGTAAAAGCGAAAAACACGCGTCCCACTGGACGGTTTCCTAGACTTTCAAAGTCAAGGAAAGCTGATCTGATCTTCGGGATACCTATTCATGCCATCGACATTGCTGCCGCCGCTGGGGCGAAAACCTCTCTCCGAGACCGACCTACAATTTCGAGACGATGTACTGAAGGGGTTGAATTCCCCCACGAGGGCCATCCCGTCAAAGTACTTCTATGATCGGCAGGGATCACTTCTGTTTGATCAGATTTGCGAATTGCAGGAATATTATCCGACTCGTACAGAAACCGCCATCATGAAGCATTCGGCACGAATGATTGCTGCATGCATTGGAACCAATTCGCGTTTGGTCGAGTATGGTAGCGGGAGCAGTCTGAAAACACGTATCCTGCTTGACCAAGTCATCGAGCTTGACTCGTACCTGCCGATTGATATTTCGCGAGAACATCTCCACACAACGGCCAGCAACTTAGCAACCGAGTACCCGAATCACGTCATCCAACCGATCGTTGGTGACTTCACAAAACCAATCAACCTGCCAAAAACATCTTCAGCGCAGACCAAAACTTGTATCTACTTCCCAGGGTCGACGATTGGTAATTTCACCCATGACGAAGCTAGCGACCTCCTGCACGCGATGAGAACGACCGCCGGAGAACGAGGCAGCTTGTTGATCGGCTTCGATCTGCATAAGGACAAAGACGTTCTGGAAGCAGCGTACAACGACCGCAAGGGAGTCACGGCACGGTTCAATCTCAATTTACTTTCTCGGATCAACCGCGAGTTGGATGCTCAAATCGAAGTAGCGAACTTTGAACACAAAGCGATCTTCAATGAACAGGTGGGACGAATAGAGATGAGATTGCGAAGCCTGTGTAACCAATCCATCCGAGTCGAGGACCAATTCTTTCACATCAATGAAGGTGATGAGATTCTGACCGAATACTCGCACAAGTACACCGTCGAAGGTTTCACAACAATGGCCGATGAAGCCGGGTGGTCTTGCCGAGCTGCTTGGTACGATCCACAGCGGTATTTTGCCGTCATGTACCTTGAAGCGTGAATTTGCCAGGCCGAAGTTGCATGCTTCATTCCCTTAGTAGAAAGTTGCTCACCGAATATGCCCAAAGCTCTTTGGAATGATGTTGTCATTGCGGAAAGCGATGCTACAGAGATCATTGAGGGAAACCATTATTTTCCTCCAAGTTCAATTAACCAGCAGTACTTTCGCCAAAGTGATCATCACACGGTTTGCGGATGGAAGGGTACAGCTAGCTATTACGATGTCGTCGTTGACGAAAATACCAATGCGAATGCCGCGTGGTATTATCCTGCCCCGAAAGAGGCTGTTGCTAACATTCGCAACTACATTGCTTTCTGGAAAGGGGTTGAGGTTCAACCGTGAACACGCCATCGACTGCCTTATGTTTGGAGACGCAACTTGATTCGCGAAAAGATCAGTTGCTACATCGCTATCAGGAAGTTCGGGCATTTTCAGAACGACTTTGCGAAACACTATGCACTGAGGACTACGTTGTTCAGTCCATGCCTGACGCGAGTCCCATGCGGTGGCATCTCGCTCACACCACATGGTTTTATGAGACCTTCATCCTGGCACACAGCTCGAATTTCCAACGTTTTAATGACTCGTTTGAATATCTCTTCAACTCCTACTACAACTCAGTAGGCGAACAGTACCCTCGTGACAGACGCGGTTTACTTACACGCCCAACTGTGAGCGAGATCAGCAACTACCGAACAAGCATCGATGAATTGATGGTCGAAACGTTGCGACAGGTAACTCAGGATAATGTTCAGCTGCTGGACATCTTGGAGCTTGGATTGAATCACGAGCAGCAACATCAGGAACTGATGCAGACTGATCTAAAACATCTGTTCGCTCAGAACCCACTCTTTCCATCTCTATCACCTTTCGAGACTGGGAAAAATGATCGCTTAAGTCAAAAAAACTGGATAAGTTTCGAAGGAGGCATCCATCACGTGGGACATCAAGGAGCGAGTTTTTCCTTCGATAACGAGTCACCGCGTCACCGAGTATTTTTAGAGCCCTACGCCCTTTGTGATCAGCTTGTCACCAATGGCGAATTTCTCGAGTTCATTCACGATCTTGGCTATCAGCGATCTGAATTGTGGCTTTCCATGGGTTGGAAACACATCAATCACCATCAGTGGAACTCTCCATTGTATTGGGTCTATCACAATGAGAGGCCATGCGAGTTCACACTGGCTGGCCTGCAACCACTGGACTTGACTGCCCCGGTTACGCACATCAGCTACTTCGAGGCGGATGCTTACGCCCGATGGGCCAAGGCCAGACTCCCAACGGAGGCCGAGTGGGAAGCAGCCGCCGAGGAATATCCAGTCGAAGGATGTTTCGCCGAGGACCATTACGATTTAAACCAAGCAGTCCATCCATTTCACGGGCTCAAAAACGGTCTGTTCCAGGGGCTATTCGGCGACTGCTGGCAATGGACATCTAGCTCTTACGCGGCTTATCCCGGGTATCAACCAGCCGATGGAGCTTTAGGCGAATACAACGGCAAGTTCATGTGCAACCAATACGTCCTTCGTGGTGGATCCTGCGCAACGCCCCGAGGGCATCTGCGGGCAAGCTACCGCAACTTTTTTCCCGCCGACGCTCGCTGGCAATTTAATGGTCTGCGGCTCGCCAAATCTACCTCCTGAGCAAGTTCCTAGTGAAATGACGCAGCGTATTGATCCCGGACCCGGTCGGGAATCTGTTTGGGATTACCCTCGACCACCAGCCGTCGAAGCCTGTCCCCGGCACATCAAGATCATTGTCAACGGCCAAACTTTGGCAGATACAACCAGTTCGTATAGGGTTCTAGAAACAAGTCACCCGCCTGTTTATTACCTCCCAGCGAAAGACATCGCGATGGACCGCCTGAAGAAGATGCGGAGCGGTTCATTTTGCGAATGGAAAGGCTACGCATCCTACTTTTCCTACCTATCAAGCAAGATGCAGGTCACTGATATAGCGTGGTGCTATTCACGACCAACACAGCGGTTTGAACCGATCAAAGACCACTTGGCTTTCTATCCCCATAAGACCGAGTGCTGCTACGTTGACGGTAAACCGGTGACGCCGCAAGAAGGAAACTTCTATGGTGGTTGGATTACTGAAGACATCGTGGGTCCATTCAAGGGTGGCCCCGGAACCCTGGGATGGTAGTGCGCGTGTGGCTGCTAGCACGGCAGCGCGTGACTTGCATTGGCAAACCCAACCAGCAGCTAAGTGACTGCGGATTAGAATCTGCTGCTTGTTCTTTCCCATGATGGTGCGTCAGTTGTTAGTCATGTAACCAGCCTTTGACCTGATCCGCATCGGGCAAATTGCACTGTCTGAACTTGGTGATGCTACCGACTGCATCGTCATAAACAAGCATCGTGGCTGCTGAAAGCTCTGCTGCAACAGGAGAGTCTATCAGCAAGGCTGAGTCTGTCTGATTCATCTGCCCGAGAATACGGATTTCAAGATCATGCTGTGATGCTCGAGGCAACCACCGCGAGACGGTCTCAGCAGATCCGGCAATCAACACGACAAACACATTTGCCGCTGGGCCATCTCTCAAGACTGCCTGCAACGCGGCCCCCCCGGAGACCGCACCTGCGCCTGAATCAAGTGAAAAGTTGAAGGAGTCATCCTGCCTCAAATCTCGAAATCTCTCCAATGGGTCGATGACTACCACGACAGGTGAAGGATCATCCGCCTCTGCTCCTCGTTCCTGAATCAACTCGTGGAGACGGCTCATTTCGCCTTCAGCATCACGTGTTTTTACGCTCTTGGTACATATGCCAGCTTCCTCGAGCCAGGCTGCTCCCGACTCCACATCGCCTGCTCGTGCCCCATCAAAATAGACAACCTCCAGACGCGAGTCGGATTTTGCCAGCCCGGCAAGGCTTGATGCCAAAAGTGCATTGCGTGAATCAGCGGCAGCAATGATCAATACATTCCGGCCGGGGTCACGCAGCAACTTAAGTTGCTGCGGTGGTCCAATCTCGACCGATTCGCCCAGCAGGCCGCACAGGACATTCTTACCCTCAGTATTCAGTACAGAATCTGCCATTGTTGTCGACCACCGACAAGGTCGGTTTCCTTCAAACACCACCATCGGCAGCATGTCATCATGAAAAGCTTCGTCACGATCAGCAACTGACGTTAGCATGTCACGATGCGCTGAAGACGAGAGCCACGCTACCTGAAAGGGTTGATTTCCCTCGACTAGTCCCCCTGCATCATTATAAATGGCTTCGCCGGGGCGACTGATCAACCGTGCCGCAGTATTGTCATCAGCAAGAATCATTGCCGCATCAGACTCGCTACACTGCATTGCGATTCGCACCGCCATCTGACCCAAGGTTGCCCTGGGAAGAGAATATGCCCCTGCGAGTGATTGACTGCTCAGCACAACATGCATGCCGAAAGATCGTCCTTGTCTGACTAGACGATCCAGCAACATCGTACAATCACCAGCAAGACGATCGTCTCGCACAAACAGCTCCTGGAATTCATCAACGACCAACATGATCCGTGGCATCACGTCTTCGGTCGCCGTTAAGTATTCCGAGAGATCTTGGACCCCGGCAGCTCTAAATTTTTCACCTCGCTGCTGCAACTCTTCATCAAGCCGCTGAAGAACACTGCGACCAAACTCACGTTCACTTTCAATCCCGACCACCCGCGCGTGTGGCAAGCGGTATTCAGCATACGGTTTGAACTCGACACCTTTTTTGAAGTCCAGCAGATAGAAATGCAACTGGTCGGGTCGATAACGGTAAGCACCTGACATGATGATCGAATGCAATAGCGTGCTTTTTCCAGATCCAGTCTTACCAGCAATCAGGACATGCTGTTGCACGCCTGTTCCAAGATCAATGCACAAAGAACGATTGGCGCCCTGGCTGCCGATCGGTATTTGGATGCCTGTTCCAGTCACGCCAGCAGCAGGCTCACAACCAGCCAGCACATGTTCCAGTGGTATTTCAACATTGGCAGCTGCAACAGCAGACTTTCCTACGTGGTCCACCAGCTCATCACGTGTCTGAGCCGAGGGTGCAGCAATCGGTTCAAACGGCAGGGTGTCCATGCCCTTGGACTTCAAATGCCACTCACCCTGATCATTGATACTAAGCGATAGAATCTTATCGGTGTCAGGTAACGGAGTTTCCGGCGGCCAAGGCTTATGGCGATCACAAATCAGGATTGTGAAAATGCCACATCGCAAGCCACTTTCCAGAAGAGCTAACAAATGTCGATAACTTTCCCGCGAGAGTGCCTCAGGGAAACCAACAGCAGCAACCGCCCTGTAAGGTTCTGCCATGGATCCGGCAACTCGATTGTAATCCTCGATTCTTTCAAAACGATCACGCAGACTGGATTGCAGAACATCTTCAATGTGGTCAGCCAACTCGCCCAGACGGCTTTCTATCTTTGCATCTGTCGTCCACACTCGATGTCCAACCAGAGCAGGATCATGGTCCGCCAAAGCCATGAAACCGGTGAAGTGCTGCCCTCTGCCCATGGGATCAATCATGGTCAATTTCGCGCGCCCAGCTGGAGCAGCAGTTAAAAGTCGCCACAATAGTTGGTGTGCCAAGTCGATGGCTTTGCCCATGTGAGCCTCGGAACACTCAATCACGAGTCCGCTATGAAGTCGGCGATGCAACACAACTGGCAGGGTTGGCGGGATCTGAATTTCATCCAGTAGCTTGGAGGGCTCGTCAGTTGCAAGATTAACATCTGTACCTTTGGCTGTTCCATGACCTTCAGCGCTGTCTGGCGTTGATGTTTCCGATTTTTCCAAAATTCGACGCAAACTGCCTTCAACCTTCAAATAGCCCAACGGCAAATAATCGATTCCGTCACTTTTAGCTTCATGATCATTAGTCAACTCACTCCAGGCGGGGAATCTGTCTCCCACCTCTTCATCAGCTGACTTGATTCTTTTCAACCCACGATTCACACCCTCGTTCAACCGATGAACCAGATGGTCCAACTCTCCCTTGCGTTTCGCGGATTGCTCATCACGCTGTTTCTGAATTTCCTGATCGGCTTCCATTAGTTGTTGGGAAATGGCATTGGCAACGACATCGGCTTTTCCATGCATCTCATTCCCGACACGAGTTGTGTTTTCTTCGTATTCCACATCAACTCTTTTCAAAGCCTCGGACAACATCACTCGCTGTTTATCTTGTTCTGCTGCAAGTCGTTGCTGCATCTCAGCCAGTTGCTCCTCTTTCCAACGTTCAGCAGCGGCCAGATGTGCATCTCGTTGTTCAACCAGTTCAACGGAAGCGGTTTCGGCAATTTTTTTCGACAGTCCCCGCGCACCTGTTGCGAACTCATCGGCCAAACGCCCAAGCAGCACTACTCTTGGATAAATGCGGCGGGTCATGCGTTTGAGTGGCCACAGCAACACAAGATATGTGCCAAAACCCAGCACAAACGCAGGAAGGATTCCTGCTGCAGCCCAAAGCCATTGTTCTAACGTGTCGGAAACCAACACCAGTGCAGCAACCGCCCAAATCACAAGAAACCCGGCGACACCAGCGGGCAAATAGAATGAGTCTACTATTTTAGCTGCTGCACCAGACTGAAGTTCGATCACCAACTTCTCGCACTTATTCGTCAACCGGCTCAGTGATTCAACAGTGGCTTTGATGGTATCGGGCTTAACCTCACTGAGATTCTTCAATTGCTCCTCATCAGGCTCGATCTCTGGGAGCATGTCAAGCCGACGAATGGTGAGGTAATTTGCTTCTTCAATTTGCTTTGCAAGCGGCAACAGCGATTCATCAATCTGCTTTACTTCTTTACGCTGTTGCTGGCCGGGTTGATTCTTACGATTCTCATACTGTTCCCGAACCGCTTGGCATCGTGACTGTACCTTTCGTTCAATCACCAATTGCTCCTCGACTCCTTTTTGTTTGAACAATTGAGCGAGTCGACTGAGTTCCATACGATTTCGAATGGCCGCCTCTTCATAAGTACAAGCCAATGCCTCATCTGCTTCATCCCACATAGACAGCATTTCACGACGCTTGGCGCGACACTGTTCCATGGTGGCGGCGTGGCTGACCGCGTAGCCTTGCTCCTCCTCTGCCTCCTGCTGCAAATGAGAATTTTCCAGATCGATTTGCTTAGCCGAACAACTTTGAAATCGCTTCGATAGCCCATCCAAAAGCTGGCGTTGGCGATATGTTCCAAGAAGCCCAGTCGGACTGACAGAATTGTCTTTCATGATCACGATAGGGGGAAAGAGGAGAGAAGCAGCTTCCTCTAGTCTAACCCGTCTGACTGCACGTCATCGTCTTTCAACTCAATATCGGCTTTCCTGACCGAATCACAAAATTCGTGCAGTGTCCCAGTAAACCGGCTCAAACTGGGCCCCAAAGAGGAAAGATGTTCCTGCTCAAACTTGCGACAGCGATCATCCAGCCAATCCTCACGGACCTTGGCCCAAAGCCTTGCGAATTCCGTAAAATCCCGTTGAATTCGACCTTCGCTGTCGGCGATGCGTCCAATTTGAAATGCCATTACAGCCCTCCCTTTTGGGGGATATCAGGATTGCGAATTAAAGGTCCGCAACATTTTCCTGCCCTTGTACAGGTTAAACAAATCGTCGGCAGAAAGCGGCCTTAAGCGTCCAGAAATAGGACGATCAATTGTTTCAAGGTTGTCCGTGATCACTACACATTCCGTCGTTTCCCGCACAGCGTTAAAGAGCCCTGCTTGCTCATCCAGGAAAATTCCCAGCATGAGGGGTTTCATGGAACGGTAACCAAGCTGCTCCAAATGTTTGGAGAAGGTCTCCATCGCTCGTTGCTGAGCATCATTAAATTGGTCCGCAGCAACCGTAAAGATCTCATCGTGCTCGGCATGCCAGCCTGCGTAAATTGCGTAGATATCATCAACGGGAAGATTGGCCACGTCTGTCGACATTGCAAAGCAAACTGGACCGGTCATCCCAACATTGCTGTAAGTACGCTCCCCCATGCTGTATTCAAACCGCACAAGGTAAACATCAACCGGATCGTTGTAGCTGGGCCATAGCAGTCGCCGCTGCTCAATGACTTCCACAGAAGTGGGTGGAACTCCCATCTGCTGTGGCTGAGTCAACCACAATGCCATCTCGGCTTCAGCAGTTGCTTTGTCACCACGATCATCGTCTTTGACCTGATCTCCGATCCCAATTTCATCCGCGTAGTGGATCGCCCGCAGTCGAGCCGCAGGTTCCTCGGTCAATGCCAGCAGTCGTTTCTTTCCATCATCATCACCTAACTTGGCAAGTGCGCCTGCTGCCTCACATTGAACTCTACGATGTCGCAAACCAATCGTCTGATTCAATTTCCCAATGGATGTTTCATCACCAATCAAACCTACAGTATCACAAAGAGATACAGCCAAGGCGACCGCTTCACCTAACGTCACTTGAACTGTTTCAACATCATTACCGAATGCTCGCGGATTCTCTTCAAACAAACTTAATCGACCACTTACCTCGCCCAGCAGATGGTTCAGCATCGGCAAACGATCACTGGCAGGATGAGCTTCAGCACGCCCTGTTCGAAACAGATAATTTGCAAGATCCAATACCGGTGATGCCAAAGACGCATGCTGCAATGAGTCCAGCAATGCCGGATAGACAACATCAATTGACCAGTCTGAATGCTGCATCAGCGGACTTAAGACCTGTGCTGCTTCCATCCACTGCTTGGGTGGCATCTCTTCCAGTAGGAAAACCAATTTCCGCAAAGCTTCGTCACTGCGATTCATCGCCAATAGTTGAAGCAGTAAAAAACGATTCGTCGTTTTGGATGGTAGCACTTCCAAAATTTTTTGCAGATGATCAGGATTCACCTTGGACACCACTTCGGGACCAGCTTGCAAAACAACGGTGTGTACTACGCGGAGAATACCACCAAGAATGGCTGGATCCGATGCTGAAACGAGATCCGATTGGCCAGCAATCTCCTCGATCAGAAGAGCGCCTTGACCCTCAACCGATTCAGCCAACTGTCGCAATTGCCATCCAGCGGCAACAGGATCGGCTGAAGATCCAAGAAGCGGATCGAGTTTTTCTTCAAACACGGAATCTTCTGTTCTGTTCGAGACTGGGTAATACCGCAAGTTGCTTTGCGATTCATTTCATGCCGGCAATTGATCTCTCAGGATTTCATGGCCTGTTGGTCCATCATCGCCTGAGCAGCAGTCCTGGCCACCGCGACACCACAACGCTGCTCGACAATACCGAGATGATGATGCAAATGTCCGGCCGTCAGCCAGGCAATCGCACGCACCGTAATGCGAAAACCATCAACATTGGCGCTCAAATCCCACGATGCGGGGACGATTCGACGTAACAACAACAAGTTAGCCTGTCTTAGATGACCGAATTCTGCAACCAGACCACTGAAATTGCCCAAGCCAAACCTGCGATCAGCATAGGCATTTTCATCCCATCCCGGCAAAGCTGTACTGTCGCCCGCGGCGATCCTCAACATGCGGTAACCAAAAACCCGCTCTGCATCGACACAGTGCTCAAAAACTTGACGAATCGACCAGCCATACGATGCATGTACTTTGTCAATTTGCTCCGTACATAGATGACTTGCCAACTCACAGATCCAATACAACTGGTCGTCCAGAGCCTTGAGAACGCACTGCCCCTCCAATTGATCTATCAAACCCCGCTGATACTCAGTACCCACTTCGGTACTCTCGGGGCGTCGGCTGGCAATTCGAGTCATCTGTGGTCGTTGCTGGTAAGTGGCTGATTCATAAATGGTGGTAACTTCAACGCAGTAAATATCGCTCCACAACCCGCAGGATAGACGTTGAAAATCGTCTGACAAGGGACATGTCGCCACCTTGAGATCCCCCCAGCACCTCATCAGCTCTCACCCCACAGCCTTCATCGTCCTTGAAATGAAGAAAAACCGGGCTGCCAAGCCCAACCACAGGACCAAAAATCCAACGAGATCCTCCAACACCATCTTCTAGAGGGGCTTGCCATGCTGCAATAGTGCAGAAATTTTGAGGAGAGGCGATCACCGGCAACTTATCTCAATCACAACGACTCGGAAGGGCAGTTGACTGGGTGTTTGCCTTACCCAATTTCGGTCATGGTGACTCCATGGAGTATCTTTGCATTTTTTTAGCACTCGTTGGCCTCTGGCTACTCGGTACCTGGTATTACCGAGCACAGCAACTGAAGGAGCTTTCACTGCGTAGCACTGCCGAATTTGGGGAGCTCAAGCGGCAACTGACGAATCGACATGTCATCGTCACCCATCTCGCTGACTCGATTCCCGGGTCATTTGATCCGAATTTCGAACGTCAAAAACTTAGAGAAGTCAGTCAAACCGCTGAAGACTCGCTCTCCATCATCGATCCTCGCAGACCGTCGGCTGACCAGATTCGTGAATTCGCTTGCAGAGAACGCGAACTTCTTATTCTGACTCGCGAATTAGTCAATAGCATCAAGACGGAAGACGAACTCAGCCGAGCCCACTTGGTGACCAGTTGTATCGAGGGTCTCGACAGAGCCAATGCACAGATCGGAAATCACACTTCGATCTACAATACCTCTGCACTCGCTTATCAGAATACCAAGCGGACATCCTTTTTGAGACAACGCAAAAGCAAGGAAGAATTTACAATCTTTGACATAGAAGACTGACTTGCAACGAACGAAGGTCAATCATGAGCCTGCGATCTTTCGTAGCAATTCCGCAGTCACCGTTATCGATTCCAAGTCGATCGTGTGCGGCCCCTGGAATGAATGAAAGTGGTTTTTAACACCCGCACTCAGCAGCATCCGATTAAGGGTTTCTGCGCTGGCATAGGGTAAAATCGGATCAATTGTTCCATGCGATTGAAAGACTGCGGTCCCCGCCAACCGTTCCATTGCTTGCTGCCACTGAGGACGACAGATCACGGTACCTGAGAATTGAATGAGTAACTGTGGAGCTGCGATACTTCCCCTCAATGCTGTATCCATAGCCAGCATCGCACCCTGCGAAAAGCCTCCGAGCACCAATGGCGTTTCATCTCCACCCAATTGTTCTTTGACAGCCTCAGTGGTTTCACACAATGCTAAACGCGCTTCTGTGACACCCGGTGGTTCATGCTCATGCAATTCTTCAAAGTCAGCTGCCTGCACAGCCTCTGCCAAGCGAGCCATATTGATGGGCCACCAAGCGCGCCCTTGCGGCATCCCCAATTCCGCAAGTGAATTAGGTGCGTCCGGAAATACGAAACGGAACTTACCGCCCTGATCTCCTAATAAACTGATCCACTCATTGGACAGCCCAGCCAAGTCGTCGCAGGAAGCCCCATACCCATGGCATATCACAACTCCAATGCTTGGGTCAGTACCACCATCAACAACGATGCAATCCAGTGAGGCTATGCGGGTATGAAGTGCTTCAGGCATCGGGCAATCTCAAACAGGAAATAGGTGAAATAAAATATCTGATTTTTTCAGCCAACCAAACGTCGCTTACAGACACGTCTGGATTGTACGGTCCCAACATCTGATGCGAGTGAACCTGACTCCGCAACCCACGAAAAAACTTCTCATGGCTGTCTTGCTTTCTCACCCCAAACGGACTCCAATCGAGACTCCCTGCAACATGTCCCGCGCTAAGACTTGTACTTGGTGGGATTTTTCCTGTAGTAGTCCTGATGATATTCTTCTGCAGGATAGAACTTGCCTACTTTCATGATTTGAGTATCGACCCGTTTGCCAATTTTTTCACTCACTTGACTGCGGGTATTCTTTGCGACCTTTTCTTGCTTTTCATTGTGGGTGAAGATCACTGAACGATACTGATTACCCTGATCGCAAAATTGACCATTCGCCTGTATTGGGTCAACGTTGTGCCAGAACAGAGATACCAACGAATCAAACGATACACGGTGAGGATCAAAATGGATCTGCAGCGATTCTAAATGCCCCGTCCTCCCCGTCTTAACCTGCTGCTAAGTCGGGTTTCCTGCACGCCTGCCCGTGTGGTGGATATCACGCCGTCAACCTTGTCAAACACGGGCTCCATGCACCAGAAACATCCTCCTGCAAAAGTAGCCAATTGGTGGTTAGCTACAGCCGTCTGAGCAGCACCTCCGGCTTGAGTGCTTGTCTCAGGTGTTTGCTCAGCAGGTGATTTGCTGGGGAACTCAGTGAGCATCCAAAGAGCGCACAGAACCATCAACATGGGAGTTCCAAATCGAAAGATCGACTGCGCCATCGGCTAGTCTCCAGTGAGATCATTTCGAGCTGTTAAACAACAACCCTGACCAACTACCGTAACGGCCAAGTCAGCTCATCGTCAAAGAAATGACGTTCTCACAGCGATCATTCCCGCGGCAGTTCAAGAGTCAAACAGCGGCAACTGCTGTCGCTGGCCGCCAGTCAACGAGATGTATTTCGACTTTTCGAAATCCGCGAAAATCATTCACGACTGGCCGGTAGGCAATTTCAATTGGACCTTCAGTCGCATTGATCTCATCGCACCAATCACCAGCACCAAAAGCCACACCACGGATCACCTTCTTTCCTTGGCGGAGGTTGACCGTAAGATGTCGATCACCCCCACCCATCTTGCGTGCGGGTTCATCGAGCTCCACATTCCTGCAATAGAGAACAGGTCTTGGATTAGCCGCACCAAATGGGGCAAGCATATCCATCTGCTTGAGCACTTCAAGATTCAATTGCCCCAATGTTGCCTCAGCATCGATCACAATCTCAGGTACAATTTCTTTGTCGTTCCATTGCTTGGCAACTGCCTCGTTGAAGTCACCGCGGAAAGACTCGATCTCGCGTTCACTGATCGTCAAACCAGCTGCAGCCTTGTGTCCGCCAAACCGAACTAAGCGGTGATCACATTCACAGAGCGCTTCATAAAGGTTGATGTTCGTTCCACCGACACGACCTGAACCAACAGCCTCCGCTTTGCCTGCTGCGTCCAACGATATCACAAAAACGGGCTTGGCATATTTATCAGCCAAACGCCCTGCAACGACACCGATGACGCCTTGATGCCAGCCAACACCAGCAAGAACCAACGCAGGATCACTCTCCGGCTCGAACTCTGACTTGGCCTGTTTGTCGGCCGCCAAATAAACACTCCGTTGCAGACTGTCCCGCGTCGTGTTGAGTTGATGTATATATTCTGCTAACTGCGTCGCTCGCTCGCCCGGTGAAATGGTCATCAATTCCACCGCCAATTGGGCTTGCCCAAGCCGTCCGGCAGCATTCAACCTCGGAGCAATATTGAAACCAATGCTCTCAGTATTAAGACTCTCAACCTGATCCAGTTTGGTAACCTTCATCAATTCTGTCAGGCCGGGTAATGGCTCCGCTCGCAACATGCGAATGCCATGCTCAACCAAAATTCGGTTTTCATCCAACAAAGGCACAACGTCCGCGACCGTTCCGATTGCTGTCAAGGACAATGACTGCATGAGATAACGACGCATTCGTTCCGTTACTTTCTTTGCTCCACAAATCGACTGGCACAGCGACCAAGCGAGCTTAAACGCAACCCCCGCGCCGCAAAGTTCGCCAAACGGGTAGGCAGTGCCAGGCAAACGCGGGTGCACAATGGCATCGGCATCAGGTAATTGCTCACCAATGGTATGGTGATCAGTGATCACCAACTTGATACCCAACTCCTTGCACAACTCAGCATGGGAAATACTAGTGATTCCGCAATCGACCGAAACAATCAACTTCTTGCCGCGATCGGCCAGTTTACGAATCGCATCCTCGTTCAAGCCGTAACCGTCTTCAAGACGATTCGGAACATGGTAGCTGACATCAGCATTAAAGAGCCGCAGACCATTGACCAGAATGGCGGTCCCTGTCATCCCATCACAGTCATAGTCACCATAGATGACGACGGGTGTCTTGTTTTCAATCGCTTCGACAAGAATCGATGTGGCTTCAGGAATTCCTGGCAATTCCTGAGGATCTCTCAAACCCATTAGCTTGGTAGCAAGAAAACGCGAAGCATCCTCGGCAGTATAGATACCTCGACTTACCAAAAGTTGTGCTACCACTGCAGGCAGTTTTCCGGACTTCATCAGGCTCTCAACACGATCAGCATCGTGTGGAATGATTCGCCACTGTCGTTTCATCCTTGAACCCTGTGGACCTGAACCGCTTGGACTCGACCTCTGTCGCTGGAAACTCTGTCGCTGGAAATTCGGCAGCCATGAGATACCAAGACCAAAAATGAACACCGGCTAACGCCGCAACTCTCCATCCAACCGAGAGGGTGCCGCCAACCGACAGAAAGTCGAACGGTCCATTCCATCAATCGCACAACTGCGTGCCAGACTCACTGCGGGGCTATGTTCGGGTGACGCGTGGGCCGCTCACCAAGAACAGGCCTTGATCGAATTACTTCTTCTTTTCGCCATGAAAAGTGTGCTTCCGCAGTCGCGGGCAATACTTTTTGACGCGGAGCTTCTCTCCGCCAGGCTTTCTCCTGACGGAATAGTTGTAGTCGCCGCACTCCTCGCACACGAGGAAAATGGTTTCAGCTTTCTTCTTACTTCTGGCCATCGTAAGGGCTCGGTTTGTCGGCTAATTTGGGCAATATGGAAATTTGGAGTGCCGATTATTGCAGTAGAGGGGCTATTTCGGCAAGTAGAAATGGCCGTGTTAGCGACGTTTCTTGGATCAGCATTGCTAAAAACCCTCTGCGCGACCTCCGAAAAGAACGGAAGATCGTACAAAAATCGACTCTCACCAATCCCCGGCTACTGCTGAAGAGCAAAAAGCACGAGATTTGCGACGATTTTTGCCGCATCCTCAGTGTCGTACCCGGGGCATTGGATTGAATTCGGGCTTTCCAAGGCACAACTCAAGTCCAACGGGGAAAAAAAGACCGCTGCCAAGTCATCCACTAAGGCAAATTCCAGATCCGGCTGCCCCATTCGACGCGAACCTTGTTTTCCCCCACCCGCAGGCGTCCGAATCGTAACATTGCGAA
>JAAHTH010001920.1_pt1 | contig 16922 bp, 11 predicted proteins | sample 6116091 | NCBI WGS metagenome assembly JAAHTH01 (sample SAMN13939990, study PRJNA603662) | sponge metagenome | isolation source: marine sponge | host: Mycale hentscheli | place: New Zealand | collected 2006 | reverse complement strand
GACGTTGTGCGTTTGCGTTCATGTATTTAGTCAACATTGCACCATCACCTGCCGCTAACTCAGCCATTTGTTCATAACCAGCGATGTACGCTTTACCTGTAGCAACCATACCCTCTGCTCCACTAACAACAGTAGCCCTAAAAGTATTAAACTCTTGCTCACCTATCTCTCCTCTTTTTAATTTATTTAAATTTTCTAACAGTGCTGCTGAAGTCATAGAAGAATACTTACCCATGAACCTTTGGTATATTGGGTCACCCCCAAGAGGTCTTTCAGCAAGCATCTTAGTGAAATCCCTTTGGTCTTGCTCAATCTTATCACGCCTAGACTTCTTATCAGCTTCTATTGATTTTATAGATTCTCTTGCGTCTTTTGTAATCTGACCCCAGTCTACCTGAGTAGGCTTATCATCTCTTATATATCCAAATCCTACTGCCATAATTTAAAGTTTAATTTCTTTTTGCTCTTCTATCAGCTCTTCTTTGCTGTCTCTTAGCTTTATTGGCAGCTCTTCGTTCCGACGTCCCTGAGAAAGCATCTCCCGCTTCCATTGCGCCTAATCCAACATCAACTAAACCTTGAACCCCCGCTTGCATAGATGCTGCTCTCGCTGCTCTAGCATCTGCAGCTATCTGTTGTTGACCAGCAACCTCTCCTAAATCTAAGTCAACTCTTTGAGACTGTAGGTTTACATCTTCTTGAGCTTTTAACAGGTCTAAGTCTGCCATTTCTTGAGCCATGTCCGCCCTAACTCCTGCTTGCGCTTGCTGTTGAGCTTGTAATACTCTGCCAGCTGTTGCGGCTGCTCCTCTTTGGTCGCCCTCTACCCCCGCCTGTAGTGCTGACGCACCTTGCTGAAGTAAAGCTTCTCTTTCTAATTCATAAGGTTCTTTAGCTATAGATAACCCACTTAACATGTTTACCTCTAATTTTTTCTTTGCTTCTGCTAATGCTTTGGCTGCATCTCTTTGAGCTTGATTTTCTATTTTAGATTGTTTACCTGCTTGTAAAAAACTAAAAGCTGAACCAGCTGCTGACATTCCTAAAGCGGCTATTGTTGTAAATGCTGCCATGTTATAATTTTTTTATCATTTCGTGTGTGTATGAATCTCCTTTTATGTATCCTAATTCTTCGTATGTTTTACTTAAACCATCATGTCTTAACAGCGCATATATATATTTACTTCCGTTATCCTGACAGATGTTTGTTAATACAGCTATCAAAAACTTAACCGCTTCGTGTTTTAACTTGGTGTCCTCTATTTTTTTATCAGAGATAATCCAATCTACCCACGAAACTTTTGAGTTGGTCATATACATAAAACCAGCGCAAATAGGCTGGTCCTTGTGTGTAACCATTACTCCTCCTACTCCATCGTTTGGTAAAAAATCTTTAGGTGGCGGTTGCCAATCCCAATCTTTCCACCATCCTACCAAAACATCCTCATAATCTGAAGGATTTAATTCTTTTATATTAAACTCCATTCTAAGCAAAGATACTAATTTTTACGGATAGCTTTTCATTACATCGCTTTCTACGGCAAATAATTCTACTGCATTTGTATTTGTATTTCTACAAGTAAACACCATGTAATGTCCAAGCAGTCCATGAGTTTCTGCTTCTGAGTTTTTAATATACAAAATGTATGGGTCATTAATTGTAATTGTTTCTGAGTCAGTAACTGATTGAGATATAATTATTCTATTTAAATTATTTGGCAAATCCACTTGTATATTCGTAATTACTCCACCGAGTTTTACAGTTGTATAAGCTGGTAAAGAAAAATAAATGTAATCTCCTATACTAACTATACTTCCTATTGATATTAGAGGGTTTATAGAAAAATCTATAAACACAGTAGACGTTCCGTCATAAGTTATAGCTGATGCTTTTCCAATACCGTTAGCAGACCTTAAAGCATACTGTCCTGGCAGCGCAGGGTTTGAGCCTGTCTGTCTTAAATAAGCAAAAAACGAACCTTCCTTTTCCTCAAACCAACCGCTATTTATAAAACCATTTTGTTGAATATCAGTTTCTAAAGTAAGCTCCCAAGAAAAATCAGATTCTAAGTTTATTGTTTTATATATTTTATTTTCTAATGGCTCTTGATTAAAAACACTGGTTACACTTGAATTATACTGAATACCATAAAAGTTATTTCTTAAATCATTTGAGTTGTGTTGAAATAAATTACCGTTGCTAAAAGTGTAAAAATAATTATTCATACCTATCATCATGTCTGGAACATAAGAATAAAAAGATGGCCAACCTTTAGCTCCTTCATTATAAGACAATGTGTAATTTGTTGTTACAGGAGAAGGAATTGGAGGAACAATGCTTGCGGGAGCCGGTGTTGGAGACGGTACGGGAGCAGGTGTTGGGGTCCCTGGTATACTACATACAGTAGAGTTAAATCCTAAATTGTTTTGTCCACCCATATAACCGTGGTATAAACAAGCATAACTTATATAACCATAGTTTGCATTAACTGTTATGGTTACATTTCCATAATAAAAATTATAAGTATTTCCATCAGGAGCAGTACCAGTTCCGGCATCTGTATCACCTGTGTAAGATATTAAGTTAGTTTTTCCATTATTAAGAATGGCTATTGGATGCGCTGAAGGTACATTGGTTAAAACATAAGTTCCTGTGGATGTTCCGTATGGATTTCCTTCAACATTATTAAATCTATAAACGTTTCCTTGATTTGTGTTTACAATAGTTACAGTGTTAGTGCCCAATAAACAAAAGTTTGGGTCTGGATTTACACCTATACAAGTTGCGCAATCTACGTATGTTGTTAGACCTAATATGTTTACACCACCAGAAGCAGATGTTGACTGAGGGTCTTCAAAACATTCCTCTTGATATAGTACTACTGAAGGAAAAGGATATCCAAAAGGTGCGAAAAATTTTTGCTTTATACCACTGGCGTTACATTTTGAATACTCTCTCCACTCTTGCAATGGAGCTGGAGTAGGACTCGGAGTAGGTGTAGGGCTCGGAGTCGGGCTTGGCGTTGGGCTTGGCGTAGGCTGAGGACTCGGTGTGGGTTGAGGACTTGGCGTAGGTGTTGGTGCGGGCGTCGGCGCAGGTGTGATACTGTTTAAACATGCTGTGCAATTGTTAAATGTAGGCTCTAAATCTATTGCTATGTTCGATGTTGATGAAGTAGATACAGGTCTTTCATAACAAACACCATTTACTTTTACACTGTTTTGCCAAGCATAACCGGGAGTGGCTTTGAACACTTGTTTTGATGTAGAGTCTAAACACTCTTGATATTCTCTATACTGAATTTGTGCAGAAGGAGTTGGTGTAGGTTGAGGACTCGGTGTCGGACTCGGAGTTGGTGCTGCAGGGTCACACTCAGAATTTTGAGTACACCCTCCCGGATTACCAATGGGAAGTATAGTAACAGTTGGGTCAGTGCTTGTAGGTAGTGTAGTAGAACAAATGTAAAAAAACTGTAATGGAGTTATTACTATAGATGAACCACCTCCTCCACAAGCATTATAATTTATAGTTGCTGTCCCTGCATCTTCATATAAAAGTTGATAACACTGACAGCCTCCAGAAGGCGTAGGTGTTGGTGCGGGCGTCGGCGCTGGTGTTGGTGCGGGCGTTGGTGTTGGCGCAGGTATATCACCACAAAAAGTATTACATGAATCACGAGTTGCATTAAATGAACCTGAAATAGATGTTACAATAACAGGTTCTTCTCCACCTATTCCATCGTCTTGAACACAAACATCTAAAAGTGAGTTAGCACTTAAAGTACGACTGGTATACTGACCTTCTAAATCCCCACAACAGGCAACATTATAAGTACACTGACCTCCTATAGCGCTTTGAGGACATGATAATACATAAATTCTACAAGCCATATAAATTAATTATCTACAAATTTACAAATTAATAAATTAACGTTTATAAACCGCCTCCCCAATTACCTGTGCCATAGTGGTATGTTTGAATAAAATCAAAATTAAATTTTCCAACAGGATTAAATTGTCTAAAAGGTAAAACTTTATGAGGTATATTATTATTTTTTATAAATCTTGATAAAGCAATAGGTCCTACTATTTCACGTACAAAAGTCCCTGGAGGTCTCCCTTCAATTTCTTTTCTTCCTTTTATGTCTTTTAGGTTTGCTTTGATATCTACTTTTAAAGTTTCTAAAAAAATATTCCACAAATCTGAAGGGGGAGAAATAATAAATCCGTTTTGAAAATCTTCATCACCCGCCGAAGACTCAAGTAAATATATTGAATGACTGTCTAATTGTTTTGTAAAATCATTGTAAACCTCAAAATCCATATCACAGATAACCCCACCAATATCTCTAGCAATTAAGTATCTGACAAAATCAATTTTATATATTACAGGACATTCATCTAACACACTATAAAAATCAGAGTCATAGTTTTTTAAATAATTATTTATACCCTCTCTGTCACACCATTTGTTTCTTTGATACCCTTGAATTGTATCCCAACTATAATCGCATCTAAACCATTCTTTACTCCATCTTGATTTATCTTGAGGAGCAACTTGATGGATTATGTTAGGCCTGTATTTTGTCCCATATATTTTATTAAAATCTTGTATAGTACGTTTGCTATTTTTTAAACCTATTAACCTAGGTGTTCCCTGATTAGGTGTATAATTTTGCCTTTGATTAGCCTTGTCATATAGATGATAAACTCCGGGAAATGAAATATTGTTTATGTCATACCCAGCTAAAAAAGAATTAAAAGTTGCGTATGTTTCTTCAAAATACATATCTCCTTTTTGGTTGTATATGTCTATATCTAATATTCCAATGTCGCTAAAAAAATACCCAGCCGCTATTGTGCTAGAACCTAAATATTTTTTTTCTTCAACACCTTGAGCTCCTGGCCAAAATCTACCTTTCTCATCTATCTTATCTATTACATTTATATAACAAGCATCCCAACTTTTTTCATCAGGCAAATAATACATTGATGGAAAACCACTAAAAACCACATTACCATCATATTCATCTATATGTTTTATTAGCTTAGCATCAAAATTTTTATCAAATCTCATGTGAGCATCTATTTGTAAAAAATATCTGTGATAGTCTTTTACATAATTTCTTATTTGTTGTCGTGCCCAAACAACTCCATTTGTGTTTTTGTAATCACAAAAAACTTCTGTTACGTTTATGTAATTAAAATTTTCTGGATATTCACTTTGATTAAATATTACTATATCTAAGTTATCTTTGTTGGCAGAGTTTTCCAACAAGCTTTCTATAGTGTTTGGAAGCTCATCATCACAATAAGAAGCTATAGATACTAAAAGTTTTGGCTCTTGCAATTTAAATTATTTTGTAGTGTACATAAAAATTTCTAAAGTATGTACCGCCAAAAGCTTCAGCTCTACCGTGCTCACAAACAGCAGACTCATATAAAATCATATCTCCAGGTTGAGCATATACTTTATACCACTCCCCATCGTGACCTTGTATATCTAAAGGCCAGTCATCTGATTCAGGTTTGTTTTTACATCCGCACGTCAAATCTTTGTCTACAATAATAATTGAGCTTATGTGATGAGTTTCTACTCTGTCATAATGCTTTTCTAATGTAGAACCTTTTTTATATGAACGTATACCATAAATAAATGAAGGCTCAATGTTTTTACTTTTTATCCAATCTTGATGAATAGGTAATAACTGATTATGTATTAAAGTTCTTATTGAAGGCATAGCGTCAAAAGAAAGAAGTTCAGTATTTCCTCCTTTTATTATGTGTTCTTTGCCATCAAAAACTTCATTTTGTGCTTTATCTTTTAAAATGTTATAAGAATCATTTATTATATTCCAAGTTTCAGTTGGACATTTTAATATCTCAAAACCATTTTCAGTAAATTTAGGTACTTGGTCTCTGTGTGTAAAAGTTTTTGGTTGAACTTCAACAACCTCTTCGACTTGAGGTGTAATTTTTTCTGAAGCTTTTATTACATAAGATTTTTTTTGAGTTGGCATTTCTGTTTTAGTTTTTTCAATTGAATTATTATATTCAGTTTCATCTCCTGAACCATCCCAATTATTTTCTCTCCACCAAGAAGTTATAATATATTTTTTGCCTTGTTCAATAGCTACCCCTTCATGTAAATATTGAGTTTGTAAGTTGCCATCTACCACATTATCCCACCACAAAGCTTTACCTGTTTCTGCATGAACCACTTTATCTAAATTAGGAAAATTAGTTCCTCCTCCAGTAAAATTTTCATTTAAGTAAATCATTAAAGTTTTAGTTCTATTTCCGGACACTTTACAGTGCATGTCATAAGCAGCACCATCAAAAAAATCATTATGTGGTTTAAAATATTGGCCAACCTCATATAGCTGTCCTTGTAAAGGTTCTCCTTTTTTTATATCTAAATCAAAATATTCTGCTATTTTATTGTGTATTGATTTCACGATAGTATTATTAGAGTCTAAAAAGCTAGTGCTGGACGTTCTGTGGTTAGTTACCTCTGTTCTATCTGTCCCCCCTACGACAACAGATGAGGTGGTGTGATTAGTGTCAATCATTTGAATTAATTGTTGACACTCTTTAGGAGTAATAAAGTTATTTACTTCTTGCATTTGATTAAATTTTATTAAAGTTATTAATTAAAATTAAATAAAAAAAACATTAAGGACAAGAAGGACAAGATGTTGGGCCAGCAGATTTTACACCATTGTAAAATTCATAATAAGTAGAGCCATTTTGTGACACAAAGGTAGTACCTCTATCAAGTTCTGTACAATTTAAACCTGAATATAATCTAGTTGCAGCAGCTACACTATTAGCGTTAAAGTATTGAATACCATTATTATCAGGTGGTGTACAGCATCCATAATACAAACCAGTTGAATACCCTACCTGAATTGCAATACATGCAGAGCTTGGCGCTGGCGTAGGTGCTTGTGTAGGTGTTGGCGTAGGTGCTGGAGTCGGTGCTGTTTGACAAGAAGTACAACTACTAAAAGATGAATAGTTTGAAACGTCATTTGTATTCTCTAATCCAGCTGAGCTAACATATTCATAACAAACTCCTTGTATTTCTACAACTGTAGGGAAAGAATTACCTGTAGTCTGCCTTAAATCTATAAGTACATCATCATTACAAGCTATATATCTTCCATATTGATATGGGCTTGATGGAACTGGAGCTGGTGTTGGTGCTGGTGTCGGCGCTGGCGTAGGTGCTGGAGAAGTACATTCTGAACATCCATTAATATACTGAGCAGTTATTGTTGCAGTATAAAAATTAGATGGACTTACATTAGTAGCTGTAATATACCAACATCCTGTATTTACAGGTGTTCCTGGCGCTGATAATTCAAGAGCAAATCCAATAGGAAGTCCTGTTGAAGTTAATTTTACATCGTAATTAGTTGAACTACCACATTGTGTAACTGTATAATATTCAAAACTAGCAACCGGAGTCGGAGTCGGTGCTGGAGCTGGTGTGCTACATCCGAATAACCCTGTAGCTGAAATATTATTATTACATGGTGCTTGTTGGTCTGTAGGCACTCCTGCTTGTCCAGCGTATCGATAAAATTCATTTGGTTGAACACCTCCATCTACAAACTGAGCATTATTTGCGGGCTGGCTTGCAAGTTGTATGTAACAACCTCCCTGGCTACCACATGGAGTCAAGAAATAAAATAAAGACGGAGCTGGTGTCGGCGCTGGCGTAGGTGCTGGTGTCGGCGCTGGCGTAGGTGCTGGTGTCGTAGCATTACATTCCGCACAACTATTATATGTTGGTAATCCAGCAGCATCAATAGTGCTTGTTGAGCCTGTTGCTTGAGGGTTTTCATAACACGTAGTTAAATATTTTAAGAAAGGAGGGAATGAAAATCCTGAAACCCCTCTTAATATTACAGCTGTTCCTCCACCACAAGGTGTATAACTTCTATACTCATAACTTACTGTCGGCACTGGTGTTGGAGTCGGCTCTGGTGTCGGCGCTGGTGTAGGCGCTGGCGTAGGTGCTGGAGTCGGTGCTGGCGTAGGCTGAGGACTTGGCGTTGGAGTCGGTGCTGGAGTCGGTGTTGGTGATGGGCTAGGAGTACATGAAGGGCATGCTGTCTCATTAATCAACACACCAGCTACTTGTTCTCTTACAATAGTTTGGTCTGAATACCATCCATCAGGAGCAAATGTACTTAATGCAACATCTAAAAATAAAGCGTTAGCAGTATTAAAATCAGCTGAATCAAAGTAATATGTCCCGGTTGTTGCCATTTAGTTTACAAAGTTAATTAAATTATATCTCTATCATCTATCGCACATCTTGAATCATTACATCCTATGGTTACCTCTTGTACTTCTCCATCTAGTCCTGTTCCTCCTGTTGCAATTATTGTTGCACATATCGCATCAAAACCTTGGAATTGATATAAAACCGTATCTCCTGGATTAAGACTAAAGCTTGTAAGCGCCTTTATAAATACTGTTCCACCATTACATTCAGAAGCTTCAAAATAATTATATTGTGGAGCAGGAGAAGTGCTTGGTGTTGGAGTCGGTGCTGGAGTAGGCGCTGGTATTGAAGTACAGTTACAACAAGCGTCATCTAATGTTGTTGATGAATAACATAAAGTTTGACTTGTTGACTCTCTATAATCATAAATAATATACAAGTTTTTACCACCTACAGGTAATCCAAACTGCGCTGTATATAAAGGTGCAGCCGTTGTAACTATAGGAGAAGCCTCAATAGAGGCAGCTAGCAAGGAGGTAATATCACTTGAAGTGTTTTGATAAACAGTGTCGGTTCTTAAATATCTAAATTTATTAGACGTAGTATTAAAAACGAAATTATCAAAATTAAACTTATTGCTTCTTATTGTAATAATTGAGTTTTCCGGTGGTATAACACCCGTACCTTGTTGACCAGTTAAAAATTGATATTGTGAAACTATTGGTTCAACAGTATTAGAACTAAATGTTATTAAGTCAGATTCAATTGGTGAAGTAGAAAATCCTTGTTTCCAAAGATATTCATTGTGTATAAATTTACCAGCATCTGCTGAACTTGTCACACAAATACTATAAACATTCAGAACTGGAGCTGTAGGACAACCTACCGTAACTTGAATTGTATCATCAAATGTTGCGGTTGAAGTAACACTTACTACTGCCTGAGTAACATCTGCTGCGTTTTTATCAAATGTAAATGACCCACTTACATTAACTAATCCACTTGTGTAAGTTACACCATTATAAACTACATTAACTGTATAAAATGTTGTACTTTGACTAGACTCTGTTTCTATATTAACACCTGCTTCTGTAACTACGTTTTCTTGAGTTGATTCAGTTATAATATCTTGAACTTGCTCAGTTGGAATCACATAATCTACAGTTATTATTCCTACAGAACTGGTAACATTAACACAATAAATAAAGGGTTGATTAGCGGGAACAGTAATATTTTTAGCAACATTACAAGCTATACATAGTGAAGCTTGAGGTATAAGTTTAGTTGTTGATGCAAAAACAAACTCATTCATATAAGGGTCATATCCACCTAATTTTTGAGTGTTCATAGCTGTGGTAAACAAATCTCTAAACCAACTTCTCATTCCTTCAGAAGATATAAGTGATAATTGTTCATCTTGAAAAGAACTACCTCTTAATTTTATAACTGCCCCTCTTTTTACGTCAGTAAAAAATTTATCAGTTCCCCAAGAAGTAAAACTTTCAGGATTGTTGCTTATACCATAATCTTCAATACGAGCTATTTGTTGTCCTAAAACTTCAGGAACGGAAGTAACAGCTCCACCTCCGGTTGCGTCAGACAGCAAGTTTTTACCAGCAAGAACATACGAAATTTTATCCTCCTGTAATGTTAATATATCTGTACGTCTAGCAAATAGTATTTCAATATCTCCAAACGAGTCTTCTAATGGTTTAAAATTAACCAACCCTAAATTAAATTCATTTAACTTATTTACGTTTGTCTCATCATTATAAACACCACTGTACGTAAGGTCTGCAAATCTTTTAGCTTCAATAAACTCTACGTTTGATGTGGTGTAAACTCTGTTACCCAAACTAAAACTTTTTCCTGTAAGAGAATCTCTAATTTTAAAACTTTCAACCCCATTCCCAAAAGCAAAACAATTAAAAAAATTAGTATTTATAACAGCGCTTGTTCCAGTCGCTATATTTTGATTGCTTACATTACCGTTATGTGAACCATTAGCGTTTATACTAAATGATTCATTATTTTCATACCACACATCTGGTAAAGCTTCTGTTGGTTCTGTTTCAAATACAGTAGTACTGTTAGCTCTAATAACTTGGAAGTCAACCTCTACAGTAGATTTTCTATTTTCAGTATTAGAACAAGCCGAAGTTCCATTTACTATTAAATAATTATCTGAACCATCTGCGTAAAGAGTGTAATAATTAGTGTTGTCAGGGTCAGTAGCAGTGCTGCCAAAGATAGTTTGAATTTGCGCTGCATCTAGTTCTGCTCCTCCCGGGCTTAACGCATTAATAGATGTGTTTGGATTTCCAGTTATAGAGCCATTGTAAGGTGAAATAAAAGTATTTGCCATCGTTGCACTAGAATCACCTAACTCTTTAATTCCATCATCTAAAGTAGCTCCTATGTTATCACCTTCAAACCATTGCGCCATGTTGGTATAATCTTTAGATGCTATAAAAGTTTTATCATAAGTATAATTTCTTCTAGGACATCCTGCTCCAAAAGTAGGTTTTCCACCATTTCTAGTCATATCAATACTAAAAGTAATTTCTGTTCCTGAAGGAACGTCATATTGTGTGTTTGGACTTCCCGCTATAAAAAACGGGTAAACTATTACAGGAAATCTATTATTTGTTTGAGACGTAACAGGTTGAATTGTAACATTTACATTGCTTAATATAGAATTAGTTGTTGTAAAATTTGTGGGATTAATTTTCATATAAACTCCTGGAGGAGCAACTACATCATTACCAACAGCATCTTGAACTGTTAGCCAACTTCCACTTTTAGTTTCTTTTTCTAAAACTGTAGCTGTTGCGCATCTATTTAAAATTCCAGCATTATCCCTTTTAACAATTAATCTATCTCCAGCCTCCACTTTAGTAGCATTTTCTCCTTCTAATATAAAATATGCCTCGCCTGTAGATGAATCATTAAAAGTTATATTACTGTAAATAGTTTCATAATTTGTATGAGTCGGTTTTAAAACAAACTTATATCTAGTGGCCCAAACAGGAGCTAGCATTGTTGAAGGTATAGTTGCTTGTATTTGATTTTGAGTATCTGAAAATTGACAAGTAATATTGACAGTGTTGTTGTCGCTAACTAAAGCAATTGTTGACCTGTTAAAATCATCCATGTATACTATTCCTAACTCATATCCTCTATTACTATGAAGACTTGAATTACTTACACTACTTTCAAAAGTTATATTTTGATTTATAATTCTAAAATATTCGTATGCTGAATTATTTGGAGCATTTGGTTGTATATAAAATGCAGCAGGTATTTGTAAATCAATTGTAGTACCATTAGCATTTGGTGGTGTAACTTTTATAGGTTCACCTCTTACAGTGTTAGGTGATGCGCCGTTAGGTATACCAGCTGTTAAAGAAGTAACACCTGTTTGGTCTAAACTGTAAGTACTGTCTAGTGTTTGTGAAATTGCAGCATTTATAGTGTCTGTAAAAGTAAATCCTTCAGGTGCATTTGGCTGCTGATAAGAAACTGTTTGAATAGTACCTGCAGTACCACTAGATGTACTAGTTCCAATTTTTTCATTAAAATCAGTAGATACAGCTAATTCAAATACTGAGTTGTAATCTCTATTTAAGGTATAACTCCATGTTACAAACGTACTAGAAGTGGGTGCGGATGGAGTAGGCTGTAAAGTGGGTACTTGAAATGCTTCATGTACAAATCCTAATTCAAATATTAATGTAGTTCCTGATTTTAATTTACTAACCTCTTGAGCAAGATTTATTCTTAAAACACTATTATTTATTTCTATTTCAGGAACAATCGCTGGTGAGCTTATAGAATAAGTTCCTGCACTCAGGTCAGCTGGAACTGTGTTAGATTCAATTTCTTTATTAATTAAACCTACTGTGTACTGTAAGTTAACTGAGTTTCCGTTTATATCAGTTAAATTGTATCCTTCAGTATAATTACCATACACTAAACGATTACCCATAATTGTTTGCGCTTTCGCAAAGCGAGGAACATTGTCATACAATCTTAAAATTTCTGAACTTGGCAGAATGGTAAATATTTTTTGATTATCAAATACAACTGTTTTAGTATCATTGTCTGGCCACCCTAATTGTTTTTTATTGTAGCTTTCGACTATTTTTATTGTACTATCATCTACTTCTTTAAATAATAATTCAACAGACTTAACAAGATTACTTCCTGTATTAAATGATATGTTAACTGCATTTTTAGAATTAAGCATACCTTCATTGAGATAGCTGTTAATACTAAATTGAAATATACCTGGGTCAAAGGCTGGGTTGGAAAATTGAGAAGTTGCGCTATACTCCCCATCTTCATATTTAAACCTGTATGCAAAAGAAATTATTCTGTCTTCTAAATAAGCGTCAGTTTGAGTTGTTTCAAACAAACTAATAGTCGGAGCAGTAGTAGGTGGTTTTTTAATTACCATTAAATCCACCGAAGAAAAAGTGTCTATATTATTTGTAGGAACTGTATAACTTTTATTTATATTTATAACTCTAGGAGGATTTACATTATCAGTAAAAAATAATAAATCATCTACTTTGTTAACAGCATTAATTAAATTAGTCTCACTAAAATTTAATGTAGTGCTGTTTCCAGTATTGTTGTCTATACTTACTACATGATAAATAATAGCACCCGTTGCTACATTATAAGAAACAATTAAGTCTAATAATCCTGTTGCTCCTATCGTAAACGCTGGGTCGTGTACAAACCAAAAAAGTGTTTCATTAGCGCCGTCTTCAAAAGCTCCTATACATACAGCTTTAGAACTAAGAGCTGTCCCATCTATATATTGTAATGAAGTTAAAGGAATATTCCCTTTGGTGTTTTCTACTGAACCTACTTCAGTTTCTTCAGTAGTTCCCGCCCTTACATTCAAAGCATCAATATATTGACCATTAGGCACTAACCTTTCATCAAGGCTTTTATTCATTCGCCCGGCAATAAAATTTCTTTGAATGTTTGCCATTTTATTTAATCCATTTATTTTCCCCCCTCATGTTCATAATCAACCTACCAGGGTGAATATTACTTAATCTGATTCTAGCATTTCTTAGTAAGGCTTGTTTTTCTTTTCTCGCTCTGTTTATTATATATTCTTGGACACCGAATTTACTGTTTAATATAGCAAACTTTATATACGCATAAATATATTCTTCAAATAATTTATTAACTGTTATTAAAGAATCATCTCCGCTTTCCATTCCGTCAGAAATATATTGCAAAATACATTGTTGATTTGCCATAGTAGAATCAAAATTTATAACACCTGCTTGTTTGTCTATTGTAAATGTAGGGTTGATATTAGCAGTTTCAGTATTAAGACCATACCTTGCTCCTATTTTAGTGTTATATATATCATCTTCGCAATTATTACAAGCTGGGTTTACAGCTTCATCTTTTATATCATTTAAATAAATACTTTTAAGAGCTCCATTTTTTCGTGACGTGTCTAGGTCTGAAGTTTTAGTAGATACGGAGTCAGCTGCAGTATAAACAAACTCAGCTGTTCCTGTCTGATTATAACCAATTGCTGATTGAACCTGAATGTTTTCAACTAAATCTCTTATTACATTATCTTTAAACAAAGATAATTTTACCCAGTTAACATAATCTGAAGGCAATACAAATCTTAAATCATCATAAACAGTTAGCTCTAAAGATTTAATATCTTTAAATGCGTCATAATTTAATTCTTGTATTCCTCTTTTAGCATGGAATAACACTTTATATCTTGGTTCGTTATTTATTGAAGAATGATTACCCTCGTACATTAACATAAAATTATTTATTATATCGCTAAGAGATACATATTGATATGAACCCCAATTTTCATTTGTTGGATTTACACCATCGTTTGTATAATATTTTTTTTGGTTTATATAGCCCATGTCTATGTATTTGTTTGATTTATATTATTTTCTTCTATTTGTCCAAACTGAAATACATCAGCTTCTCTAATAGATATTCCAGCATATTGTAAAATTTTTGCAACTAAATTATTAGCATCATCTTTTGGTAATTCAAAATCTTGATAATCGTTTTGAGACTGGTCAAACAAAGGTTCACCATTATATAAAGAAACATAAGTCCATTTTGGGTCTTTAGGGTATCTTATATACTGAGCTTCAATGTCGTTAGCATTAGAAAATGTATTGGGATATATTGTGATGCTATCACCTTGCTGTGTGTAACCAGGAAATGTAGTAGAAGGTGCAGTTAGTAAAGAGCTGTTTAATATTTTAATTTTGTTGTTATTAATTTTTTCAGCTTCTCCCTGTAATATTCCTCCATTGTAACAATACACGTTATTCAATAAATAATAATCATTTCCCGTAGTTGTTATAGATGGCAGATAGTAAACATTATTTGAGTTTTGCGTTAAAAAAGAATTAATTGAAAATGTATCAATTACTTCTTCATATCCTTTTTTAATATCAGCATAATCTGTTCCTGACAATCTAGCATTTTCTTCATTAATTTGCTGATTATATAAAATAAAATATTCGTCAAATATATCTAACTGAGCTTGTTTTGCGAACAAGTTAAAATCACTTGGCGATATATAACCGTAATTATTCTTGTTGATAATAGCAAGCACAGTATTTCTTACTGAATTTATCATTTGAAAATCTTTTTACAAAGATACATAAAATAAAAAAGCACCCTAAAATTGGGTGCTTTCATGTCTATAGAAAAGGAATTATTATATTGTTCCTAGAGCTATGCTCGTAAAGACTAAGCCTGGTGACTTTGAAACTGGTACTGCAGCGTTAGTCCAAGATGTTTCTGCTGCGGTTACTAGTGCAGCATTTACGTTTGCACTGAATCCAGATGTTAAACCTGTTCCAGTAACCGTTAATTTGTGAGTTCCATTAGTAAGAAAAATTTCACCCGCAGTTGAACTTGCTGTTTCTGAGTATAAAATTGAATCTGTATTAATGTGAACATTACCGTCACTTGCTGTATCTAAAGTTATATATTTTGCCATGTTTTAAAATTTTATGGGTTAAACAAAGCACTAAGTTACGAATTTTTTGCTAACTCTTTTAGATGCTTATATGACTCTAAACCATCATCGCTTTCAAAATAACTAGCAATAATAAACAACGGGTCTTCCCCGTATGGTATATTACACATTTTCTTTTTATTAGATGCTGTGTTAAACCATACTTCTTTTTTAGAGTTTCTTAATTGAATTAAGTTCTTATCTAAAATATTTTGTATAGTAGCGTTAAATTTAAGCGCAGGGTCTTTTAATAAATTCATAAAACCACCTGGGTTTTGTTTAGCAAATATTAATATATCTCTTCTAAGCTCTGCAGTTGTAACTTTTGAAACATCATTTTGAAATAATACTCTAGCTACATTCTCTACTTGCTCAACCGTAAGTTGTCTAGCTTCAATTAAAGCATCAACTTCTAAGTTTAAGTCTTCCACAAGCTCTGCCGCTTCTTTTGCTTTATTTACCTCGGTAAACACTCTTCCATTACCTGGATGTAAGGCCATAAATTTTTGAAGGACTTGATTGTTTTTTGGAACATGTAAGAATCCATCTTCAAATACAATAGGTTCAAGTATAGCGTTATCATCTTGCTCATCTTGAAAAGGAGAGTTTTGATTTCTTGCATATCTAAGAGGTTTATTAAGACCTGTCTGCTCATCAAAATGTAACAGCGGAAACCTTGTAGTATGCCTTGATGCTAATATCAAAGATAAAGGAGCTGTTTCTCTTGTAAGTTTATATTGTTTATCTACAAATTTTGCTGTAGATTTTCTTGGTGTAGCTTTTACTGTGCCCACTTGGGGACTTTGAATTTCTTTTTTCATTTGATTTAATTTAATTTGATTTTAAAAAAGGGGCGCATTGCTACGCCCCTAATATTTAATTATTAGTCTTGGAATAAGAAGAAGTTGTTTGCACCTAAAGTACATACAGCTCTCTCAGACAAGAAGTTTACTTGCATGTTATCGATATCCGACGTTGCAGCACCACCAGCAGAGCCAGTAATCCAAGTCTTATATCTTCTGTCTTCAGTTTCTGAAGCTCTATATCTAACATGTAAGAAAGGTCTCTTAGCGTTTTTACCAAGAATTTGGTCATAAACACTTGTAGAACCAGCTGGAACTAATAGTCCATTGATTTTACCTGAACCTGCACCTGATGGTAAACCACCTCTCATTGTAGGGTCGTTTAAGTATTTCCAATCAGTCTTATAGAAATCGTATCCTCTTCTAAATCCAGAGAATCCTAAGTTCAATGCCATTTCTTCGTCATTGTCAAAAAGACCGTAAGAAGTACCACCCGCTCCATAAGAGTTTTGAGCAGCTAACATATCGTCCATATCAAAAATGAATTGTCTGTTTGCGAAAATTACATTTTCTTCAATAGCTCCTTGCTTGTCTAATCTACTAATGATAGAATCAAAATCTGCTAGAGTAGTTGGATTACCACCGTCCCAGATATTTCCTCTATTTGCAACTGCAAAGAAGATACCATCTGACCCAGCACCTGGATTAGCAGCACCAGCGGCGCTACCTAAGATAGCAGCAGCTCCAGAGTTAGTCTCTGCAGGTACAGCTTCAATCATTGCTGTTTCTAAATAGTCATCGAATCTTAATCTTGTTTCGTGCTCAGATTTTAAGT
>JAAHTH010000787.1_pt1 | contig 16935 bp, 12 predicted proteins | sample 6116091 | NCBI WGS metagenome assembly JAAHTH01 (sample SAMN13939990, study PRJNA603662) | sponge metagenome | isolation source: marine sponge | host: Mycale hentscheli | place: New Zealand | collected 2006 | reverse complement strand
TTATTTCTAATGATTCAGCTTCTCTAACTGTTTTCTTGCCATCTCCGATGATATTTACTCCATCTGCTACTTTTATTAAATTACTTAGTAAATTATCTATTTTAATTTCTCTTTGTTTTATTAAATTTGATTCCATTTATTGTGATGATAATACATAATTTGATGATACAGAAAATAATTGTTTAGCTCCTCCAACATCTGTGCTAGTATCTATTGACATTTTAACTGTCATTATATAACCTTTTACACCGCTAACACTGTTTCCAAATATAACCTCTCCTGGTCTAGCAACACTAGAGTTTATTAAATTAGCTACGTAATCATTTTCTTTTCTATCAAAACCAGCTCTAAATATAGGTTCTGTTAAAGTAGCAGGGTATACATTTCCAGCGCTATCATATTGGCCTTCAACAAAGCTTTTTATAGAAGCTGTAGTATCTTGATATTGATTAAAAGACCCAGTATTTTTTACTTGATCAAATCCTTCAAAGTCTGATACATAGCTATCAACTTCCCAGCCGCTATTACCTTCGTATGAAATAGTATTAAAGTTTTTTACTACAGTAGGATTAGGGTTAAATATAAACCTAACAAAAGAGTCATCAGGAACAGTTGCACCATAAAATTTACCTCTACCATTAGAAACGCTTTCGTCATAATGTTGATAAATGTTAGTATCAATAAAAGTATAAAAATTATTTTTTAAACTACCCATGAAAACAGGTTTGTAACTATAAAAGCTAGTCCAGCCTTTTACTTGTTCATCAAAACCTAAAGTATCAAAAGTACTATCAGCAGTAGATATAATTCTTGGGTTAGTCTGTAAAGACAGAGTGTATGCAGATTGGTGTGCGTCCCATGATCCTAATACAACTCCTCTTCTAAAAGTTACAAAATTAACAGTAAAATAAGTTCCAACAGATCCAAAATCAAACGTTCCGCTCAACGTAGCTTGATTAGAACTAACAATATCTACTACATAAAGATTAGTAGAAGTAACAACACCACCGCTGGTAATAACTTCAACCATAGCTCCAATTTCAACGCTTGCAGTACCACCACCAACACCACCAACAAATAGTTGATTAGTTACTCCAAATGTTAAAGCTGTAATATTTGAAGTTATAACTTGTCTTTGTGGTGTATCTGATATTTGAGCTAAGGTGTCTCTAAAATAATCTTTCATACCATAGCCTGATATTTCTGTTATACCATCTCTAGACAGTCTAAGAATTGAAGCTCTATCTTTATCTGCAAAATATTTTCTATATCCATACTCAGCAAAGCTTTCAGGATTCCTACTTATACCATATTCACCTAAGTAAGGAACATCTTGACCTAGTACGTTTACATTACCAGTTTCTAAAGAGCCTTGATCTCCAGAGTATATAGCATTTTTATTTATTAAAACCTTACTAACTTTAGATTCTTGAAATACATTTAAATTAGTGTCTTCAGTGTATAGTTTTTGTATTGATCCGTTTCTAGGATCTAAGTCTTTTATGAGTGGATCTGCTATAGAAAAAACATTAGTTTCGTTAAAGCCTGTTCTAGTATTTAATAGTCCAGAATATATTAAACTATGTTTTCTGTCTTGTGAGTCTATATTTTGATTTACTACATACGCTCTAACACCTAAAGAAATTTGCGCATTATTAAAACCACCTTTAATTCTAGATTCTTCTACATAGAAATTATTAAGTGTGAGCAACGGATACGGTGTAGAATTAAAAGGAAAAGTAGGATACCCACTTGGGTTCCAAGGTAATCCAGGCCAAGCATAAGTATAAGTTGGGTTAAAACCACCGGATGCGGTCTTAACTATTCTTTTCAACCAGAAAGAATTAAAATATTTCACTCCAATAGTATAACTCATATTATAAATATTACTTGTTTTTTTAAATTATTACACTAAGATAAATCTATCTGAACCGTACACTCTGCAAATAAGCCTCCACCGTCTGTAATTCTTATAAGTATTTCATGAGGCCCTTTTCCAATATCCGGATAAGCCAATTTTTCTACGAAAAATTTTCCACCAGTAGATCCGCTACCATCAACGTAATTTGTAGTGAAATAAGTTTTTGCAACTGATAGGTTATTACCTGGGCTCGCTACAACACTAAATGCAAAATTTAAATCTTTTCCTTTATCAGAACTAGCGCTATTTGTACCATTTTCTACATCAAAATTAAAAGCTAATTCTTGGCTATTAGTTGTGTTAAAAACTTCAATTCTACCAGGACAACCAGCTGTAGTAACACTTACATTAGGTCCATAACTAGCTATTGTAAATGAAGGTGCAAGATTTGTTAATGGGAAAGTAGGCTGAGATGGAAGTGTACCTGGAACTAGACTTGGCGAAGCTTGTAAAGCTAAATCAGTAGTTATTAAAGTTCCAGAAGTATTATAATCAAAAGCAGGAGCTACAACTCTTATAGTAAAATTATAAACATCTTCTAAAGCAGAGTTATATCCAAAAAATTTATAAGCAGTGTTTTGTATTTTATAAGCGCCAGGAAAACCAGGAACTGGTAACAAGGCAAAATCACTAGTAACATCAATAGGTGTAGATGCTGAATTAGTAGCACTTAACAGTGTCATAGTTGGATTTATAGGTGCAAGAGTTCCTAAAGCAGCGCTTATTGGAGTTCCATTAACATCTGTTGCATAAAAAAAGCATAAATCGTCATTTATATTATTGCTTTCTAAAAAACCCCATTGTATACCATACGTGCCAGCTGTGTAATTAGACATCCCTCTAAAACCATAAGGCGTAAATTGATCATTAGCAACTATGTTAGTATTTAAATCTGATATTTTACCAGAAGTAGATGTTTCCCAATATATGTCTAATTTAGAATCTAAAGGATTTGTTTCAAAACATGAAAATATAGGTGTCATAGCAAGTAGATCATTTAATCCTGGAGTTGCTGGATGAGTTCCTAAAGCTTTTCTAGTTACTTTTATACGAAAATCAGCACTTGTAGTTCCTGCAGCTTCTATTGTTGCGGTGGCTTCAATGCTACCATTTAATGCTATACCTGCGTTGTCCCAGGGACCTCCTTCATTTGTTATAACAACGTGATTAACAGCAATATTTCCTGTACCATCATCTTTAGCTCTAAATGTTATTTGTATTCCTCTATTTTTAAATTTTACGTCAGTTGCAGTTGTCCCGTTAAAAACAACAGGCACCCCAGTCCCTCCAGTGCCAGGATAACCAGCACCTGAAAAAGTAGCAGTACCACTGGATCCCATCCCAATAAACTCCACTACATATTCAGAAGCTTCTGGACTTGGTCCTTTCATACCGTATAACTGCATCTCTGTATCTATTTTTGCGCTAAATACATTTAATCTAGCTATAAAAGGATTTTGTTCATAATTATAAAAAACAGGTGCTGAATTAAAAGGGTATTTAGCAGCGTTGCCTACAGCAAATAAACCTAAATCAGAACCAGTACCTATTGCAGTTACAACTTCTGCCGTTTGACCAGGATAGTATTGATTACTTGCTATGCCGAGTACAGAGCTAATACCAGTATTTACTACTCTTCCAAAAAGCTCAACAGAAGCGTTATTTACTTGACTTCCTGAGTCTAAATCTCTTTCTCTATCTCTTGTTTTTAACAACTGCTCACCCTCTTCAGAATATGGATCTACTTGAAATAAATTACCATTAGTATCAGTAAATTGATAATAATCAGGATCTTCATTAAAAGAAGGTCTTGCTGTTCTGAATAAATTTTGATTAGGGCCTACTAAACTAGTATCTTTTGGAATTTTACTTAAGTTATCAGAATGCAAAACAAAGTGAGCAACTGGCTCTTCTAAGCTGGCAGATAAAGGATTTGCAGTTTCACCATCTATATAGCCATTTAAAACTCCTGGACAATAAACATTGTAATAATCAACTTGAGTTTGCTTCACAACAACTTTATAGCTATACCAGCCGGTAGGATTAGTAGCACTAAAAAGTCCTGGGGTTCCAGTGGCGCTATTGAAATTAGAACTTATTGTTTCATTAAATTTTACTTGCAATTGATCACCAGGCCACGTGTCACCAGCGCCTGAAAATAAATTATTAGTAAGAGGTAGTGCTGGATCAGTAGGGCTAGAGTAGTAGCTAAAAGTTTTTGCAGTTTGTACCGCTCCTCCAGAAGGATTACCTGGTAAATCACCACTTTTGTAAGGATTAAATATTGTAGATCCTTTTAGTATTGCGTTTTGAGAATTTTCATCTACTGTAGATAATATAGCATCCGACTGTCTGCCATATTTATCTGATAAGACTAAAGCTACTTGATAATTTCTATTTTGTTTAAGAGTGTGGTTCTGATACTCTCTTCTAACGTAACTATATTCTACAGCTCCTGTTCCAGACTCGTCTACTTTAAAACCTGTTTGAGTATTGTAATTTATACTTGAAGGTGGAGTATGTTTGTCAACCAAATTACCAAATACTATTCTATTACCTACAGACTCTTGAGCTAAAGCTCTAACCGGTACTTGATCAGAAACTCTTAATAAGTCTCTTGTTGGTAGAGTTTTAAAAGGTTTTTTAGCTTGGTACTCGTAAAGAAATACAGTAGTATTGTTAGATATTAAAGAATTAGCATTCACTGTTTCAATAACTTTTAATGTAGTTTGGCTATCATCTTTAAATACTATATCTATAGAAGAAATTCTTAAATCATTCAAAGCATTGCTCCAGCTAGTACTTTCAGCAGGCACTGGTATTAATAATTTTATATTATTAACTTTATTTTGCATAAACTCTACTTCTGTACTTTTATAAGTTTTTTCAGTATCTTTATCTATGAAATAACCATCTTGCTGTGGAATAAAACAAGCTTGAGTAAAAGGTGATATTAAAGAATATTCTCCATCATCGTATTGAAATCTATACGCAAATCTTATAAATTTGTCTTTTAAATAGTTTTTGTCTCCAGGCCAGTTGGGATTATAGTAAGGATTTGCTGTAGTTCCGTCTGGAAGAAACTCTGAAGTAACGTCTTGCATTGTTGATACTTCTTCAACAACAAGAGTGTATATTGGCCCTGCGCCAGAGCCAGTTCTTTGTACAGGCACTATAACATCACCATTAGTGTATCCAAAACCAGGATTATTTATCTCTATATTTCCTGTAGAACTTGTTATGTTTACTGTAAGTCCAGAACCAGTTCCACCAATTGTTTGTAAGTTGGTATCAGGAACATAAGGAGATGTTGTTGCTCCACTTTTACTTATGCTTGTAACAAAACCACCTACCAATGATATAGGTTCATAAGGATAGTACTTTGATAAAGATATTTGGTCTTCGTTTGTGTAGTATGTTGGATCTCCTAAAGCTCTACTTACATTTATTTTTCTAGGTTGGTTTCTATTGTCTGTAAAAAATAATCTTTCATTAATAAGATTAACACCTAGAACATTGTGTGTTTTTGAAAAATTTAAAAAGTTTCCACTAACTAGTATACTAGCTAAACTATTATTTATATCATAAAGACATATATAACATTGTGTTGCTGCTGGAGCAAATCTAGATAGTTGATCGCTGGAGTTATCAACGTAGTTAGTCATGAATAAAAATATCCTATTATTATTTATATCCATGAAAAAGCCAATAGTATCTATGTTAGTAGAAGTTAAACCAAAATCAGTTAAAGATATATTTCCTAGTATATTTTCTAATGAGCCTACGTCCGCGCCTTCAGATTTACTTACAGAGACGTTTTGAGCTTCTCTATACTCACCTGGAGGCACAAGCCTAGCGTCTAAGTCTCTATTCATTTTAGACTTGATAAAACTATTTCTTGATTCAGCCATTTAATTAATGTTTAATCCATTTAGATTTTCCTCTAAAAACTTGAGCAAACTCTGATAATTTTATATTTGATAATCTTATTTTTGCATTTCTTAACTTCGCGGATCTTTCTCTTTTGTATCTCAAAACAATGTATTCTGGAACGTTTGGTTTTGTTGACAATATAGAATGGTTGATGTGTGCATATAATGCATCCTCGGCCATCTTAGGTATCTTAGAATCAGCATCGTAAGCTAACCCGTCAGATATATATTCTAAAACTATAAGCTTACCTACTAAGTTACTAGAAAAAGTAAATTTGCCTTCTCTTTCGTTTATTTGAAACCAACCATTTGATTGACTAGTTTGAGGGTCTAAACCATATCTTTGTCCATAAGCTATTTTTTCCCAGCTCCAATCGTAAACTCCTTCACTGTACATTTGATCTGTATAAGCTCCAGATATTTCGTCAGCGTTGTTTTGATTCCATCTTTGCTCTGTTATAGATTGATCTGCTTGTATATTATTACTAAAAGCATCTTGAGTAGGAATTCCTGACGCATCTTGAATTGGCAAGTCAAGAGGCGATGTGGTTAAATTGTTAACTGGATATATTATATGTTGAACACCACTTCCGTCTATCCAAGAACATCTTACGTAGTTTACATAATCTTGCGGTATGGCAACACCTAAGCTTGGTGGTATTGTTAATTCTTGTGAATTAATACTTTTTAAAGTGTCATAGCTAAATTCTTGAAGACCTCTTTTAGCATGAAACATTACATCAGTTCTTTTTATTTTTGTAATCAACTTATCTTCACCTACATAAGCTACTAAAAAATTATTTATAACATTATCTAATGTTGTGTATTCGTAACTGCCATAATTTTTTTCTATAGCAGGTTGCTTTAGCTCAACGTAGATACTGGTAGTAGGACCATAAGTTCCATTAAGTGTTATTATGTTATTGTATGGGTCTGATATATATGATAAACTTTCATTTATAGCTATTCCATTTATATATATTGTATAGTTTGATTTGGAATTTACTTGACCTCCAACGCTGTCAAAGGCACTGACAACGTCTATTCCAAAAGTGCAATTAAAAGTTGGGTTAATTGTGCCACCAGCTAAATTAGGAAATACTTGTTGACCTGAGTAATATTGAGCATTATTTTCAGTTATTAATCCCATATTTTGTGTTTTTTAATTTTAAATTTATTCTTGTGCTAGCTCTTGAGATGCTACTTGAACTATCTGTGGATCTCTTATAACTACTCCAGCATACTTAAGTATCTCTAGTATAAGCTCTGTTTGATCATTGCTACTTATTTCAAAATCTACTGATGTTGTAGAGTCGTATATGTAAGCACCTACACTATTGACAGTAAAGCCCCAAGCTGGATTAACTGGTTTTCGTAAAAAAGTTGTTTCTACATTTGCTGTAATAGTAGTTGGCTTAACAAATATCGTATTAACACCTTCATAGAGATACACAGGGTAGTTTTCACTAGGTGTTGTTAAATCTGATCTATCTATATTATAAAAATAATCTCTTTGTATTCTTTCTATTTCCACAGGCTTAACACCAGTAGTAGTACTATCAAAAGTAACAGTTCCTAACCTGTAAAAAGCAAACTCAGTAGAAGAAGGTTGATCATTATATACTATAGTTTTACCTGTTAATGTATCTGTAGTTGGCAAGTTAAACTTACCCGCCGCCCCACCAGTGCAAGCGCCAAAACATTTAAATGTAGATAATCCATCATCTATATTACTTAGAGGATTAGAATAATCAAATTCATTTTGAGGTATTCTTAGTTGTCCATCTAAATCAGTAAAGTATTTTTCAAATATATCTAACTGTGATTGCGTAGCAGCTTTATTAAATTCATATGGTGTTAAATAACCACGCTGCTCTTTATTAAGTATACTTAATACAGTTGTGTAGACTGTGTTTACGTTAATAGCCATATTATAGTTTTAATCGAAGTTAGTAAATACTAGTCTTGATTTAGCTCTTTCTAGTTTATCTGTTTTTTCTATAAGTAATCTTTGTAATACGTCTGGTCTAGTTTTTTCTCTATTTGCTAATATAGCATAAATCATACACGCGTATAAAGCTTGTTCTGCCAGCTTAGGTATAGCAGCGGACTCATCTGTAGTAAGTGCATTTGATAAATAAGTTAGAGTAGCGTTACCAGTGTCACCATAAGTTATAGTTTTGTTAGCGTAGTCTATGAAGTATTGACCAGCACCTGGAGGAGATGTGGAAACTTCAGTAAGTGGATTTGTTCCAGAACCATCGTTTGTAGCTGATATAACAGCTACAAAATCTTGAGGTAAAGGATTTGTAGCTCCACTTGTTACAGCTGTTGGCCCTTCTGTGAATTGACTTTTTATAGTTTCATACGCAAATTCTTGCAAACATCTACGTGCATGAAATATAACTTCTGTTCTTATTGCATCTGGTATTAATTTTCCAGGTCCAGTGTAAGAAATCAAGAAGTTGTTTATAATATCGTTTAAAGATATAAAAGCGTTTGATAAAGTTGTTGTTGCCATAATTTTTATTTTTGTCCGTCAATATCTATTTGTTGTTCTTTACCAGCTGCTAATTGCAAAGCAAGTTGATCTCTAGTCATAACACCAGCATATCCTAATATCTTGTCTACTAATAGAGGTTCATCAGACTGATGAAGCTCAAAATTTACTGAACTTTGTTCATTGTAAATATAATTACCTAATTCTGTGTCTATAGTGAAACCCCATTTAACATCTGCTGGGTATTTTAAAAAGTTTAATTGAACGTTGTTAAAAACTGGAGCTGGAACACCAATACTAGTAGGATACAATTGTATAACATTATTTTCGTAAGTATACACTGGGTATCTTTCAGAAGGTGCAGTCAGTGGAGATTGGTTAGTAGTGAAAACTTCATATTGTTGTATTCTTTGAGCTTCTCTACCTTCACTAGCGGAAGTAGAAAAGTAAATAACAGAGCCTAGCTCTTGCACAGCAACTGTAGGAGTTACTTTTGAAGCGGCATCTGTTTGAAGATTTTCTGTTCTTTTAAATATTTGTATTTTTTCGTCTAATAAAGCATATCTATCAGCGTATGCTAGACTTGTTTGAGGTTGTCTCAACAACTGGTTTAGTTCATCAAAATATTCTATGAATATCTCTTGCTGCGCTTGTGTAGCAACTTTGTTGAACTCAACAGGTGTAAGAACTCCTCTTTTTTCTTGTTGCAGTACTACAAGTACAGACTTATATACCTGATTTATGTTTATCATTTTGTTTTGTTTATTTTTTTAAAAAAAAAGGTGGTGATTAAACCACCTTTATTATAATCACTTGTTATTTAAGTTTTTTATCTATAGATCTATAAACTTCAAGTCCTTCATCTGTTTTAAACCAAGCAGCTAATGCTGAATATGGATTTTCATCAAAAGGAACTGTCATAAGTTTTCTTCCATTAGTCGCCCAAGTAAAAGTTCTTTGATCTGAAGCTAGATTTATTATTCCAGAATCAACAGCATTTATGCCAAAGTTTCTTAAAATAACATTTTCGTCATTTGCTAAATCAATAAATAATTTAGGATTTTGTTTAGCAAACAATAATAAATCTCTTTTTAATTCTTTTGAAGACAAATTATTCACGTTAGAACCTAATTCAACTCTTAATATAGCTTCTGCTTGTTCTATATCCATAGATCTTGCAGCGTTTAAAGCATCTAGTTGTAAATCTAGTTCTTCTAGTTGATCTACAGCTTCTACTTGCCTATCTAGTTCAGAGAATATAATATTACTATGTGGATGATGTTTTAAAAATTCTTGTAAATTTCTTTTTTCTTTTGGTACAAACAAAACACCAGACTCAAAAACAATATGTTTTAAAGTGGAGTTTCCAACCTGCTCATCTACAAAGATGCTTTTTTGATTAGTAGCATATCTAAGTTCTCTTTCATATCCTTTTTCTTTATCAAACCAAACTAAAGGATACCTTTGAGTGTGCTTGCTAGGTATAGTATATGTTAAAGGTTCTTTATTATCTATTAAATAATAATGTCTATCTTTATATTCCCAAGTATCTTTTTTAATCTCTTGCTTGGGAGCAGGAGCCTTTTTTTCTTTTGTTTCCATAATATAATATAATATAATAATTAAAAAAGACCCCGCCTAAGCGGGATCTTATTATTGTTTTATTTACGTAATAGCAGGATAAAGTATGTCTTTATTGCTATCGACTACTATTGGTGCTACTATAGCGGGGCCAGCAGCTCCGTTAGCACCTCCAGCAACTGGTTCCCATAGATCAAAAATAGCTTGATCAGATGGTAAAGTGCCAGCTGATGATGTGTAAGTAATAGTGTTGCTTCCGAAAGTAACAGCACCCGAAGCTACTGATAATATACATGTGCCACCATCTATTAATTTAGTCACTCCTGGATTTTCAGGAAGTGTAAGTTGTGGTATGATTTTTACTAAACCCATTTTCTTATTTTTTTAAATGTTAATAATTATACAGTCTTAAATAACACGAAGTTATTAGCAGCTTGTGTTACTAAACATCTTTCAGTTAAGAAATGAACATCCATAGCATCTAAAGCATCAGTATACGCTCCACCAACAGAACCAGTGATCCAGTTTTTGTAACGTCTATCTTCAGTTTCAGAAGCTCTATATCTTACATGTAAGAATGGTCGTCTGATATTTGATCCTAACATTTGATCGTACACTGTAGTAGTTCCAGCAGGAATCATTACACCGTCAATAGCATTAGATAAACCTCTTGTAGAAGCATCATTTAGATATTTCCAATCAGTTTTGTAGAAGTCATAAGAACCTCTTCTAAAGCCAGTGAAACCAAAGTTAAGTGCCATTTCAGATTCATTATCAAATAAACCATAAGAAGCAGCAGCAGAAGAAGCAAAAGCTCCATTCATTGCAGCAATCATATCATCAAAATCTAAAGCAGTAGATCTTTGTAAGAAAAGCATGTTTTCTTCAATAGCTCCTTGCTTGTCTAAGTTTTTAAGGATTTCATCGAAATCACCTAAAGCACCAGAACCAGGAGCAGCAGCTCCAGCAAATCCTTGATATATATTACCTCTTGCTTCAATAGCAGCAAATAAACCTTGTGTACCTTTTAAGTTAATACCAGTAGAACCACCAGGCATAGCAACTGTATGTCCAGCTAATTCACCTTCAACCATCGCCATTTCCATATAGTCTTCAAATCTTAGTCTTGTTTCAGACTCAGCTTTTAAATACCATAAGTATCCAGAAGTACCGTCTTCAGTAGCAACTTCAATCCAACCAATTTGAGCAGCGTCAGAACCATTTACTTGGTACTTATCTCTAATAATAATTGGAGAGTTGTTAAACTCAGTAAAGCTAGGCTCGATAGAATCCATGGTAGCATCCGTAGATCCTTTTCCAAATTCAGAACCGTAAACAAACACGTTTACGTCACCACCTGTAGTTAAAGCTTGTACATTTGCTGGGAAAGCCGCAGCAGCATAAGGAACTAAAAGTACCTCAGCCACAGTAGCTGCACCAGCTGGTTGTGTTACACTTGACACAATAGCTTTAGCTGTAATTAAACCAGTAGCATTGTCAGAAATCAATACTGTTTGATTTTCTTTTATAGCTACTGTATTGCCACCTCTACCATTCGTCGCTGGGTTAGCAGCAGCTAACTCAATTTGAAGTGTAGTAAGAGCACCAAGTTTAATATTACAATCATTGTAAGATACGTGTAATCTATTTTGTTCAGACCATAATACTTGATCCGATGTCATTGGCATTTCAGCGCCAACCATTCTTAAGAAACCTGCTAACGTTCTGTTACCATATCTCTCAACTTCAGCTTCATAAAGCTCAGGTAAATACTGTTGAGCCCAGTCAGACGTACCGTCTGCAAAGTTCAAATAGTTATTATCTAATGCTTGTTTCTTTTGAGCTGGAATTAAACTTGCAGGAAAACTCCCACTTGTTGCAAAACTCATATTTTATATTTTTAGTTTAAGTTATTTTTTTGTTTTTATTTTTAACTTAGAACTATCTACACCACTAATTGCTTTTATTTTTAATCCATTAATAAACATTTCACCAGAGCTAGTAGCTCTAACTTCATTTGTTATATTTTTAGATTTAGCATTAACATCTCTTATTGCGTCAGTTTTACCTTGCTCGTAAAAATGTTTTGCTATTTTATCAGCGTTATTAGCGGTATACAAGGCTTTGTGATAACCTCTGTAATCTTCGATTTCACCTTTTTTATCTAGGAACTTCCCAACAAAATTATTTAAATCAGATTGATTTTGAGCAACATCACTCTTGTTATTTACATTATATCTAAAAGCTTTTTCACCAACGCTATATTCAAAACCTTTGAATTCATCAGAGAATAATTTTTTAGTATTGTTTGTAAAACTTTCGTGACGCTGTTGAATCACCTTCTGTTCTTCGTTGTATCTATTGAAAAAGTCATTAGCTTTTTTTTGTTCTTTAGATACTGAAGGTTTCAACTTGATCTCTTCATAGTATTTTTCTTTAGAACTATCTAAAAAGCTTTTGGCTTTGGCAATTTCTTCTTTGTAAGCTAGTTTTTTCTTTTTAACCACTCTATCTTCTTCATCTTCATCCCACGCAAAATTATCATCCATCAAAAAATTTATTTCTTCTGAATTTAGATGTGGTTTGCTTACACTATAATATTCTTTAAGTAATTGTTCTCCGTTTAACTTACTGTAGTCTTTGTTTAAATTAACGTAATCTTCGACAGTGCCACCAGTATCTTTCATGAATTCTACTAGCTTTTCAATGTTTTCTGGTAAGTCTATTTGTGGATTTTCTTTTACTTCTTCTTTAATTTCTTCTACAACCTCTTTAGTTTCTTTAACTTCTTTATCTGTTTCTTCTACTTTTATTTCTTCAATAATTGGAGATTCTTCAGTTTTAGTTTCTTCTACAGGTTGTTCAACTTTAACTTCTTCCACTTTAGTTTCTTCAACTGCTTCTGGTTCGGTTTTAGTTTCTTCTTTTGGCTCTTCTTTTTTAGCCATATCTAACTTAGTTACTTCTTTATTAGTAACTAATTTTTTAGGTTTCTTTTTAATCTTAAAGTCACCTTGTTCTAGTCCGCCAGCAGCGGTTTCTTTTATTTGTTCTGACATAATATAATATAATAGTTAATATAAAATTATCTAGGGGCAAATTGTTCTAAACTAACTCCACCTAAATTATCGTTACCTTTAGATTCAAAGTTGATAGGTAAACCATCTTGTTTTCTTTGGGTTATCATTTCACTCTGTTGAGTGCCTTGAAGCTTAATTCTTTTGTCTTTTCTATCTTCAATTTCTTTTTCTTTTTGAGATATAACATTAGACTGCTCTTTAGCTAGTTTAATGTTATAATCAAACTCTTGCTGCATTAGACCTCTTTTTATTTCTGCTTCTGTCTGCATTCTTTGTATCTCAAATTGAGACTTAGCTTGCTCTACTTGAACTTTACTATTAGTTAAAGCTTCTTGTTTTTGTAATTCAGCTAGAATAGTTTTTTCTGCAGTTTCAGACTGAGCTTGAGCTTGAGCTTGTATTTGCTGTAGTTTTAACTCTTGGTCTTTAGCTTGCTTTTCTTGTCTTCGTTTTTTAAGTAAAGTATTAGCTAGTTTTAAGTTATTTACATTTCTAATATCAATAGCATCTTCTAAATCTATAGACTGAGTAGATAAAGCTACTTGAATGTTTTGCTCTAACTTAGCTTTTTCTTCATCATCTGGTTCTAATTCTATAAATATACCAAAGTCGTGAATATTAACACTAGTTAATTCGTCTAATGTATTAGTATTAAAATTAGATATGCTATTTATCAAAGACATTCTAGTTAATGGAAACATTAAAGAATCGCTAACTCTTAAAGATATGTTCTCACATGTTTTAAGTGTTAGATATAAACTTGCTTGAAGAATATGTCTTGTAGCAGTGTTTGAATTAGCTGCAGCAAGCTTTTGTATACCTACCAAAGAGTTTTTATCTGGAACACTACCGTCCCTTGCTTCATTAAGCCCGGTCACATCTCTAATCATTTGTAAATAGTAATTATACGTTTGAATTAAAGAATTTATTTTAGCTCCTCCAGAAGAAGATTGAAGTTCTTGCACAGGTATCTTACCTCTGTTAATTTCACCATCTTGAGTAAGAGATCTACCTATAACACTACCAGTTTGAAAATACATATTCAAAGCTTCAGCTGGATTGTAGTTGGTACCATTACCTAAATCTACTTCTGCTAAACCATCCATGTCTAAATAAACACCATCAGGTACCATTCTAGACATTACTTGTTGTAGTTTTAAATGCGTTAACTGAATCATATCTGCAAATCCAGTAACTCTACTTACTAAGCTTTCAATTCTACCTTGATACATTCTAGGCGCTGTTATAGTATAACTAAGATTTACTTTACTTGTATCAGCATAAGGTCTTGTCATATTTTCTGCTAAACGCCAGTCAAGCATTTCTTCCATGCCTAATATTTTAGCGCCACTATATAAAGTTTCTATACTTCTAGAAGCTTTTTTAAAATTGTCTGTTTCTTTTACTTCTAAGAAAGTATCTTCTTTTTCAATAGTTTTTTCTAATCCTGTAGCTGTTGTTTTTATTTTAAATACCTGGTCAATATAACTTTTCCATTCAAAATATAATACTTGAACTGTATTTTGGTCGTATCTACCATTAAAATTAGCTGAGTATGCAGTATTACCGGTGTAGTTTTGAAGTTTTTTAACTTGCTCTGGCGTTAAGCTTGGAAATTGCTTTTTTAATTCTACTAAAGGTACATTTTTAACTTCACCTACGTAATATACATCTTCAAAATTAGGATCGTTAGTATAAGAATAAACTATATTCGCTGGATCTACATAGTCAATAACAATACCTTCAGCTGGATTCCAAGAAGTTTTAACACAAGATATTCCTAAAACTGTTAAATCATAATTAAGTCTTTTTCTAATTAAATGATATTTGTTTTTGTCTAGTATTTGTGAAATAAGTTCTTCTTCTGCAACTTCTATAGATTGCTTATAATCCATCTGCATGTGTGCTGGAATGTCTTCTAAAGTTTCAGGTGTGTTTTTAGCAGTAGATTCAGATAGATCTATTCCAAACTGCTGCATAACCATTTCATTGAATTTTTTAGCTTCAATATCCATCATTATTCGCTGAGCGTATAAAGTTCTTTTTTTAAGTGAAGTAGGATCTTGAGCCATAGCTTTTACTTCATAAGATCTTTGAGACATGCCATTAACAACTATATCTACAAACTTAGGAATAATAGGCACAGGTTTCCAGTCTAGGTTTAAGTAAGATAAATCTCCATTTATAGCTAATTCATCTTTATATTTTTGTACTGGCTGTTCTGCTCTAGCGTAAAGTCTTAAGTTGTGAAAATTATTGTAGTTTGTCATGTACCTATAACCAACTCCTTGTGAATTTCTAAACCATTCACCCTCAATAGCTCTCGCAACTTTTAAACCATACTCGTAAGTAGCTTTCTCAGCGGCAGGTACGACCTGATCCGGAAATGTACTATATGTAGTTGTAGCTTGCATATATTAATTAATTTTTGATATTACGCCGGTATTATCATAAGTTTTAATACCAAGATTTATTTTATTAGTAATTTTATTAGGCACAGGTCTATATAAATTTTTATTACAAGCCATTATAGCAAGTCCTGAACTTATAGTAGCATCATGCTTAGTTCTGCTATTTATATTAAAAACAGCCCAATCTTCTAATGTTTTTTGATGATACATATCACCGTAGGAATTATCTTTAGATCCTACAAATTTTTCAATATAACTTTCTACAGCAGCGGCATGAGCTTGCTTTATATCTTCACTTGAATTAGGTATTCCACCTATTTCTCTTTCTGTTATAGATAATTTATTAATAAGTTTATCTGGCCTGTTCATAGAAAAACCTCTATATCCTCTACGTTTAAAATAGTATAGTAGTCTTGGTTTATTATTTTCACAAAGTAAAGGCATGCCATAAAACACACAAGCCATTAATACATCTTCAAAAAATATTTCAGCAGTTTGAGGTCTAGCTATGTATTCTAAGAAAAAATGATTAGAAGGCGCTTCTTCCATTGAGAACTTAGTTAAACCATGCAGTGCACCGTTAGATCCTTTACCATCGACAGTGCCACTAATATCATAACTATCACAACCAAAAGCGCCAATATGCTCGCTGCCAGGATATTTAATTCCATTTTTAACAATAACTCTATTTTGAAGGTTTTTAGGTGGCACCCAGCTAATTCTAAATCTTCCATCATTGTTAGGGTTAAAAATAACGCTAGTGTCTTTAACACCATTAAGCCAGCTAAAACTACCTTTAGTTACGTTTAGACTATTGTTTAAAGAGTCATTGTAATCTATTTGTTCATAGATTTTTACTAAATTAAATAAACTTTGTTTTGTTTCGTCTCTAAACGCGTGAGCTTCAGTTCTTGGAAACTGCCTATAATATTCATTTAAACTGTCTTGGTCTGATTTTAAACCTTCAACCTCGTTTTCCCAGTGCTCGATAACGCCTGTTGTAATTTCGAAACCGTCAACTCCTTTGACTGTATTTTCTTTTCTAATGAAAACAGGTGATCCGTAAGAATCCATGAATCCTTCGTAGTTCCACTCCATAGGGACGAACAAAGAATAGAGTCCAGAAGAAGTTTGTCCATTACGATTTCTTTTTGTAACGTCTGAATTATAGTATAATTTTTTGAAGTTGTTTCCACCTTTGTCTAAAGAATTTGAAGTTGAGCCCATCATACACTTGCCTACAATTCTAGAACCAAGACGTAATGTAGTTTTTGTAACTCTCCAGTTGTTTAATATATTATCAGGTCTTTCCCACTTACCACTTTCATCATGAGCTAGTAGCTTTAATTTTTCACCATCATAAGAGTTATCACCAGTGTTTTTCCAGTCAATAGTTGTATCAAGCCCATCTAATTCTCTTAATTGTTCATTGCTTTCAAGCTTCCTTCTAGTAAACTTCGAAGCTGGAACTCTGTATGCAAGTTCTGTTTTAGGACGATCCATACCGTCC
>JAAHTH010001073.1_pt2 | contig 16946 bp, 22 predicted proteins | sample 6116091 | NCBI WGS metagenome assembly JAAHTH01 (sample SAMN13939990, study PRJNA603662) | sponge metagenome | isolation source: marine sponge | host: Mycale hentscheli | place: New Zealand | collected 2006 | reverse complement strand
TTAAAAATATTAAGAAATTAAAATCACAAAACTATAAGTTGGTTGGATATGGATCGCCAGCAAAAGCCACAACTTCTTTGAATTATTTCGGAATAACATCTAATGAAATTGATTATATTGTGGAAGATAATCAATTAAAACATAATAAGTATATCCCAGGTGTAAATATTCCAATTTACTCTAAAGATAAGTTGAAGGAAGATTTGCCAAATATAATCATTGTAATGGCATGGAACTTTATTGATTATATTAAAGACAACAATAAAGATTTAATTAAAAGTGGAGTTAAATTTATAAGTATAAAAGATTTACAAGTAGATGATTTAAAAATATGAATGATATATATGTACAATACGAAAATGAATGTCAAAGAAAATCTGACATTAATGAACATTTACCAACACTCAAATCATATGCCGATAAATGTGATCATATTACAGAAATGGGTGTGAGAAATGTGGTAAGTACATGGGCATTTTTAGCGGGTAATCCAAAAGAAATGAAATGTATAGATATTGAAAATTGTCCCGTTCAACTCGCAAAAGAACTTTCGGATACAAACAATATAAACTTTGAATTTATAATTGGTGATTCGACTGAAATAGAAATTGACCAAACAGAGTTATTGTTTATAGATACACATCATTGTTATTCACATCTAAAGAAAGAGTTAGAATTACATGGCAATAAATCTTCAAAATATATTATTATGCACGACACATCAAAGGGTGGGGCCGATCCAGATTTATCATATTTATCAAAAGGTGATGCAATGATGATGGCAATCGTGGAATTCATTGAAAATAACTCTCATTGGTCTATAAAAGAAAGATTCACAAATAATTATGGACTCACCGTTTTGGAAAGAGATAATTAAAAATTTATGATTAAAATTCACATACCATCGATAGAAGAATTTGATTTAGAAAAAAATAAAAATTTTGGAGAAATAAATTATATATTACGTGATGGTGTAAATTCAAATGAAAAAACAATTTTAGTAGATACCCCAGAAGATGCGGATTTTATATTCTTAGATTTTAGACATTTAAATGGTAGGTCTGGCTATCACGGAGATGTTACTACAAAGTGGATTGAAAAAATAGTAGTTTTAGATTATAGTGATACCACATCCATGTTTAAAATAGATTGTCCATATTATTTTAAAAGAAGTATAGTTGATAAATCTAAATATCCACTTAAATTTATTCCATATAATAAAAAAATTTATCCGACGAGTCATGTTCTTAAAAACAGTCTTTTACACTATAGTAAAAAAATTGAAACTGATAGAACAATAGACATTGCTGTATTTTTAAGGAATTCAAATCAACGAGTAAAACCTGGATTTAGAAATAGAGAAATCGTTGCCGAATTCATGGCTGATAGATTTAAACATAAAAATATATTTGTTGGAATTGCAGGTGATGATCGTAATAACGGTAGAAGAGACATTGGGAATGAAGAATATTATTCAATGATGTTGAATTCCAAAATAGTAGTTACATGTAATCCAGATTCTTATGAAGGAATTGAACGATTATTTGAATCATTTGTTTGTGGACCAATGGTTGTAGTAGATAAAATGATTACACCAGTAAAAAATGCTTATGTAAATAAAAAACATTTAGTTTATTATGAATCATTAAATGAATTAGAAGAAAATATAAATTATTATTTGGATAATGAAAAAGAAAGAATTGAAATTGCTAAATCTGGACATTATCATACATTGAAATACCATAAACCATCTAATAGAATAGATGAAATTTTAGAAATAATTTTATAAAATATGAAAACATTATTAGTTATATACAATCATAATTTACCAGACATGACAAATAAGTTATGGGAAGAATTAGAACCTTATAAAAAAAATGATTATGACATGATCTTGATTGATAATGGCTCTTCTTCGGATGGTAAAAGTAAATATACAACACATGAAACTGGTCAAAATACTTATTTCGGAGGCGCACTAAATATTGCTTTACAATATTTCTTAGAATGTGGTAAATATGATAGTTTACTTTCACTAAATAATGATTTAATATTACAAGGTCCGAATTTTGTAAAAACATTGAGAGAAGAAATGTTTAAAGAGAACTATAAAATAATTTCTCCGTGTGTATTACAAGTAAATAACCAATGTAAATGGAAGTATATGCATTGTTGGAATAAAAATGAAACTAGAGATGTGAAATGGGTTGATTTTCAAGCACCAATGTTACACAGAGATTTCATAGAATATATAAAACAATTTCCACTTGAATTAATTTATGGTTGGGGTCAAGATGTATATTCAGGCATAATATGTGAACAAAAAAATTGGAAGGTTGGTGTAGTTGATAGATGTCCATTAATACATCATTCAGCAGCAACATATAAATCAGGTAAAAGTGATTTGGATTTAAATACTTATTGTAGAAACGCAGAAAATGGCATGTTTAATTTCATGAAAGAATCAAATCTTATGGATAAATTTAATCAATTTAGAAATTTATCTTCAAATTATAAAATTTAAAAATTTATGGGTGATATAGAAATATTAAATAAAAAATTTGGAGGAACAATTGGTGGAAAAAACATAGATCACGGAGGAACTAACGGTGGTGGAGATATAGTTGATCATGGGTATTCAAAATATTATGAAAAATACTTTTGTGATATAAAAAACAAAAATATTTCGTTATTGGAAATTGGGATATTTAAAGGAAATGGTTTAGCACTTTGGTCTAAGTACTTTCCTAATGGTAAAATAAATGGTTTGGATATAGGCGTTGAAACATTCAAACAAAATAAAAGTTATTTTAAGAAAATAGACGATACCATATTCAATAACTTAGAAGAATTATATGTTTTGGATTCATCTAATCATGAAGATGTAGAAAAATTAGATCTTCCTAAGTTTGATATTATCATTGATGACGGGAATCATAATCCAATTCCACAATACAACACATTTTGTAATTTTTATAAAAACTTAAATGATAATGGAATCTATGTCATAGAAGACATTAAGAGTAAAGACATAAAATTATTAATGAAAAAGATAGAAAACCACCAAGATGAATATAAACAATGTTTACATTTTCTAGGTAATAAGAACGAATATATTTTATTTATCAATAAATGAACAATACAGCTATTATAATTACTTCGATGGAAGGATTGGTAGACAATTCTTGTGAAAAATATTGTATAAATACATGGAAACCTTGGTGTGATAAAAACAATATAGATTTAATCGTATTAAACGAACCAATTGCAGATACAAGATATATAAAACCTACATGGCAACGATGGTATGTGTGGGACATATTGAAAAATAGCAATTTAAATTATGATAAAATTGCATTAATAGATGTAGATACAATGGTTCATTGGGATGCGCCAAATATATTTGATCAAGTAGATGATGAAATAGGCGTTTGTGTTGATAATGATAATATAGGATGGGTAAATCAAAGTATCGACGGATATAAACATATGTTTGATAATTCCATGGATTGGACAAATTATTTTAATTGTGGAGTATTAGTTTTACCGTCATCTTCAAAAAATATTTGTAAAAAAATAACAAAATTTTGGGAAGATAATCAATCCGAATTAACACATTTACAAGATACATTAAGAAAAGGTACGGATCAAACACCTGCGAATTATATTTTAAATTCACAAAAAAGTTTAAAATTTTTAAATAAAAAATGGAACCTCACGCATTTAAATAGAAAAGAAATATTACACGATAGTCAGTTTATTAGTTGTGGTTATATTTGGCATTTCAACGGATTTGACAAATCTATGAGAACACCTATAATGGAAAAAACATGGATGGATATTAAAAATAACTATATATACTAAGATGAAGAAAATGGTTGAAAATAAAAATCCACTATGGCCTCTTATGAAGAACTGTATAACGGATTCTGATAAAAATTCGTTGATAGATTTCATTCAAAAAAATGATAGATATACGAATGGTAAAAAAGTAAAAGAATTAGAAAAAAACTGGTCTGAATGGTTAGGTGTTAAAAATTCTTTATTCGTATCTTCTGGTAGTACGGCTAATCTTTTATTATTATCTTCAATAAAAACAAAATATAATTTAAAAAATGGTGATAAAGTTATTGTGCCATCTATAACTTGGTCAACAAATATATCACCTATTATTCAATTAGGGTTCACCCCAATTTTTTGCGATATTGATAAAAATAACTTTGGCTTTGACATAGATCATTTTAAAAAAATATGTGAAGAACATTCAGACATAAAAGTGGTGTTTGTAACACATTTATTTGGCATACCCGCACCAATACACAAATATAAAAATATTTTAAACACAATTTATTTAGAAGATTGTTGTGAATCACATGGATCAACAATAAATGGAAATAAGGTTGGTACATTTTCAAATGGATCTACATTTAGTTCTTATTTTGGTCATCACATGACTACAGTAGAAGGTGGATTTGTAAGTACGGACGACGATGATTTATTTGAAATTATGAAAGCCAAAAGAAGTCATGGATTAGCTAGAGAATGTTCTCCAGATGTCTATGAAAAATATAGTAAAGAATACGCTGATGTAGATAAAAGATTTTTGTTTATTACAGACGGATATAATTTTAGAAATAATGAGTTTGGAGCAGTTCTTGGTTTGTCTCAATTAAAACGATTGGACAATATAATCGTTAGAAGACGTGAAATATGTGTTGAATTCGAGTCTATTTTAGAAAAATACAATGATTTATTTCATATACCAGATTTTGAAGGTAACAGTAGTTTTTGTTTACCTTTTATTTTAAAAGATTCATCATTAAAAAATAAATTACAGACATTTTTAGAAGATAACTACATAGAAACTCGTCCATTGTGTAGTGGTAATTTACTGAGACAACCATTTTTAAAAAAATATAATAATAAAAAATTTCCAAATGCAGATTATTTTCATTTTCATGGATTTTATATTGGCAATAACCATATGGTGACAGATGAAGAAATTATTTTATTGAAAAATTTAATAGATGAATGGGTAAAAAATGTTTGAAGTATATGATAAAATATCAATTGGAACTACATTCAACAAACGTATATTTGAATGTAGAAGTGAAAAATTAAAAACAAATTTGTTTTTTGAAATGCAAAAAAAATTTCCCGAAATTCCATTTTTTGCATATCACGAAAATTCATTTGAGTTGGAAAAGTATAATGAAAAAATAGATTTTGAAGATTATGAAAGAGATAACTTACATCTTTATGATTTATTTGATGTTAATAAAGATTGGATTGAAAATTTTATCTTAAAGTCTCCGTTGAAAGATTGTCACAAAATTGAAAATGCTGAGTGGAAGGGTCATAATAATAATAATAATAATAATTATTGGAATAGGAATGCAATATATTGGTTTAGAAAAATCGCATCTATACATCACTGTGTAGAACAAGTTAAAACACCTTATTTAGCGTGGTTTGGATCGGATGTTAATTTTAAAAAACCATTTGATGAAAAATTAATAAAGTTCATTGATTCTCATGATTCATCATTAATAATAAGAGATGGTTGTGCTATAGAATCGGATGTTTGTTTTTTTAATTTAGAAAAAAATGGAAAGGAAATAATAAAACATTGGGTTAATATGTTTTTATCTTTTGAAATATTTAAACAATCAAGGTGGGATGATTCTTGGGCATTAGAAATAACTAAAAAACAATTAGAAAATAAATATGTTTTTGGAAAATTAACAAATGGAAAAAAATTTAATATACATGATTACATATATCATCCTAAAGGCGAACATGTAAATTTAAGAAAACAAAAAGACGGGATATGAATAAAAACTGATTATGAAAACTAAATTTGCTATAGGTTGTTTGGTGCAGTGGTATGAATGTGAAATGATCGTGGATTACGTAGAAACGCTTACAGAATCTATTGACAGATATGATGGTGAAATTATTATAGATATAGGAATCGTAATGAATCAAGATTTAGAAAAAAGTTCTTTGGATGAAGAAAATTTTCTAAAATTAGAAGAAAAGATAAAATCCATTTTTAATATTAAAAACATAAATTTTGAGTCATTTCAAGATTTGTATACAATTGCAGATTATCGGAGAAAATTTAATGATAAATATTGTGATCAAGTTGATGTGTTAGTATGGGGCGAATCTGATATGTTGGTTCCAAAACAAATGTTTTTGGTTTTAGATATGTTACACCAAAATGTAAAAGATAAATCTCCGAAATATGTATCTACATTCGGCAGTTGTAAAATGTGGGATGATTCTTGGAAACCAATTGAACATGTAGATTTTACAGACAAGCCATTTATCGAGGGAGATTCAAAAAATTGGTGGAACATTCCATACACAATGACAAAAGAAGAAATGAATCGGTTCAACGATAATATAGATGAATTAGATATATCGATAATAAAACCTCACAAATTTAACGGTTGTGGATTGGTGATTTCTTCAGAAGTTGTTAGATCAGGTGTGAATATACCAAGAGTATCATTTTTTATAAATGAAGACACATCATTTTTAATTATGCTTAAAAAAATATTGGGTGATGTGCCACAATATCATTTTAGAAATATATTATTAGTACATAATAGAAAACATCCAAAGAAAAGGTTACATGTTTTAAATGAAGATGATGATGAATATTTAGACAAAAATAGAACTAAAAATGAATGGTATAATATCTCAAATGAAATGAATAAAAAAAATATATATAATATATTTGATCCATCATATAAATCATATAAATGGGAGGATGTATGGAAAAACATAAAATAACAACATGTATTTCAACAAACAATAATTTACCATATTTAAAATTGGCAATACAATCTGTCAGAAAAAACTGTTTTTATAAAAATCAACCAATTGTTATACATGCAGAGAATTGTTCCGATGGGACCGATGAATGGTTATCAGAAAATAAAGAAAAATTAAATTTGGATGTATATATAGACCACAATAACAAACCAAAGGGAATTGGTGGCGGAATTAACTTCTGTGTTGATAAATCAAATACGGAATTTGTAAATATAATACATTCGGACATGTGGGTTTCCAAAAATCAAGATATAGAATTATTAAAATTATATGAAAATATAGACGATTCGGTAAAACTAATATCTTCTTCATTTAGAATACAACCTAAAATATTTGCTCACGATCCAGATTATAGACCTGGGACAGTATTTGTCCCTATAAATGAATTCGGAGAATTTCATCATAATTTTGATTCAGAATATTTCGATGTATGGTCATCCGAGTTTTCACAGTCAAATGACATTAATGTAAGAAAAGGCGGTGGCGCAGGTTTCTTTTGTAGAAGAAAAGACTTTGTTGATATAGGTGGAAACGATCCTATATTTTCACCAACAAGTTGGGAAGATGTTGATTTATTTGTGAGAATGCAAAATGAAAATTATCAATTTAAAATGATTTCAAAATCAACCGTATATCATTTTTCAGCAAGAGGATCTCATTTTAAAGATGATGACATAACAAAAAAGTCACAAAGGCAAATTGATTCTGAACAAACAAATGCTAGAAAATTTTTTAATAAATGGGGAGAGATGCCAAAGACGGATTCAGAAACATTTGTTATGCCAATAAAAAATCAAAATGTAACTAATAAAATGTCATTTAATGAAAACATAAATTTCTTCAATTAAATATTAAAGTTTAATTTCTTTAATCAGATGATGTGTATTATGATAAAAAATAATCACATCATCTGATGTTTTAGCCTTCCACAATGACACATAGTTATGTGCTTCATTTTTTATAAAATTAATATAAATATTATTACACTGTTCAGACTTTCTTACTCTAGCAGCCTTTTTACAAGCACATATTCTAGATACAGATGTAAGACAGTCTGCCAAAGAATCCTTAACAGGCAAACTATCGTTTTTTATTAGATTAAAAAAACTTTGATAATTATGTATAGTCATAATAATTTACGAATTAGTAAATAACATGTTAAATTTACAAAATAGTAAATTGAAAATGACAATAATGAATGTAAAAACCCATTTATATTACTCAAAATACCAATATTAACAATAAGTGTTAACCAAAATGTTAAACATATAGGGCATGATATCAGTTTGGTTATAAAGGATGGGTATTCGTTATATAGAAAGTCTGGATATGTCGATGTTACATCAATTTCCATTTTATACTTTTCAAACTCGGGTCGTTTAAATAATTTTCTGGCAATTCCGATCTTGTTAAAAAAATTAGTAACATCGCCTTCAAACCAAATTATTAAAATAAATATTAAATAAAAATTAAAAGATACATCTAATACATTCATACTAACTTCTCCTGGTACCATTTGTTATCAACATCAATTAAATAGTTACTATAGTCTTCTAACGATTTTATATATATATTAAAAATTTCATATTCCATAGTTCCGGTCTTTCCGCTATCTGTTAACATCATGGATAACATATTAAAAAATTCAAACGACTGATTTGATAATTGTGTAGCATCAAATTCCAAAATAATATCATTTGTTTTTTTATCTTCATATCGTTTTAATTTTTTAGATAAATCAAATTTTGTATTTTTTTGTTCAACCTCAATGTATTTATCATACATCACATCTGTATAAATAGTATCACACCAAGGTTCTAACAATGTTAATTTATACTCATCGCAATTTTTAACAACAAAACCTACATCGTATCGTTTCGGTACAATTGGCTTCATAGTATCATTGTGTTTAACAAAATTACCCCATTTACGAATAAAATTTCTAGAACTTCGGTTATTCTGAGCCAACCATTCATCACTTTCCTTACCAACAGTTGTGATGGTAGGATTATATCTACTACCTCTACATGTCATGTGGTACACACAACCCTCCCATGTTTGAACGAATTTATAACGATTTAATTCAAATCTATTAAAAATATCACTGTCTTCCTTTGATTGAGGAGCATATAATATATCGTGACCGTTAATTACTTGAAAATCGGATTTATAAATTGCCCACGGTGCAAAAATACCTTCTGTAACTTTATCTTGTCTTTCAATTTTAGATTTTTCAAACCAATTCAAGAATTTTTCTTCTTGTGGATTAAATTCTTCTGGTTCTTGACCATAATCCTGTGTTATTTTTTCTGGTCCGGGTGGATGAAGGGGTGGTTCTATTCTAGTTAAACTAACAACCGTTCCCGGTTTAATATGTTTTTCTATATACTTATCAAAATTTGGACATGCATACATATCTGCATGATAAATCATTACTACATCGTTTGTTGCAACTTCATTAATTAATCTATCATATAAAATTGTATGTCCGAGGCGTGTAGGTCCATCATTTCGTATCCATTTAAAATTTGGATCTTTCGCTGCAGTTTCTTTACACCATTCTGTAGTACCATCATCACTGAAGTCATCGGCCACACAAATTTCATGTTCTTTGTGACTTAAATTTTTACGAATTGATTCATAACTCCACTTCAAGTAACGAAGATTGTTTCGTGACGGTTGTATAAAACTAATTTTTAGACTCATAACTTTACTAATAAATATCTTTTTTTATTGTAAAATATCAGCAATTTTATTTGATAATTCACGAAACCAAACTTCATCACGTCCTCTGGTAGTTTCTGCCGATGTACCAATTCTAATACCACTTGTTTCAACAAATGAACGAGGATCATTCGGAACCCCATTTTTATTTACGGTGATACCATTTTCTTCCAGTAAATCTGCGGCTTCTCTACCACTATGTTTGCTGTTAGACAAATCTATCAAAAGAATGTGACTATCCGTACCATCGGTTTGAACTTTGAATCCTCTTGTTAATAATACTTCACTCATTGCTTTTGCATTATTAACAACTGATTTTGTATATTCTTTAAACTCTGGTTCACTTGCCTCGATGAAACATTGTGCTTTAGCTGCTATGATATGCATCAATGGTCCACCTTGAGTACCTGGAAAGATTGCACTGTTTATTTTACGAGTATATTCTTGATTATTCCAAAGAATAATTCCACCTCTTGGTCCTCTTAAAGTTTTATGTGTAGTGGAAGTAACAACATCAGCGTATGGAACTGGATTATCATACACACCACCTGCAATTAGACCAGAATAATGTGCCATATCAACTAATAAAACCGCACCTACTTTATCTGCAATTTCACGAAATTTTTTCCAATCAATTTGACGGGGATAGGCACTTGCTCCAGCAACGATCATTTTTGGTTGCACTTCTAATGCTTTCTTCATAATATCATCGTAGTCCAACCAGCCATTCTCATTTACACCATATGTATGTGATTTATAAATTTTACCAGAGATATTGGGAGGACTTCCGTGACTCAAATGACCACCACTTGCTAAATCCATTCCGAGAATATTATCACCCGGTTTTAAAAATGCTTGATATACAGCGGTGTTAGCATTTGCACCACAGTGAGGTTGTACATTGGCAAACTTAGATTTGAATAATTTACATAGAGTATCAATAGCAAGTTTTTCTATATCGTCCATATTGTCACAACCGTTGTAGTAACGCTTATTCGGATAACCCTCTGCGTATTTGTTTGTAAAGATACTACCAGCGAGCTTCATAACTGCATCGCTTGCAAAGTTTTCACTAGCAATTAATTCAATTGTATTATTTTGCCTAGTCTGTTCATTTAATAAAATGTTTTTAATTCTACCATCCATAACTTTATCAATAAGTATTTTTTTAAATATTCTTTAATTTTTCAAAAATTGTATCTACAAATAGATTGACAGGTTTTTTTTTCAATTTAAATTTTTCATACCATTGATTTGCGGAAAAAGTTTTTATATAACACATATCTTTGAAATTAACTATTAAAATTAAAAAATTTTTCACAATTTTTTTCTTTAGGATTTTTTGAAAAACAAACCGACAGATCAGATGTTTTTAATTTTTTCCCAGTCAGTTCTACTCTTGTCGTATGTCCAAAAAAATTAAAATTTTTATATCTATGAAACGGTCTTAAAACACTACCGACACAATATCTATCTATCTCTTTAAAACCTATAGACTCATGTATATTTTTCACATCTTCAATTAATTTATATTTACCAAAATTATGTACATCCCATACACTAACTACATCATCTGTACCTTTCGAAATACACTGTTCTATAATATTTTTTAAAAAATCATTTTTCCATTCTTCATATGTCTGATTTGGTTTATAAGATTGTGTTTTTTCATCACAATAAATCTCTAAATTATAGTATGGCGGTGATGTAAGTATCAAACTAACATTTTTAATATTATCATATTTATGAATATTTTCAGCAACATCATTATACAAAGTAACATTATCATGTATCCCTAAAAAGTCCACCATCTTTTCTAAATTAATAAAAGTTTCGGTATTTGGTTCAAATCCAGTATAATGACATCCTGCCGCAACCGTACCTATCATTCTTCCTCCCCAACCCACACACGGATCTAATACTCGTTTATTTTCAGCATACTCATCAACAATCATTTTTGCAATCGTTGGACGATACATTGTGTTTTTTGCTTGACCACAACAAAGGTAAATACCTCTTTTCAATTCAGATATATAAGGTGTACTATGTGAGTTTACATTCCATCTTAATATTTTTATTAAATTATCTACATTTGACCATTTATCATTAAACGAACTACCTTTTGAATCTTTTATATCATAAAAATTTGGCATAAAATATTCTAATATTTTCATACCAAATCTTGTATTAGAACTTATGTATTTTTTATCAGATTTAAACGATTTAAATTTTTCCCAATCCTTTAATAAGTCATTTTTAGTATTTTTATTAAATTTATAATGACCCTCTTTAACTAATTGTTCTGCGAGTTCACGAAAAATATCACCACAAATCTTACCATTTAAAATAGGCGAAATATCATTTTTAATTTTTTTCCAATCCTCTTCTTTAATTTTTTTCCAATCCTTTTCTTCTGTATCAATTTTTATGTCAGATTCATCTACTAATTCTTTTAATAAATTACGCAAACTGCCTCGTTTATTCAAAAAATCTTCTAATTTATAGGTATATTCAGATTCCATATAGTTACAAAACTTTAATACTTTTCAACGCATTAATTACATGTTCTTTAATGTATTCCGAATTTAATGGATTGTCAACATCTTTTGAAACATCTTCCCATTCAAATGAATAATCTGCACTTTTCTTTAATTTAGGATTATTTAACATCTCATGATCATTTGGAGGATTATCATATATTTTCAAAGGTTTAGATGTAGTCACATATCTTTTTGAAGGTGCAGAATCCATTTTATATCGTGTAACATGAATCAAGTTACCAAGTAATTTTTTCTTTAACCAAGTTACTTCATCTTCAGGATAGAAGTGATATCGAATATCTGTTACAAAAAACACATCTGCATCCGATTCTTTTATTTTATCATTTACTTTATTTGTCCAATATTTCCCCTCACTTATTTTCCGCATCATATCACCATATGAAACTAGTAATGGACGAATTATATTTTTTTCTTTTGTATCATTTGTAAAAACATCAATTCCAGTTTTTGAATGAATTAAATCATCCAAATCTTTTTTGAGTTCAAATGCTAATGCGTGTCTATCCGTTTTAATATTATATTCATTCTCCAATATACTTTGTGCTACAGTTGTGAATAAATCTTTACCACATCTTGATAATCCGCTAATACCTATAACTTTCATATTATTTTAAAATCTTTTTTATTTCTTTATCGGTGTATCCAAAATCTTTTATAAGATCAAATAACTTTTGTTTACCATCATCTAAAACGGATAATATATTATAATAATCAATTGCATCTTTATTTCCAATTTCAAATTTCTCAGAAATATGATTAATTATTATTTCATTTGGAGACTTGTTATTATTTTTAATATATTTAAAATATCTATTTGACTTAGGAAATGCTGATATACATAATTTATAAAATTGTTTTTTAGGAATGATATCTATATATTTAGACAAAAATGAAGTTTCATCTACAAGAGATTCATCCATACTTATTATCCTTAATATCATGTATATATTAAAAGATTTTTTCTCCTCATCAGTCAATTTATCATAATAATCATTTGACTGTACTTTACGGATATGATTAATGTGGTCAAATAAACCTTTTGATTTTATTTTATTTTTTTTCATGTTTAACTACACGATTTAACATCAAAGTTTTTTTGTTAATTTCATCCATTTTTTTATAAATCAACATCCTTTCATTTCCAATTTCATTTATATATTTCATGAAATCTAATTGATAATTATCAAATTTATTCAACAATTTAATGAATAAATATAAGTTGATAAAAGAAAGAATGGATACCGATAATATCACAATCGGCATCCATTCATTTAATAATTTAACGAATAACATCAAATTAAATTAATTGTTGTTATTAATTACTTTTCCTTGCAGCTCTCTTGGCTTTCGCCACTGCTTTACGTGTAACCTTACGACTTTGTTTTCGTAATTTAACACCTGTATTAAGAACATTCATAAGTGCATTAACACTGTGACCTTTCAAATCAATTCGTTGACCATCATCAGTTTTAATCGTCAAATGTGTCGCGGATGCTTTATTAAACGGTGTAGAAAAATACATTCCCACGCCATTAGTGGTTTTGTGTCCTACGAAATTTTTACGAGCATTTTTATTTAGTCTTGTATACATTTATTTATAACTTTCTTTATAATTTACGATTTGTTTGTTTAATAGTCAATAATTTACTGACTAAAATTAATATAACATACTATTGTATATTGTCAATATTTTTTTTCAATCATCTGCCAACATCATTGAAAAACATTTTTTTAGAAGATTCATAATCCATACCAATCATTTTATTATAAAATAAAACTTTAGATTTTAAATTGTTATTAGCCTTTAATTTTTTATAACGATTGACAGCCTTAGGAATCCACCAATCAAGTATGCCATCCATATCAGACATAAATAACGGTTTCATTTCTAATTCAGAAACTTCAATTTCACTTCTCAAAAATTCCTTGGAGTTTTTATAAAATGTACTATAATAAACACCCCTACAAAACCCGTGCATAAAATCTGACTGTTTTATTTTACATTCACTAAACATTAGTGATAAAACTCTAGACTTCGCACCTGTTACTGGTCCTGATACACCCTCCTTCTGTGTCATCATTTTTTTATACTTCACAGGATGATTTTCTTTGATCCAATTATGCCAACGAATATAAATATCATTATCTGGTTTAATTGATATTTTACCTGCACTCGCACCAACTGGTTTCCACCACTTTAGACTATTGTACATGCTATACTTACCGTATAAACTCGTAGTTGTCATACCCACTAGAATTTGATCGTAAAGTTCTTTCCATTTATCCTGTACACATTTACTGACAATCATAGAGGCTGATAGTTTGCCGCCTAAGAAATTATATCCAAACGGTTGTGTACTCATGATACTACTACCAATTGCAGAATGACATAACTTTTTATCTTTTAATTTATTATCAGGTGTCCAACCAATGTGTTTATCTCTATCTGATATAGATATTACATCACTCGATACTGCGAGAACTCCTAAATATGGTCTATCCGGTTTGTTATCATCTACGATAAGAAATTTTAAAAATCTACCAGGAGTTTGAGTAAACTCAAGTGTATGAGCACAAACTCTCAAAAAAGTCCAATCTTTATTTAATTGTTCATTTTGACCAACATATACTAATTTAGGTTTACAATTTTCAATTTCTTTGATTGTCAGAGTTTCATCATTTATATCAATAGGCATCCAAATTTTAGACTTAACAACACCCATGTTAGAAACTACATCTCTATACTTTTGAATTTCCTGCCATTTTTTATAAAATGTTTGTTCTTCAACCGATAGATTTTTTAAGAAAATTAAATTTTCTTTTAATTCATCTACCGGACATTTCTCTTCTGGGATATCAAAAAAATCATCTAAACTCATATTTATATATTACCATGAAATTTAAAAAAATCAACAAAAAAGAAAAAGTATTTTATGTATTTGAGATATCATCAACTAAATTTTCTATATTTGATAGTAACATGGATTATCCAATTTACCATGGAAGTTGGAACATGTGTGAGGGTATTATTAAAAATATTAAAAAATATAGCCCTAAATCATCGATATACTATTATGATGTGAACAAAAATCAACTCAAATTAAGTTCTTTTTGGTCATATAACATTTAGTTTTTATCATAATTACCATCCAATACATCAATTACATTTCTATTAAACATCGTAGATTTTTCGGATTTTTCATTACTAACCTCTTTCTTTAATAAAACTTCTTTATTAATTTTATTATCCATTGATGCAACTGTAATATTTACACTTGAATTAATATTCGCTTTCTTTTCCTTAGCTTCATCGATATGATGTTGTCTAATCGGTGACGGTGCAAATAACTTTTTCGGTCTACCTTTACCATTCGGAATACTACCGATCTCCTCTATATCATATTTATCAACCGCGTCTTTAATACGAACCCTCAATGTAATATTTACAAACTCTGGATTTTTTAACTGTACATCGTCAATTGTGAATGTACCCATTGGCCAATTTATTTTTTTATTTTTTTTCATAATCTTTTTTAATATTTATACAACATAATTTTCCAATAACTTTAAATTAATAACATTTGATATTTCATTGAAACTTTCTACATTGATGAATGACGAATCTTTACCATACATCTTTCTAAAATCGGTTTTACATCTATCTTCACGATTAGAATTGATATATTCACTCACATAATAAGAAATAACATCATAACCAAAATTTCGTATTTTAGAAACTTGTTCTTTTGTATGTTTCAATGCATCATCAGATCTATACTCAAAAGAAAAACCAGTATTGGTTTTTAAATGACAATAAGGCATTCCATCCGAAATATTTATAAAATAATTATCATACTCATTTGATGGTACATCAAGTTTTTTTAACAATGCCTCATATGTTAACCCTTCCGGTGTAGTATGAACTGGTTGTAAATGTCTGAATACAGATTTTATTTTATGAAATTTATCTTTATCAGAATTATAAGCAAACACTAAATAAGGTTTACTTTCAAATGTAGTTCTAAAACTAATTGTTAATTTAACATCATCTAACATTGAAAATGCTTTCGCCAAAGCACTCGTTAACTTAATAGTTTTGTTCCATTTACACCCGTTCATACTTGAACTTGCATCAATACTTAGATGAAAATTAAGTTTCTTATATCTAGTAGTTAATTCATTATAAAATATATTTTCATTTTGAAAACCACACTCATGTAATAATTTTTTATCGATTCTACCAACGGTTCGTCTAGAAAATTTTTCAATGTAAGATTCATTTCTCAATTGAAGTTTTTTTCCAATTTTATTACCGAGTGATATACCTTCGGATATATATTTATCGTTTAAATTGGTGAGATCCTTAATTCTACCATAAAATCTATTTACAGACATCGGAAAGTTTTTACTCATAACATACGAAAGATTCAAATCATTCACAACAATACATGAAACATTTTGAATATGATTTGAATAGGTAGAACCAACATTAACCAATTCAGAATTAGATTCCTCAATCAATTTTAAGTCACGCTCTAAATTGTCAGAAATTTTTGTTTTTTTAACATTGTTCTGAAGGAATTTTTTTTGTTTAAGAAAAGAATTCTTTATTCTAGAAATTCCACTTTGTTTAATTTTTTCATCAGAACCAACATCACCAACAACATCATCATTGAAATCCTTTACATCATTTTTCAATGAAGAAACCAATCCATTTGGATTTGAAAAAGGATCATTATCATTAGATTGATCTTTGCCTCCATCGGATTCTCCAGATTCTCCTCCAGATTCTCCTCCAGATTCTTCTCCAGATTC
>JAAHTH010000670.1_pt1 | contig 16957 bp, 20 predicted proteins | sample 6116091 | NCBI WGS metagenome assembly JAAHTH01 (sample SAMN13939990, study PRJNA603662) | sponge metagenome | isolation source: marine sponge | host: Mycale hentscheli | place: New Zealand | collected 2006 | reverse complement strand
CCTTTTCCTTAGGTTTTGCCTTTTCCTTAGGTTTTGCCTTTTCCTTAGGTTTTGCATCTTCGTCTTTTTCATCAGACTTAGTCTTTGGGTTTACAGCATTCACTACTGCATCATATTGCATTATGTCGCTTAATAATCCATGTGATACAGTCTCACAATCATAAGGTATAGCAAGTTCAATGTTTCTAAGACACGTATCGAATGCATTTTTGTTAATTGTGTGAGAACGTTCGTTCCATACTTTATTAGCAAAGTGCCCCATTAAAATCTTTAAGAAGTTAATAATGTACATAGAAACTTTGTCATTCAATGGTATGCTTTTAATATATGTAGATAGTCTAGAACGGAGCTTGTTCTCGAATCCAAATGTTTCTTCATACCGATCTTGAGGTTTGTATACCTTTACTGCATGAATAATTAGCTGTGAAATATTGCCATTGGTAAATTCGGACATTGCATTTTCAATAATATAATCGTCAATTTCATTAGAAGTTGTTGGAATTGGCACGTTTGCGTCTATAGAATATACTTCCCATACAAATCGTGAAATGATATAATCTATGTATGTTTTCGCATTTCTGTTGAATACCATAGGAAACTTCTTAGCCTTTTTCCTTTCTTGTTTGGCTTCAGCTGGATCTTGACCGACGGTATTTGCTTTGTCCTGCTTGTCTTCCTTGTCTTCCTTGTCTTGTTTAACTATAGGGGACCGCTTCTTGCGAGGCATTTTAGTAGTTTTCTTTTGCTTACCACCATCAATAATTTCTTCGATTGTATAATATTTTTCATCCTTGAATGGACTATCACCAAAACAATCATCTAAATTGTCAAATGATTTCATGGCATATAAAACACATGTTTCGTAAACCTTTCGCTTGAACGAAAGTGTAGTAAGTGCTTCAAAATCCGACAACAAATCTTCTTTTGTGAGTGTAGTCATTTGAAAAACGAGGATACTTATTATATTTTTCATAAATACATAATTCAATTTTTAAAAAATATGTTGTTTTTTATCTTTTTTTTTTAAATATTTTGAGTTATATAAGTTGATTAACACAAATGGAACAAATAGTGGTAGAATTATTGAAGTTACAAATATATCTACAAATATACCATTGGCAAACTAATTCATATGCCCGACATGTCGGCTCAGGTAATTTGTACACTGACGTAGTTGATATAACTGATAGAATTATTGAATCAATGCAGGGAAGCGCATCAAAAAAGATAAAGATATCCAAAACATTTGATATTAAAATTATGAATGTGTCCGATGTACAAATAATTAATTTATTAAAGTCATATAGAACATTTATCACGAATTCAAAAAAAGGTAAAAGCACTGATGTGCAAAATATGTTTGACGAATTGCTCGAAAAAATAAATAAAACCGTATATTTGTTTTCACTTAAATAAATTCAATTAAATATAAAAAAAAATATGTGAGCAAATATGGCTTGCGTCTAATACCACGGCTCGTGAGTGAAACTTTGAAGGTGAAGCGCGCGAAGATGGGCTTCAATGTTGCGTGGGAGGGTCTGATGCACATCGATGACATCCCCGATGCGAACATCCGGGAACACAGTTTCTTGTTGAACAATGTAGCATGCAGATGGTGGTGTGAAATCGCTGTTCGCATCCAGTGCATCTCGTTCCATATGGGGTTGTTCTCCCCACGGGGCACGTCTAAACCCGATACTTGCAATAGCAGTTGGTGTATGTGCCTCGCTGAAGGCGATAACCCGGTGCACGTATTGGGACGCAATCCACTTGGTGACTCCGGTTTCCATGAGAACGTGATACCCGACGTGTCGGTGGTAGGTTTGTGCGTCAACGGTGTCGATGCATGCTCCTGCATTGTGTCCGCATGGAAGAACGATTCCCTTATAGAACGCAGCACCCACCCGCGCAACGCCAACAACACGACCAACCGTCATTCGTGGTAGGCAAGAATCGAACGTGTGCTTGACGGACGTGTGCTGTGCTTTGTCAACGAGTGCGAGCCGTCGCAGATCGAGGATGGAAATGTATCCGTGAACCACACCGATGACATCCGTAGAGATTCGAACTAGGATGTTTTGTGTATCAGGACAACGGTCATATCGCATGGCATCTGCATACTTATGCAGGACCTTGCTGACCATTCGAATTGCGTCGATGTGGTACACACGATGAGACCGCTCATGCATATCGCGAGCGTGGCGGATGTATTGAGAAACAGTCCCACAAACATCCGTTACCCGGCGGCGAATCCACTTGTTGGTGCACGCGTGCCTGGGTGGTATCGCTGTCCATCGGTCTCGCTCGCGGATCACGTGCACATCGATGTATTCAGCGCGGCTGATGCGGGTTTCCTTGTACTTGTTGTACGGACCCTCTGGGCGAAAATCGATGTCGCTAAGGTCTGCCTGACGCGTGTGATAGATCCGAATGGTGCGTTCAGGGAATTGGCATCCAGTGATGAAATGATCGCACACTGTGGGGCTACGTAGCTTTCCCACGTCATATTGGTCAAATGTGTCATGGTAGACTTTTTTAGAGATGCGCATGAAAGTTTCAGCCATAATATGGTCAACGTCGCGTTCAGAGAGTCCGCCACCTCGACGAATCATGTTGGATTGAGTGATGACATCTGCACGGACCACCTTTGTGATCTTTTTAGTCAGCTTGGAAAAGTATCGGTGAGATACCGGTCGTTCTCCACGCAGCATGTTTATGAATTATATTTTTATGTTAAATTTTCAATTTTTTTTAAACATATATCATGTCAAAGATTAAATCGCAGTTATGTCTATGCAATTGCACACAATGTAATGGAATATTGTGGATGCCTACCCGCATATCACTATGGGAAAATATCAGAACACCACTTATTTATACGTACAATGATAGTAAAATTTGGATTAGACTTCCAAGTATTTTAAAATATTGTTTTAATCATTATGTGATGAGTTCTTTTGACTATGCTAGTGTTGATGAATTGATATAGTTATTAAATTTTATGATTAAAAAAAAAGTAAGAATATAATTATAATTGTGTAATGGAAGTTAAAGGAAAAAATATAGAACTGGTTGTCGGTGTTACAAAAAAAGTACCTGATATTGCCGTAATAATGGGTTTCGCATTTAATGCGAATAAACACTGTCTTGGAAAATTATCATGTGATTCTAAATGCGAATTGTATAAAGGTGCCGAACATGCATCTCTCGGGTATGCGTTATTCGAAACTATTCGTGATAAATTTGTCGGTTCTCCGCTTGAAATGTCTAGATCGCGTGTAAGTTCAGTTTCGTGTAATTCAATTGATGGGAAATTTTTAATATCGTGGAACACACAAGGTTCTCTTAGTATGATGCGCAAAACTATCGGGCTCGCATTAAGTACGTTAAATCCGATTAAATTATATAGCAAATATGCCGAAAACATGAAATTAATGGGAGGCAAAGCCGATAGGTCTGTGTTTAATTCATGTGTATCCGATATGGTCGCCGGTATTAAAAAAGGAGTAAAGATTGCAGTTGTTGGAAAAATTAAAACAACCCCTGCTAAATTAAAGGAAATGCTCGGGAAAATTGAGAAAAAACAACCTAACGCAGATATGCCATCCGCCAAAGATTGTACTAAACCTCCAAAACATGATGACCACAAATGTGAGTATCCAACAATAAAAGCATCAGGAATTGCAGCAGCAGCGACTGCGGTTTATATTAGAACTAAATCGGGAGGTATGAATGTTTCCGTATGTGATAACAGTTCGGGGGTCGTAATTGTGATTTACAACCAATCGTGGAATTCTAAACAAAAAGCATTAAAGCAATCAAATCGAGTCAAGGATTTTGTTCGACAAAAATTCGAAAAACTAAAAAGCGAATTTGCTCCCGTGTTCGCATATTTGTGTATAACTCAAGAAGTTGCTAATTGTTGCACAGTTTCAAAAATTATTAAAACCAAACCATCTGCTTCAAGCATGTCTGGTTTAATATCCAAAACATTATAAGCGACGTTTTGCATTTTTAACACATCCGAGAATATATTTTCTGGTTATAACAACATCATCAATGGTATTTATCTCTGCGACCAATTCGTCTATCATATGAATGTTAAAAATATGTGGCGCTTCTTTATATTTTTTTTTCATATACGCTCTCTGTTTTTTTGTCGCAAACACATATGTTGCTCTTCGTTTTAATAATATGCCTTTAAGCAAAGTTTCTTTGAACGAACTGCGGATGCCCGCGATGCCGCCAAACATGTGATCGGGCATTGCAGACTTCTATAAATTCTACAAAACCACATTTATAATCACCATCCGTTACTCTTTCATATTTTGAACACTTGCTGCAATAACACATTATATTAATTCCAATTCTTCAGAGTTAATTATATTATATTATTTTCATTTTTTTAGTGTAATTTACATTAGTTGAAAAAAAAATGATAAGTTGTATAATTAGTATAAAAACCATCAACACACCACGATGCTATCGTTTATGTTGACATGCACGTCTAAATATCTGGATGTTGAAGACCTAACAAACCTGCGGTCTACGTGCAAATATCATAAGTGAATGTATCAATGAATCAGACCTAAAAAATGCATATAAAAATCGCATATACTCATATCTAAACCAATTACACGAAGATATGAAAACCAAACCCGCAGAAAAATTAAACTTAAAGACATTAATTGGTGGTCGGGATAAATATATTTCGCAGTTAGTCCACACATTGACAAATCCCATTTCAAAACAGTATGTTAAATTATATGTAGGGCAGTGTGCTTGTGACATATGTAATGCATTTGATAAAATTTATTCAGGTAGAATTATGTGGACAGTTTTCATCAACATGCCATCACATATATCATTTTACGGGGCAATCATGATGACTTTATACCACTAATATTCTATTAAATTAACGACAAATATTTTTTTAAAAAAAATAAGAATAATAATATTAGTTTAATGATATTAGTTATAACTTGGGTTAGAAGAAAATTCTAGTAAATGATCCAGGAGTCTCTTGCATGTTTAACGAACGATTACGTCTTCGTTCTTCTCTAACACGTGCTATTTTTTCGCGTTTCGCGTTTCTTAAAATATCACTTAATCCGCGGTTGCGAGCATCGAAAATATCTTCGAGTTTGCACGCTATTACATTTTTTAGATGTGTTTGTGATGCATTTACTTTTAATACATTTTGAATGTTATTGTAATGCTCTGTATTTAGAACATCAATGGACGCGACCCATTTACTATTTTTAGGTTTAGTTTTCTTTTGTGCTTTTAATGGCTTGATTATATAAAACATTACGTCAGACGATTCCAGCGTATCCTTTTCAATTAAAGTATATTCATAAAATTCTTTTTCATATGATATATTGTATCTTGACTCAGTTTCCTTCATATCTGTTTGAGAATTGACAATACAATAAGGGTCATTTAATGACTCATTATCGGATTCAGTATCCGATTCAATTTCGATTTCATTCTTCTTGCGTGGTTTTTTGGCTTTCTTTTTAAGACGTGGTAGTTTATTTACATATTTGGCATCAGCCAAATAAACATCAACCTTGTTATAATACTGGTCATGTAAATACTCTAATTCGTCTTGTTCATCGCCGAATAGTTCGTGATCTACATATCTAATATTAGAAGTAAATGTTTTGGCAATATCTTGAGCATAGAATATTGTCTTTTCATGTCTGTCGATTTTTTCCTGGTCTTCTTTCTGAATTCGTTTATACTCTTCAATCTGCTCTTGTAGCGTTTGTTCAAGTGATTCTCTATGTTTTTCATACATGGTATCCAATAATGCCATAATAAATTTCTTAAACAATTTATGAAATGTGCTTGGGTTCTTTTTTGCAAAGATTGCCTTTAAAACTCCTTGTTTGGTAAGTAAGTTTACAACATTAACTCGATCATACAACTTGTCGTTTGTTTTTGCTGGCAAAATGACCCTTTGTTTTATTACGATCTCATTTTCGTCAAATGATTTATAAAATCTCCCTATGTTTCTATCACATGAAATGTTTGGATTTACATAATAATATATCTGACTTGCGTTAAATAACGGTTCTTTCATATCACCATATGCTTCAATAGATCTAAAATTTTTGTACCCTTTTCTTGTTGTCATTTGCTGATATTCTGCGTCATTCTGCATTGCTTCTTCAACTGCTTGAACACATCTTGTAATAACATTATCAGCCATATTTATGGCTTTTAACGCAGTATCTTGAATTTTAGTCGACATTTAATTAGATTTCACGATGTAAATTTCGTGGTATATCTTATTATATAATTTCAATTTTCATTTTATAATATAATTCTTGTTTTTTATTTTGTATATATTAAGTTATTTAATATACAAGAGTAGAGGATCCATCATATTTTTAAGGTAAATCTCGATGAAAAAGAAGCCCCCTCATATTTTAAGGTAAATCTCGATGAAAAAGAAGCCCCCTCATATTTGACCATGGCTGAGAATAATACGTAAACGCAGCCCCATCATATTAAGGGAGAATGGTTTACATTATGATTTTTTTTTTTAAAAAAAAACACACTATTTTATAACACGTTTTTTCAGCAGTATTTGGAGTAAATTAAAAAAACATTCCTTGAGTCATGGAGTACTTCTCAATCACCACACACAAGGGTTATGTTTTGGAGTCTTACAAAGCAGACAGCAAGGAGTACAAACGGATAATTGAACATTTCCTCAAGGGGTTTGATGACATCAAAGTGCTACCCGACCTGGAATTCAGGTTTTTGGTTGAATCGCTCAAACGACACGTGAAACAAATTAACCAGAGTGAAATTTACATGTGCCGAAAATGCCAAACGTGTGGAGACATTTCAATCTTCTGCAGACAATTCAACGATGATGCGAAACTTGTGTTTTGCACGCATACGTACATGATACATTGCCTTATATACTACGAGGGTTTCCTATCTACCATCCCTGCGTTGCAACAAACCATCAAGAACGAAGTGTGTGAAATCTTGTCATCGGATGTCGCAGGTCTCGTTCTTGAATACACCGGCGAGGTACCCGAGGCGCCACTTCCTCCGCTGGAATTGCTTGTGCCGAAGCATCACTTAGGTTGAGCAACTCTCTCTTCTCATCTTCTTCGCTCCCGTTCTTCTCCCCATCACTCCCCCCCATTTTCTTCTCCCCATCACTCCCCATTTCTTCTCCTTAGAAAAAAAGCGGCTGTATCGTCAGTCCAAGAATATCACAGTACCGCATGGTCTTCTTTTTTTTTAAAAAAAATTGATAAAAATCTGCGTATATTTATAACGTGAGAGACCATGCGCCTGTATATTTGTTGGTCCCACGAGCTGTGCGATTTGTGTGCCGGAGACAGACCTGTTCGTCAGGTTGTGTCCGAGTGCCCATACCGCGAGTTTGGTTGCCGAGTTGCTCCATACATGTTCTTCGCGCGACGCACCCGAGGTCGAGTAAAGTGTCACACATGCGAATATGTCTACCGCCGAAGACACCGTGCCCCCCGATTCCGACGCCGAGTTTGGCCTGTGGTCCGTCGATGCCCCCGAGTTCCTCCGCGTCTGTGCTACTGCGGACCTTGCAGCCGTGCTTGGATTGGCACCGACAAGTTCCCAGTGTGCGTTGAGTGCCGTCAGACTGCACTTACTGGGATTACTGCCATCATCCCAGTAGTTGCCCCGCTTCTCATTGAGGACCTCGACACTCAGACACCATGGTGTCATGTCGTTCACACACGCGACCCACGCACGGACCATGCAGCAACCCGGTTGGCACTTGCACCGCAGATCGCACGTGGTGTTCTCCGCAGCGTTGTCATCGACGACGTCCTCGACATCATTGGTGCATACATGCATGAGGGACCTGAGTTGATTGCCGGTGTTGGTGTCTCCGATTCCTTCATGATCACACACAGTCACGAGTGTGAGGACATTGACGACTACTGCGACTACTGCCGAATCCGCGCTCCATGCCCGTGCTCCACTATGCCCGAGTTCGACGACACCGATTCCGAGTTCGACGACACCGATTCCGAATACGACATCGATTCCGAATACGACATCGAGTCCGACCGCTTCTGGTAAACCCTTCCGAGGTTGGGCAAGCCGAGACCGAATCTCGTTTGCAAAAAGTTAAACTACTCATATACCATGTCCGTGAGGGAGTTCCTTTTGGAAATCCTTGGTTCGTGAGTTGTTGACTGTGCCAGCCCGCACAATTTTTTTTTTGAAAAAAACGCTCAACATAGGAATGATTTATTTGGACACTTCATGTAACGTGGTAAAAATTATTTAAAAAAAAAATAATTGATTATTTTATAACTAAGTTCTTTACGAATTATTGCTTTAAAAAAAATTATGAGTTACCCCCATAGAAGACGGTTTTACCGAGCAGAGCGAATTGCTCAAGGTCATCTGACTAGAGAGCAATTTGTTTGGTTTCGCCGGTGGTATCGCCGACAAGCCCGACTTCAAGAGTTCGATGATGATGCCCACGTTCGTTTGTTTCGCAGAGATGGAGAAATTGTTGTCATCGGAGTAATGGCAGCGATGGATGCTATTCCGGCACCTGCAGCATTGACGTCATTCTGTGAGAAAACACTGCGTTCTTTTTTTATAAAAAAATGTAATACCATTACAACACACTGACTAATTTAATAATATCATCAATAGTATTGTCATTAATCTTTACAACATAACCAACAGATGTTGTTTTGCATTTTTTCTTTTTTGCCATATTGCATATAATCGGAACCATATTTTTTGTAGCAGATTCAATTATTATATGATTCGTTGTTTTCATAAATTTAAATGCTATCAACACTTTTAACTTATTTAAATGTAATATTTTTTTAGACAAATTAATGTCATATTCTGGGCATAAGTCATTGGCATAAATAATTGCGATGATTCGAGCCAGTAATATTTCTGTGTCTTTTGATATATCAAATGTTACCACAATATATTTTATTAATTTTTCAACCTCTGTTAAACCCAATTCGGCAAATTCATCAAATATTAAATCACCAGTCGATAGTTTTTCTTCAATTGTGTTGTAATTTGCCATAGTTGTTTGTATTTTTTTAATGTTCGAAACTAATTCATACTCACATGTCATTAATTGCATCATAACACCATTTAAACTTTTTTCAATTTCGTGTTTAGATACAGACATGGCATCTCTGCATTGAGAAACTATATTTATATTTTCATGTAAATCGGATACACTCGATATAAATTCATCCATATATTGAATTTTATTTGTATGTAGTTCGGATGTTTCTATAATATGAAATGTTGTTTTAATCATTTCTGTTATAGCAGATGGCATATTTGAATGCATGAACACAAGCGGAACCTTTTTATTACCAATGGTAATATATTTAGACTCAATCATATGTGTGAACCCCACTATTTTCGAAGAAAGAGACAATAGCATACCACAATCAACATCTCTTATTTCAACATCACGATGAAACTTCACAACTTCTTTAGAAGGAACAGTTGTCTTATAATTTTTCACATCAATCAACATAGTATATTCCTTATTTGCCTTATATGATGTCCATGTAATAATGAAATCGCCAGATTTAGATGTTTTCGCCATATTATTAATTTTGAAATCACTGGATAGATTCTGCCTAACCAATTCTTCAAATGCTCGCTCGCCTTGAAGTCCGGCAATTGCTGCAATTTCGCTATTATGCAAAACTAACTTATTGCTTTCAATATCTGTGTCGCCCAGGTTTGGTTTTAATAGTGCAAATGAATTTAATATATTTGCTATATCTTTTCCTGTTAATTGACGAGCCCATTCTTTTTTGTCCTCATGAACATGTTGGATAAAGTTCATTCTTAAATAGTCTGATGGACTTCAAACAACTGGGTCTGTTTATGTTAATATTATTGTTTATTCAAATTTAAAAAAAAAATATATTTTCAAATCAACGGGTTTATTTGAACTCTTTATATACCTTTTTAATTTGTTTCACAACTCGGTCTCGGTTAAATTTTTTTGAAACTAACCAATCTAACATCAAATTAATTTGCGAATATAATTTTTTTTGCGGTAACTCCGGATGGTTCGCAATATTCAATGTTAAAGGTTTGCTAAATACTTTTGACCCAGTTTTTTGAACGTCTGTCAATTCGATATCTTTAAACTTTTTAAGAACGGTACCTGAACCAATGCGAGGCGTTTTGGGTGCATGGTCTGTTCCCAAAATCATTGCTATCTTAATTAAATCACCTTGGGTTATACTATTGTCTTCCAATATATCAGAAAGTATATATTTTTGCAATATTTTCCTACCCTTAGATTTAATTGGTCTAATAAGTATAGGTGCTCGATATAACAATGCATCAACGTCCGTAGTATAAACAAAATCGCAATCAGATTGCTCACATAATTTAGCACACATATATTCGGCTTCATATCCTTTAGGTGCGATACTCCATTGAATACCATACGTATTTAATAAATATTTGCAATCATTGAACATACTATCCGTCGCACTGAATGCAATTTTTTCCAGTTTTTCTATCTTGCACTTTTCGTCTTCCTTACTCTTTTGCTCATCATCTGATTCAGAATCGGAAAACAATTCTTCTTCTCTGGTTTTAGATTTTTTCAACGCGTGTATTTTTTTCTGAGCATTTTTTTTTCGATCACTTCGTTTTTGATTTTCCAATATTTTGTCAGGATTAACATAATCTTTCTCATGATAATCAAATACCCAATGTTGATTGATTCCGTTTGATATAAAATTTAATATTCGCGAATGAATAACATTTATATGAAGAGTTGGATTACCATCGGCATCGGTAAGTCCATTTATTTGTTTCATACCTAAAGCACTTTGGTATATCATAACACTCGCATCAACGGCAGCCTTTTTACCTTTTAATTTTCTCAACGTTGTAGTTGTAGGTGTGAATGTCTTTGAAAATCCTTTAACTCCCATTTTTTGTTATATAGTTATATTTTATACTATTGTTAAATCAAATTTCAAAACTTTTGCTAAAATAAATAACGCCTTTTTGTTTTAATATCTTTTAATACCTTATCACTTGCAAGGAATACAGCATTACCACCCTGCAATAATTCCGCGTGTTTTCTTTTTCTCTCATTTAAGTATTGTTCTTTTTGATATCTTTCATACTCATATATTTCATTTAGTGTTGTTTGTGGCATGATAGTCTGTGTCGACTTTTTAAAATAATTTAAATGCTCTAAGATATTAGAAGCAAACTTATCATCTTTGTTGCTTAAATATTTGTATATACCTTTATTATCGGAATATAATTTTTTTTCCTCATTTATTTTGTTAATAGTATTATCATACATTGTTTTTAAACTAACATCATTGATTCCAGATACATGTCTGGTTTTAGTGTTATTATTGACATGTGTTTCATACACCGCATTTAATTCACTCATTACTCTATTATATTGTTCCATTTTCCGGGTTTTAAACTATTATATAAATATTATTTTAAAGATTTAACTTAAATAATAAATACGCTCATAATGAACACCATTTCATCAACCCAAAATGGAGCAATTGCTTTTAACTGGGATAAAAATTATGAAAATAGTGTTATTGAACTATTTTATATGTCTCGGGATACAGACGTAAAAACAATTAACAAACTATGTTCAGTGGTGTGGGAAAATAATAAAAAAATATTAGTTGCTATAATGTTTTACACTCGAGCATTTCGAACTATTAAAAACATTGATGTTAATGGGAAGGGTGAAAAATTATTGTCGTATCATATAGCTTTGTGGTTATTAAAACACGATATTAACACCTTTTTACAAAACTACAACTATTATATTACAAAGATTGGTTGCTACAGAGATTGTTTGGTGCTTGCAAAGATGGCGATTCCATCATTTACAGAAGAAGATATATATACGCTGCTGACGCCTATGTCAACGGCACTTATTGTCGACACACATAGAGTCATGACAGTCCCGAACTCGCGAATTACATTAGCTGCTAAATGGGCTCCTCGTCAAAATAAATCATTTGATGTATGTATAAAATATTTAAAAAAATTATGTGGCATAACAGGACCAAAGTCGGACGCACGATGGAGAAAATACATCCAAACGTTAATGAAGTATTACGATTCGCACACAACAGAAACTTCTCTATCTAGTCAGCAATATGATAATATTGACTTTGGTAAAGTACCAAGTCGTGCATTTAATTTATATAAAAACATGTTTGCAACACATCCTGAGTTAGAGTCAAGGTTTCATATATTTATATCACATGCAGCTATGAGAAAAAAAATAAAGGTTGATGGTATACATCCGCACGAAATCATTAAACCATATATTATAAGTCGAAAATGTATCCAGAATCACATAATTGAAGCACAATGGTCTAATTACATATTTAAATTTAATGCATGTCGTCAGAATAATCAACTATATATACCAATGATTGACATATCTGGGTCTATGTCCAAGACCATTTCGAACGGTACTCAATTATTGCAGATAGCAGTATCATTGGGGATATTGTTGGCTGAAATTAACACAGGTGTTTTAAAAAATAAGGTAATTACTTTTAGTGATAGACCCAGCATGGTTGAGTTAACTGGTAAACTATATCAAAAAGTTAATAACTTGTATGATAAAGGTCGTTTATATGGGTCTCCATTTAACACGGATTTTGTCAAAGCATTTAATGCATTACTTGAATTTATTGTATCTAATGATATATCACATGATATTGTGAAAAATATGAAAGTTATAGCAATTACCGATATGGAATTCGATGCACCATCATTGCGGAGCCATACTCCTCTTAGTTCTGTATATATTAAATTCCGTAATGCCGGATATGAACCGCCTAAATTAATATTTTGGAATTTAAATACACGATTGGATGTCGCACCATGTATGCCATCCCAGCCAAATGTATCCATAATTGGCGGATTTGAACCATCTATCGTATCAGCATTTAAATCAATTGATGAATTTACTCCATCATCTATACCATTTCATGTATTAAAAATGTATAAAAATCTTGTAAAATAGTAAAAAAAATATGAAAGGGATAATATAATTGATAACATATAGAATATGTCTGAAGATTTACCGAACCCAAGAAATGTTTTAGAATTTGGATATCCAATTTTACGAGAAAACACATCAGTTAGTTCTATAATCATACATGACCATATTAGTATCTCGGACCCAACTATATACACCGGTAAATTGTATAAGAAGCCAGGTGATTCAGGTTTATACTGGAAGGCTTATGGTGATATAGAAATAAACTTATCTACCGGTGGAGGGGGTGGTGTCTCAAATCCACTTACGTCTGATTTAAATGGTGATAGCTATAATTTAGTTGATATTGGCGATATAGAAACTTCGGTTCATCCGTCAATCAATGATGCCATTTCTGATAGAGTAATGCGATCGGGGAACATTGCTGTTAGGTGAATCATGGCTAGAGACGTGTGTCAAAAAGGGTGACATTGCAAACAACAAGTTAGCTCTGTGTAGATGATCGTGTGAGATTGAGATACAACCATTATTCTCAGTCAATCGCGTCTAACTGTACTACATAGGTGAAGGAGGTATCAAAACCTCCCCAGTTTGGCTAGTTCTGGGTCTAATTACGACAGACTAAAAAAGCCCATGGTGTGTGACCGAGTTAAAGGTTGTAGGTGCACGCATTTTTTTTTAACAACCAGGAATGTTAAAAAAAATTGAATTTAAAATATAGAAAATATACAAACCCGCCTATATAAGAGATTTGATGATAAAATTTATTTATTTGTAATTAAATTGAAAAAAAAATTAAATTATGATATTCGATTAACATTTAGCAGGTCGCTGACGCAATATGTTTGAGACTCGTTATTATGGTCCATTGACTAACAACCAATTGTGATTGAAACGAGTGTTTAAAAACATGTTAGCGGCTTTTGCTTTTTTTATTGCTTTTTTTTATTGCTTTTTTTTATTGCTTTTATTACGTATCATATATTGACATGGTTTACATTTTAGCTAACGTATTAAATGAAACTGTAGATTACATATTATATGAACACAATAATTCAAACATGACAGGGTTAAACATGACAACATCATTTAACGAAATTGAATATATTTCTGTTGGTATTTTTGGTTGTGTTGGATTAATTTTATGATGTACCATGCTCGGATCATCTTATGAAAAATTGAAAAGACATTATTCATTTTATGTTTGATATATAAAAAAAATGAATAAAAATCATCATATTATAAATTAGTTGATTGTAAAAGATGACTGAACCAACGCAACACGTTCCAGCACCAGTTCCGGACGCACCAGTTCCGGACGCACCAGTTCCGGCACACCCTACACCAGTTGACGGTCAACCGCAGTGTCAGCGGTGTGATGAAGTTGACCCCATCATGAGTTTTGACCACGAATTGTTTGATGACGATTGTCTTGCGCATTGCATCGTATGCCACATCCGGGCATGCATGGATTGCACATTCAGCATCCCCGACGGAGTCATGTGCGCCGAATGCTACCGTCAGGCTTTCCCACGCGGGCACCATTAAACTGTGTTTGATAAAAAACAGGACACGAAGTTTTTTTTTCATGAATTATAATTTGCTAAATACGTCGGGGAAAAAATTGAATACTATTCATATGAATAGTATAATTACAATTCTTCAAACATGACGGAACGCCGAGAACTCGTTGCCGAAATCATCCAAGAATGTACCCCTCTATTTACGGCACTTCAAGGAATTGTTCTTGATTACGCTGGTTGTCATGAGTGTGCAGTTGCTGTAGACCGTCTCAAGGCGATCGGCAGCGCGCATGTCAAAGCCAGCTCAGAATGGGAGTACTACGTAACCCTAAGCTTTGATATCGTCGGTGAAGAAGTGTTGTACGATTACGTCAGCGAAACTGGCACTTGCGAATTGTGCGAAGACAGCTTCGAAATTGAATCCAAATGCCAACTAGACCAGTTCGCATTTGCCGTGGCACACCGAGGTGATTTCAGCACTCTCTTCACCAAGGGATTTGCACACGGCATGACCAGCCTTGGTGAAGGACACGTCACTCAAGATGTTAAAAAATGGCCTGACGAAGACCTCGCATGCGGATACGCACTCCGCTATGAGCTCGGATACGACGTCATCAAGGGCGACGACGAGTAAGTCAACCCAGTTCATAATCCCGGATTATTGAACGCATATTTTTTTATAAAAAAAAATGAATAAAAATCGTTATATTATAAACTGTTTGGCATTCGGGTGTGTGTGTGTGTGTGTGTTTAAATAAACGACAATATGGCAACTGGACCCACATGTATAAGCAAATGCGACTATTATGAGACCTGGCTTGGAACTCGCCACCTTGGTCCAGCCCCACGGATCACCGACGTTCGAACGACAATCCGGGATGCGTTCGACGCACCCCGCGAAGTCATCGGCATCATTATGGATTTTATTCACGAAAGTGCTTCTGATGAGATATACCGAGTGTTGACCAGCCCAATTGGGTTCGGACTGATTGAAGAACGTTCTTTGCGTTTCGGTCGGCGACGCAAGCTGCTACGTACTATCATGTGCCTACCGCACTGCGTGTTCTCTTCCCAAACAGTTGCAGTCTTGTTCCACGCAGACCCAGACATCGGTTGTGGAGTAGTCCGCTTTCTCTCCCCAGACGAGTGGGAAGAAGACTATGAATACAGTCCGTGTTCCGGATACGACTGTGAACATTGCAACCCGACTGTGATATCCCGACGTTGGAAGGTTGCACTTTCTGCAGCTGTTCTTGCACTGGGCGACCAAGACCTCGACGACATCATCGCTTACCAGCGCCGTCCGTATCGCGAAATCCAACGGATGGAAGTCGAGCAAGCGACCCAACTCCCGAGCGTGATCCTCGACCTGGTGTTCAGCATGTAAGGCACCCCGGCAACTCCGCCACCCCCGCTGTAAAAGGCACCCCCAACCTGTAGAGGTTATAGATATTTAATGTACTATATTTAGTTCTCAACTGAAGGATTTGTCCCCTCGTGGTTTGCCTTCTAGTTGAAAGAACCTGCACCGATAGGGTGCTTGTTTTTTTTAATAGAAAAAGATATTGAAAAAAATTGAATAAATTTGCGCAAATTATAAGTGCATTCATTGTCTGTGTTGAACATAGAAGAACATAGAAGAACGCAGGAGAGCAAGCCAACTCAAATACAAGCAATCCAAAACACTAAGCACGATGGTGCGACGACTTACAGTTGTTACCCAGCGTGACCTCCAGCGTGACCCCCAGCGTGACCTCCAGCGTGGACGCCGACGACAAGAAGACCTCGGTGGAGGACGAGCAACCGAACAAGCGGTAGGACCAACCACCACTCGACAGCCGCACCGACGACGTCAAGTTACTGTCCGCAAACCCCGGCGTGGATATCAACTGTGCACCAAACACAAATGCTTTGTCGCAATCATCGACAGCGGGTGCCGACGCCACCACGTTGTTGCCCTGGAGGGGTATCGGATCTACCGCGACGGAGACCACACGGACATCCGACAGCCTGATAGCGAACAGGTCGTTAAACGGTACGACCGCGACCACGAAGTTGTCGGCACCGAGCACCCGCACATCACGGTCAAGGAGTGGCTCTCCAAACACCACCTTCGTGGGCTACGGGCGCACATCGCACCCCCGGTTCGCCTTCGCGACGATGACAAGCGGTGGCGGTGGACTGGTCATGAAGTGCGTTTCAGCGGAGAATACGCCGAATACGTCGAACGGATCGCGTGGACAAAATACGCACCACACATGACCAGCGAGCGACGGGTGCGCGAAAGCACCTCCGATGGGCAACCTCAACCCCCGTCAACCCCGGCAACTCCGACAACCCCGGCAACTCCGCCAACCCCGGCAACTCCGCCAACCCCGGCAACTCCGCC
>JAAHTH010001915.1_pt1 | contig 16968 bp, 17 predicted proteins | sample 6116091 | NCBI WGS metagenome assembly JAAHTH01 (sample SAMN13939990, study PRJNA603662) | sponge metagenome | isolation source: marine sponge | host: Mycale hentscheli | place: New Zealand | collected 2006 | reverse complement strand
AAATCAGGACGATGGAATTTATGATTGTTAAATAAAGGTTTGACCCAAAAAAAAAGACTATGCTCACCCTTGCGGTGGGCGGCGTCACGTAACAACAATTTCGTAAAAAATTGAAATATATATATATAAATAATATATATATAAATCTCTCATCATGGAAGCAATTATTAATGATAAACAACTTACTCAAACCGAGATGGCGAATGAAAAGTCGAAGGTATTGAAATTTAAACAGGGTGATGAAAACCTTAACACATTTATAGGCAATAAAATATTATACCATTTTCAAATGAGAGAATTGTGTAAAACTCATCGAAAAAACAAAAAAAGTTTAGCAGAAATATATGACGATGAAACCGAGATACAAAAACTAAAAGAACAGATGGAAAAGCGTAGTCGCACAGGAACATATGAAAATAGAATGTTCGAATGTTGGCGAATCAATAATGGATCAATAACATTCTTTAAAATGTGTAATGCTACCTATCTCTACAAAAAATATAATGCTACAAAAGTATTAGATTTTACGGCAGGGTGGGGCGGCAGAATGTTAGGAGCAATTAATTTAGATATTGCTTATACAGGAATAGACACAAATATAAATTTAAAAAAAGGATACGATGATATGATGCAAATGTTTGATTGTGGCGACAAATATAAGATGCTGTGGCAGTCTGCATTAGACGTTGATTTTAGTGCATTAGATTATGACTTTGTGCTTACATCACCGCCATATGAAGACATCGAACTTTACAGCAATATGGATTATGAAGGCGTTGACTGGTTTTACAAAGAATTTTTGATAAAATTGATTGATGAGTCACGAAAACACAACAAGGGCAAATACACATGTATTAATATTTCACCACAAATGTATAAAAAATTAATAGATAAATATAATTATAAGAAATGCGATTTAACGGAGGATTTGAAAGAAAATAAAAATGGAAAAACACCTGATAATATTTACATATGGATTAATTGAATAAAGGTTTGACCCCAAAAAAAGACTATGCCCACCATTGCGGTGGGCGGCGTTACGTAAGAAGGATTTAATTAATCAAAAAGTTGAAATAGATTTTCAGGAACACCATATACCAACAAACAAAAATGACTGATATGATTGAAATGTGGAAGAACGATATGCATGAACGCAGAAAAAAACAATTAAAAATGAGAGAAGAAAATAAGGAAGTATTGGATATGGTGAAATTTTTAGAAAATCAAAGTTATATAAACCAAAAAAAAAGAGATAATGGAGAATTGAATTCTTACGACTATTTTAATTCAATTGATTATGTAAAAACAGAACATCTTGAAGATACTTCAATTGGAGGGATTATAATTAATACTGATTGGACTAATGTAAACGCAGTGATTACCTATGCCTTTCCAATCAAAGAAGAATATTTTGAAGAATTGAAAAAACAATACGATTTTACCGATGAAGATGTGACTAGACATACTAAATTAAAACAAGAATACGAGGATAAATTAATTGAAGCACAAAAAGCGGTTGATGAATATGTATTTAAACCTATCAATCGATCAAAAGTTTCAAAAACTTATAAGCGTCAGTTTATTGAATATTATTTACGCCAAGAAGGAAAACGCTTATCTAATTTATCAAAAGCAACAGACGATAAATTAGATGAACTGATTAAAAAATATGTGCCGAATAAAACATTTGAAGAATATGATAAAGAATGTGATGTGAAACTGGAAATTTTAGAAGACAAATTGGAACGAATAAAACGAGATTTAGATTTTCATACAAACAAATTAGCAGAGTGTAAAAAAGTTTTACCTGATTTAAAATATGAATTATATAAATGTAAATTAGCAAAATATACTACTAAAACAGAAGGTAAAAAAAAGAAATTAGTATGGTCTAAATTATTCTAAAAAAAAAATGTATATATAATTTGTTAAAATTTAAAGAATAATAACTCTTATATATTATAAAATGGATTATAAGAAACATGACGAAACGACAACTTACAGCATTATCAAGAGGTATAATATAATGATGGATTATGAGGAATTGAAGGACGAGGAACAATTAAAGAACTTTATTGTGTATTGTGAACACATGCTTTATAGTGATAATACAGAAGAAGTATTAAAAAATCATAAAACCGAACATTTTTATAGAACACTTTATAAAGTAATAGATAATATTAATGATATGGAAATGCAACAACAAGAATATGGATATTAAATCCAACAGGTAAGTATTTTTTTCACAATACATTCCAAAATAATATATTTTTATTAGTATTATGTTTTATGCATAATTCTAATGCTTTTAAATCATAATTAGGTGTAGATGGAAAATCTACTTTTAATTTACTTTCGTATTCAAATGGTTTAGGATATTTAATTATTTCTAAATTTGTAAATCTCTCATCAATATTATAATTACCACCTACTTGAACACCAACAACTTTAATATTATTAGAAACACCTTGCAATATGCCTGATATTAATGTTCCACTACCAACTGCACACCATATTTCGTCAATTGGTTCTCCCAATTCACTCAAAACATTTTTAACTCTTTCAGCAATAAGTATTTTACTTTCAGTTGTATTTGCACCAAAATTTATTTTTTTAGTTTTTAATTTATCATTACAATAATCTCTCGATCTCTTTTCTACAACATTTAAATAACCATAAGGTATTTCGATAATTGTTGCTCCAAATGACTCACATTTTAAGGTGTTAGTATGTTTAATTTTTCTTTTAGCACAAAATATAGTTGCTTTTTTATTAACACTTTTACAATATGCTGACAACGCTATTTGAAACCCACCATAAACTGGTGATGCATAAACATATTCATCAAAATCATCATTAACAATACTCTGCATTAAAATACTTTTAGTTCCCCCTACTAAAAGGTCATCTCTTAAAATATTAATTCCATAATGTTTTTCTATTATAATAGGATACATCATATATAATTATAATAAAATTTTATTCATCATCTTCAATTAATTCAAAACAACTATCACAATAATAAGCACCATTATGCCAGTTTTTCATATCCATCTCCTTTATAATTATTTTAAAATTACAATAGGAACATTCATCATATTCTTCAATTATATTCATATATAAATATATGCATATAATTTTTTAAATTTATTTATTACTAACAATTCTACCAAATATATATGGATTAGTAGATACACCACCACTTCTCTTAAAAATTTCATTTAATATTTCTTTTTCTCCCTCTCTCAATTTTCTTTCATGACTATTCACGTATACATTAATATATATATCTATACAACTTCGAGATGTAAAATCCCCCATAAAAAAATTAAATGCCTTTTCATAATCCATCTTATAGTATATTAATATTATTTCTTAATTATTTTTAACTAAATATATTTGATCTAATGTAGTTGCTCGTGATATAGCAGTATAAATGATTCGACTATCATAGCACTTCTCTACATCTATAAATAATTTATATTTTGCTGTTTCTCCCTGTATGCTGTGAATTGTAAATGCTTGTTGTTTTAAGCATATTGTATCAGGTTTATCTCCAATAATAATTTCTCCATTTTTATATTTTCTTGAATTTGTTTTTACAAACCATTTATCATAATCAGCGAACATATTATTATATAATTCAACACTACCTGTTGTTTTATTATCATTAATATCTTTTTGTAATTCTTCATTATATCTCACCAATATCATATCTTCAACTTTGTATAATTTTTTTAATTCTTCGTGTGTTATTATTCTCTCTTTTAAATATTCTTTAATATGATTATTAACATCATAATTAGGTCTTCCAAAATCAATCATCAGTCTAACATCTTTAATTAATTGAACCAATAAATCACATTTAAATCTATAATTTTTTTTATGTTCTATAATTTTATCAAATCCTTTATTAGTAATTTCTATTGATCCTGTCACAAATGGCGGTGCTTGATACCCAACATCACCACAGAATATCAATTTCATATTTTTATAAGTATCGAATATAAACTCTTTTTGATTTTCATTCATCATGCTCACTTCATCAATAATAAGAGTATTATATCTTTTAATCCCCTTAACTTTTTCAGGGTCTTCACTGCATATATTTGCCCACACCTGACTATTCACACCATATTCTTGATATTTTTTAGTTGCTAATTTCCATGATGGAGCAACATATAAAGGTTTTATCAACCCTTTATCCATTAAGTTCATATGAGTTTTTCCATTTCCCCCTTCTCCAATATGTAATTCTGTATTATAATATTCTCTCATATCACCACAATTAAAATTTAAATTATCATATATATCACTAATATAACTATCACCACACTCGTTTCCTAATTTTATTTGACTTGATTTATCACGAAAACAATTCAACATTTTTTCATCTCCATAATGATATATACCATCAACGCATATTCTTAATAAATTATTAATATCGATACTGATTAACTGCTCCATAGCATTCATACGCTGGTAAGCAAGAATAAAAGCAGCAAAATGTCCCAAATGATAATTACTTTTTTTTGGATAAGATACTGCTATTTCACCATTATGAAATATTTTTACATTTCCACTTGCATTCTCACTTATTAAACTAAACATATCCTCGTTGCCTCTCATAAAAGTTTTTTTTTCAAGATGGTGACTATCACATAATCCAACGTATTTTGCATATCCACTTATACCATCATGTTTTTCTAACATATAATCTACATCTAAATCAACATTTAACTCTAATGTTTCTCTGCCCCATGCTCCACATATGATTTTAAAACTACAACCATAACTTTTTAACATTTTTAATTCAGGAGAAGGATACACATTATTATTTACATAAACTCTCATTTTTTTATTTAGATCATTTAACTTTCCATCAGGAATAATTAAATCTGTAATTTGATATAATCCAACACCCTCTATTTTATCACATTTTCTAAAATCAGTAATTTTACCCAAAAACCCCTCATAAAATTTACATAATAAATATTTTGTGTATGCTTTTTCCATATCCATGTGTTTTAATCGTGTATAATCTATTTGTTTAATATCTTCAAAATCTATTGTAGCGTTGTAATGAGTGCCTGACTTTATAAATCTACTTAATTCTTTATCACTAATATCATCTATTTTACACTCGTTTAATCCATTTATTTTTTCAAACTCATTCACCATATCATAAAAATTATTTGATAATCTATAAACACCATCGATCGTCGTAATTTTACAAAAACTAATATTATCACGCTTATAATGAAAGAATTTATTTTCTTTATCTAATTTTTCACCCAATTCCATCATTTCCTCCCTTGATAATGTGATATATTCACTTTCATTAACAATTTCATCTAATTCCACGTGATTACATCTTGTATTTAAAAACCTAAAATGTTTTAATGGTTTTTTATCACTTTTAGATTCTATATATTTTTTATCACATAGGGGTTTATCAATACTAATATCTAATTGTAATTCATTTGATATATCATTAATAGCATTTTCATCAACTCCGCTGTCTGTATATTTATTCATTAATTTTTTCATTCTATTAGATAAAGCATTATATCTCTTTTTAGATCCAACGCTTACTGCATTATTTAACTTATCATCAATCCACTTACTTATTGGACCTAATAAACAATTAACACTTCCATCTTTGAAATATTGTTTTATCAAACTCTTTTTAACATTTTCATTTTGTCGCCATATATAAATTTTACCATTTGGATAATGATGAAAGAATTTATCACCTTCTCCTGTTCCATCATTAAATATAAACCACCCTGTTTTTTTCCACCAATTCTCAAATTTAGCAGCAGGTATATCATCTTGACGTGTTTTTATTGTTGTATTGCCGTTCATCATGTGGATTACAATACTTTGTCCTGCCATGTTTTTTAAGATTGAGTGTATATTGTCACCTGCACTCACCTCCATAACTTTTTCTTTAAATCTCGTCGCTGCCTTCCTCTCTTTCTCCCCTCTCCTAAATTCCACTAATGCCTGATTGTAAGCGTCCTGCATAATTTCATACGCTTCAGCATCAGTTTCAACGCCAAGTTCTCTTTTCGCTTGACGAATGGTCTTAAATTGAAATTCTTTTCTTAATCTTTGCTTATTTTTCACGCCGAGTGTTTCGATTAATCTTGTCGACATAATGATTGTTATATATATAGATTATATTATATTTAAATCAATTTAACTAAATAAAGATATAATTATAATATAATTCAATTTTTTCCTAAATAAAGTTATATTTTAATTTGTTTCTTCTTTCAATTTTTCTCTAATTAAATCTCTCCTTTTCTTTAAATCTCCCCCTCTACACGATTTACATTCACTTCGTGATTTATAAAATCCTTCATCATAATTCTTCACCACCGAACAACGAGGACATTTTTTATAAGTTTTAAAGATCTCTTGTAATTCTTCATGAGAGAAATTCATTATGTTATATATTAAATGAATATTATTTCTAAATCATTTAACTAAAATAAGATTTAATTTTTAAGTATAAAATGAGAGATATAAAATATAATTGTAATGTGTATTTTTTCACTAAATACCTAATGTAAAATATTGCTAAAACAATAAATATAATAAGTTTCATATATTATTTATCTAAAAATATTTCCTTTTAATCTCCGCTAAACTTGCCTCAACAGAAGGTTTATTCCAAAGGAGGTGCAGTGACCAAAATCCTGCAGTATCCACTCCTGATGCAGTCCAGTCTTCTCCTGCTTTACTATGCCTTGCTCTATATGCCGCTTTTTTTTCATCTGCAATTTTCTTACCATCTCTCTTGTAATATTTGGTGTAATCCATCATGCCTGATGCACCGAATTTAACATTTTTCTCTCTACCAGTGTCTTTATTACGTAGAACTGCCTTGTATTTTTTTTCACTTCCTGATAATTTCACCAATTTAACAAAATCGTATGCCCCCATTATGTATAAACATTTAGAAAAATAATATTCTTCTAATATAAATATGAAAAAGAGTTTAATTGGTCTAAATGCTTTTAATAGTAGTAGTAAAATTTCCAACTCAAATTGGGAGAATTCATCACGAGAGGCGACATATGTAGAAAATGGTGATCAGATTACTTTAAAGGCATCTTTCGTAGACAGCAGAAATAGAGTAACAGGCAATATCAACATCGATATGGACACCACAATAGAATTATCTTATATGTTTTATTATATTAACAGAGGTGGAACACCCAATAAAAGTTTAGTAAGTGATACTAATTTTCCTAATAGACAACAACTACCATTAGAGTATTTCAACAACGGCACTGAAAATGAAAATAATTTAAACCCTAAAACTGGAATAACCCCACAAAAACCCAACGGCACATCAGGAATAGCAAATTTGCCTATTACTGATCCAACTGATATGACACCTGAAAATCTTGCTCCGTTAGTTGAAAGCATAGTCCACCCCTATTCAACAAATGCAATAAGTAAATGGTTTGATGGAACAGGAGTGATGCCTAGTGTTAATTTCTCTCAAATAATTGTGGGTCAATCCTATCAAATAGTAACATTAGGCAATATATCAACACAATTATGGCAGGAAGCAGGTGCAACATCTGCACCTTTTGTGGGACAGATATTTAAATGTATTGCTTCGCCTGGTTCATCAGCACAATTTCCAATAATAACTGCTGATTTAGCAGAAATAAACAAAACCTATAAAATTATCTCTCTTGGTGTAAATAATGATACTAATTGGGTTTCTCTCAACCCAAGTTTAACAGATCCTTCTGTAAATGATGTCTTTGATTGTTTAACTGCTTACCCTACTGCAACAGATACAGACCCTACAAAAATGACTATTGGAACAACATATAAAATAACAGACTCAAATGGTTATGATTTTTCTGCATTTGGTGGTGCATCATTACCAACAAATAATAATGAAGCAATCGATTTAAATACAGAATCACAACAAGGTATTTGGTATACTTTTACACAAACTACAAAAGTATTTACAGATGGAACATCACCAATAGATTATACAGCATATACAGGAACAGCAATAGTAGTTGAAGGCGACCAATTTGTAAGTTTAGTAGCAGCACAAAATACTGCACCAATAGCAGTTCCAACAGATAAAAACGGCATCTATATAGTGAATGAAAATATGACTATACAAGTGACTAATCAAGGACTTATTAACTGGAATTTAATGGGTTATGATATTGAAGTCCCAACATCAAATGACGTTGATATAGTTGATGCAGAAGCAAATACGAATTATCTAATAATCTATAATGGTGGAACATACGGAATAAATCAATTGTTTCCAATAGTTGATATACCTAATATAAATTTGGAAAGTGGGAGTATAATTAATTTACCAAATGCTTATACTCAACCAGTCAATAATTTACCAGTTCTTGATGTTACGACATTAACACCTTATTATATTGGTGAATATTTTATGATAGTAGATAATAATGATATTGACCCTACTTTATGGGCAACGATGTTTTCATCAACCTTTGGAAGTGGAGGAACATCTGATTCAGATTGGTATGATGGTATGATAGTTCAAGCGATGGTCGTTAATGAATCACCATTACCTGGTTGGACAGCAGGAGTTAAAATACAATGGTTAAGTTTCATGGGTATTCCGATTGGTTCGGAAATAAGCGTTACACCTATAAGTCAAGGTATTGATTATCAATTTTGGACGACAATGGGTTATACTGGTAATGATACTTTTATAACAAAAGCACAAGTTCCAGTTTCCGATTTAAACAGCGAATTATTTACATCATCCCAAGGACAATTCGTCGGCAGTTTTGTTTTTAATACTACAGGATCAGTATTACGACCATATACTCTTCAAGTTCCATTTACATTTACTACAAATTCTACTTATCCTGCTGATTTTCATTCTACTGATACAACATGGACCGCTAATGTAGTTTTAACAGACAAAGTATTACAAATACAAAATTATAATTTTCCAATAAGTTTTACATTAACAAGTGCAATAACTACTGATGCTTTAAATCCAACCTTAACATACGAACAAATACCATCAGGCACAATACAAGAGGATTATGATGAGGCAGATTTATTACTTTATGATTTAGAAAAAATAAATCATATCAGGGCAAATAATCCAGTTGGATTTTCTAATACTATCGATGTAAATAACCCTGATGGACTGCCCTATTTATTAAGTTATTGTGCACCTAAAAATGTCGCTGGAACAACTACTTTTGATGCAGAAATATTAGATCCTGGTGAAATTAAACCTTTTATAAAAAAATGGAAGATGGTTTTAAAAAAAGGTTCATACACAGCAGACTACCTTGCTGAAATAATCACAAGAGGAATGAGTATTCAAAAACAAAAGGTTCAAACAACCACATCAGGTAGCAGTAGATTTTTGGGAACTCCAAATGGAAGTATCAATAGTCAAATGTATAAAACAGATGATTTTTCATATATTCGAAATAAAATATCTATACCTGATCAAATAAGTGTTCCAGCAACAGGAGAAGGAAATTTAGGACCTATTAATATAAATGCGAGTTGTCCTTGGTATGGATTTATTCCACCTAATTGTGAGCAAGGTGCTTTTCCAAGTAATAATCAGTCTGCGAGTAATGTAGATGAAGAGGGTGATGAAAAATTAATAAATCCAACTACACAATTTCAACCTTACAACATTGGGAAGTCATATCAACCAAATCTTATGTATAATCCAAAAAATAAAAATATATTGCCTGGTTATGATCTAAATGAAACTACTTTACCTGATACATTACCAGTTAATCCAAAATATACTGAATTAGATTTTAATAACCCTGATGGTAATATTCAAGATGATACCCCTTTCATATACAGACCAAATGCATTTACGATGAGAGATAGTCAAAATCCATCACAAGCAAAAGTAAGATTAGCATACAACGATTATAATTTATCAAATTTTAATGGTATTAAACCCTTTGGTGATGTAGCAGACCAAAATATAAAGAATATAGAAATGATGTATCGTCCACTTGTGAGTGATATGGATTCATCATATTTCACTACAATTCAAAAAGAAAATGGATTACCAGTCAATCATGATTATTCTATAAAACCTATCATTTCTGTTCCAGTAGCACAAATACCTGCTTTAAATGTTAATACTTTACCTGGTATAAATAGTGATCTATTAAATCAAGTTGCTTGTTATTCTGCTCCAAATACAATAACAACACCAGTAGTAGGTGCACCATTAATGAACCTCACTTATAATCAAGAGAATAATGGTTTGTTCGAATTTGGTTATATGCATACACCTATCTACGCTAAACTAACAGCAGAAAGTGACGACGTTCAAGAATGTGTAGGAATGTATCCAAATAGTATTAGTTTAGTTAATTTTCCAGCAAATAAAGCAATTATAAAAAGTTTTGCCGCTCCTGAACAAGAAAATAATATTGATGTCACTAGTGATTTTCAAAACGGACAGATATACTGGGCAGAAAGAAAAGACCAAATTACACCAACCAGTTTATATGGAATACCAATTGCTAATTTAGGAATATGGTTTACACCATTTAACCTAATTTATGATGAAACAAAACCTAATGAATACGCCACATCAAATACTTCTTTTGAGTTATTCTTCGTTCAAACGTCAAACGAAGCAGGACCTATTCCTGATTACGAATTAAGACCAATAGGACCTGTTGCTGGAGATCATCTTGTAATAAAAGGGAGTTTATTAAATGGAATAGATGGTGTAAATGATTTAACTATTACATTTGTTTTACAATTTCCAATTGATACACAAAATGACCCCAATGCATTTGGATCATTAGTTTCATTTGGATACACATTTACTATATCAGGCACACCAACTCCACTATTTTATGAAAGTATTACAAATTTAAATGGAGTAGTTCAATTAGCACAACAAAGCGGCATTATTCTATATGATATGAAAGCGACAAAAAGCGACGGAACAAGCACACCATTTTGGGAGAACTTGGGGTTCAATCCTAGTAGCATGACTTACAAAGCAACTGAACCTTTAAGTTATGAGAAATTTTTATCTCTCACAACCAAAGGGTTTTTAGGAACTTCTAATATATTCGATAGTGAAACTTTATCATCAGGAACAACAGAGCAAAGTTATGCTGCATACACCGACGCACTCAACATGCTTGGTTGGTATGACGAATCACAAGTAGGTAGTCAGCATTCTGCACTAAACGAAACATTAGCAGAATATTACAAACCAATATTCGACGCTTTCGTGCAGAGTGGTATTCCACCACAAGACCCACTTGGTCTTGATTTAGATATGACTGCTGGAGAAGGATACGGAGTCTTTACATTACAGAAAAAAATATTATATTCATTAGTAGAAACAACTATTCCATTATCTGCAACAAATACATTTAGCGATAATACGGATGCAGGTCATTATTTAATTTGTATAGAAGGATATGGTGGCAGTTATTTACTCACGGATAATGATAAATTAAATGTTAAATCTCTCGTTTCAACATATTATACTGGACCTAATTCCTTCGTATCAAATAATTTAGCAGATAGTGCATTATACGAACATATAGGTAGTCCTATGAAAATACAGAACTTTAAGGTTAGAATTTTAAATGCTTTTACAGGTCAAGAGGTAGAAAATTTAGGTCCAAATAGCAGTATTTATTTAGAAATAACAAAAAATCTCAATAAAAATAATATAACAAATATAACAAGTTCTAATTAAAATTTATAATATAAATAATTTTTTTATATTATATTATATTATAAAAGATATGGTGAAATCTGTGTTGAATAATACTTCTTCTCTCTTATCTGCTGGTGCATCTTTTGTTGGTTCTGCAGAAGATGCTGGTGCAAATGTCGAATTAATGGTATCGATCAAGTCAGATAGAAATTGTTTAGTTCGAGTCGAACAAAGTGCTACTGGTGCAAACTGGGACGTCATGAGAGAATTTGCTTATACTGCGAGTGATTCTAAAAACTTTATGGTGGGCAAGGTTCATCAATATTTTAGAACGAGTGTGGTGAATAACTCAGGATTTGCAATGGGAGTTCTACGAATGTCGACATATTTGCAGGAAGAATATTCATCTGCAGTTGTTAAGGGAACTGATGCTGCTGGTATTGAACGAGTTATTAAAACTGATGCGGAGGGAAAACTTCTAATGACTTTTACAGGCGAAGTTGGACCTGAAGGAAAATCTGCTTATCAAGTTGCTATTGACGAGGGGTTTGTTGGAACTGAGGCAGAATGGTTGGCGAGTTTGAAAGGAGAACAGGGAAATCAAGGTCCTGCTGGTCCTGCTGGTGCAGATGGTGCAGATGGTGCTGATGGTGCACAAGGAGAACAGGGTATTCAGGGTCTGCCTGGCGTTAATGGTTCTAATGGTATTTCTATAAATGTAAAGGGCACTTTAACATCGACAGAAATTTTAGCAGTTGTTGGTCCTCTTGTTAATGATGCTTATTTTTCCAGCACAGACTTTAAACTCTACGTGTTTGATGGTGTTGCTTGGGTTGCTAGTGAAAGTTTGAGAGGAGAAGTTGGTGCTACTGGTTCTACTGGTGCAACTGGTTCTACTGGTGCAACTGGTGAAGATGGAAGTAATGTGTTAGTGTTAGGCAGCATTGCAAATGCTGGTCTTCTTCCTGCGGACGCAGAAGTAGGACACGCTTACTTTTTAGATGATACATTCCAATTAGCAGTTTCACGAGGTCCTACTTTGTGGTCTTATTCAGGAAGTTTACGAGGTGTTGCTGGTGCTACTGGTGCAGATGGTGCACAAGGTCCTCAAGGTCCAGTTGGTGCAGGGGTGGTCGCCAAAGGTTCGGTTGCTGACCTTAATGCTTTAAATGCTATACCTACTCCTTCTGCTGGTGACCTTTACATCGTAGAAGCAGATTACAAAATGTATATCTACGATGGTGCTGCTTTTCAAAATAGTGGTGTATCCATGAGAGGTGCTACTGGTGCTACTGGATCACAAGGTCCTCAGGGAAGTGTTGGTTCTACTGGAGCACAGGGAAATAGCATAGTTGTTATGGGAAATGTTGCTACGGCGAATGATTTACCAACTGGTTATGATGCTGACGATACAGGCAAGGCGTGGTTTGTAAATTCTACTTATGTGATGAGTGTATGGGACGGAGCGGCATTTCAATCTTCTGCCTCTCTTCGTGGAGCAGTCGGAGCAACAGGATCACAGGGTATTCAGGGAGTTGCTGGAGTTTCAATTGATTTTCTTGGTCCAGTCGCTGATGTTCCTGCCCTTAATATTATATCTGCTGGGTATGGTGCTGCTGATTTAAACAAGACTTTTTATGTTACTAGTGAAAATGCTCTCTACGTTTGGAACGGCACGACATTTGTAGCAACTGGATCACTTAAAGGCGACCAAGGAATTCAGGGAGTGCAGGGAGTTCAGGGTTATTCTTTCGAGTTTGAAGGAACTGATACTGCCTCTAATGTTACATTATTTCAAACGGCATATGGTGCTGCTGATGCAGGACGGACATGGTTGGAAAGTGATACCTATATATTAAATAGTTGGAATGGAACAAACGCAGTGAAATCAAATTCCATAAGAGGAGCAGTTGGACCTCAGGGTTCAAATATTTTAGTGAAAGGAAATGTTGCAGATTTAACTGCCCTTGCTGCAAAAGTTGGAACTGCAGTCTTAGGTGATGCTTGGTTTGTTTTAAGTGACGATACATTAAACGTCTTCGATGGTGCTGCATTTCAATCCAGCGGTTCTCTCACAGGTGCACAAGGTCCAGCAGGTGCAATCCAAGCACCCACTATTGTGTCTTATCAAGTTGCTTCAGGAACTAATGGTGGTGCTATTGGTGCTGCTGCTTGGACGCAACGCCCCTTGAACTCTTTATCAGGTGGTGCTGGAGCAAATGGTGGTATTAGTTTGAACGCTAATAAAATACAATTTCAATCAGCAGGAACTTATAAAGTCGACTTCGTCGGTGTTGTTTATGATGCTGGATCACACATGGTTAGACTTCGAAATCTCACTACTGGTTTTACTCTTGCCACAGGAACTGGCGATGTATGCTCTAACGGCAATTCAGGTCATAGTCATGGTATTGCTACTATTGTAGTGGCACAAAATGACGAGGTTGAACTACAACATTATATAGGACTTGCTCCTGCCAATAATTTAGGTCTTGCTGCTACAACTGGGGAAGATGAAACTTATGCACGAGTTGTTATTGAAAAACTTGCCTAAACGCCAAAATAATAAATAAATAAATATATAATATTATTATAATTATATATGTATAACAATAAGGCAGATTGTAAAAATATTCATAATAACAATTGCACCAAAGAGAAGATCGCTGCTGAAAAACAACAAAAAAAGAAGTCTTTAAGAATATCACCAGAAAAAGTATTTGAAACTGGTAAATCTTATAAAGGAACATCTTATCATAATAAAAATAAAAAGTAATTATATAAATGAGTATTGAATTAATAGCAATAAGTAGTTTTGTTGTAGCAATATTGGGAGGTTTAGCACATTTCGTAAATAAATCCAATTTAAAACAATGCAAAATGTGTTGTATTGATAGTGATTGCAGAGATGAAGATAAAGCAACAGAAGAAAAAATGAAAGAACTAAATGAACGTATTGAGAGAAATGAAGCAAAAATTACAAAGAATAAAGGTAAATTAGAAGCATTAAAACAAAAAAAAAGATTATCAAGCATACCTGAAACACCTGATAGTGTAGAAAGTTTATCACCAATCTCTCATTATGAAGAAAAAGAAACAGAAATTTAATTGAAAAGTTGAAATGATTTAAACACATTTAACTATATAAAGTATAATAAATGAACACGATGAGAACATTTAATTTTGATAAAAAGATTGATTCATGTTATTTATTTAATTTAAATTATAAATGGTTAGATGGGTTTAATTGGAATTGTAATGAAAATCAAGACGCTGTTGGTATATATTATAATGGTGATTATGAAATAAGTGAAAGTGATTTTAATGATAAAATTGAATTTATCATAAATAAATTAAACAATATTTTAGATCTATTTTATTAAATGATAATTAAAATATAATATTATTATATTATGGACGACAATAAAGTAATTACTGATGAAGAAACTGCTATTAAAATCAATAATATAATAAATAAAAATAAAGTAGATGACTTGATGCGTTTTATGAATAAACGACAGAATATAAATTGTTCGAATCAATTTTTAGGATATTTATTTTATGTCGTGCAGACCCTTGCTATGTTTGGTAATTCTCTCGGTCAATATACACAAAATGATTATTTAATATGGTCTTCGATTGGACTTACAGGCATAGGCACTTTAATTCATGCTATTATAAATTCGAACAATAAAATTAATAGTTCGTTGATGGCGAATATTAAAGCAATTCATGCAGGAGATTATGTTGATGAAGTAAATGTAGATGCACTGGAAGAAAAGAAAGGTGGAAATACGCCTGTTATTGCAAAAGTGCCTAAAATAAAAAATAATATAGAAGTTTAACCCCTATTCATAATCACGTCTATGTTTTGGTAAATGAAACTACGAAGATTGATTAAATCGATTATTTTATAAGGTTCGACGTGATTTGTGTATGGGTAGTCAATCACATGATTTATGTTTTTTAGTATTTGGTGGACATTATGTTTATTCATATATGAAATATCAGGCAGAGTGAGGGGATTAACAAAATTATTCATTTAATATATCTAAATATAATAATTTCAAATATTTAGAAAAAAAATATTATATTGTTTGATTATATATAAAAATGGTATTATGTGATAAATGTCGAAATGAACTACCTGATGTAAAGTGTAAAAATTGTGAAGAAATAAAATCTATGGATAATTTTAAAACAAATAGTAAAGTTTGTAATGATTGCAATAAGATGCGTTATGATGCTTGGAAAGAGGTTAATAGGGATAAGTGGAGAGTCGGAGGCGATTATTATAAATACAATAAAAAAAGCGTTACACCACCTACCACGAATTAAAAAACATTTAGCAAAATATAATCTCTCATTATAATAAATATAAATGAATGTTTTATCTTTATTTGATGGTATAAGTTGTGCGAGAGTTGCCCTTGATGTTGCTGGTATAAAAGTTAATAATTATTATGCTTGTGAAATAGATAAGAATGCTATAAAAGTATCCAAAAAAAATTATCCTGATATAATCTCTCTTGGTGATGTTTTAAATTTCAAAAAAGATATGATTAAAGAACCTATTGACCTTTTAATTGGAGGATCGCCATGTCAGGATTTAAGTATAGCAAAACAAGGAAGGCAAGGTTTAGAGGGAGAGAGAAGTTCGTTATTTTATGAATATGTAAGAATTAAAAATGAAATAAACCCTAAATTTTTTATTCTTGAAAATGTCGCCAGTATGAAAAAAGAAGATAAAGATATTATAAGTGGTTTAATGGGCGTTGAACCTGTAATGTTTAATGCATCACTAGTGTCGGCACAAACAAGGAAACGCTATTTTTGGACTAATATACAATTTGACTTACCTGCTGATAGAGGTATATTATTAAAAGATATTTTACAACCTGATGCAGAGGTAGATGAGAGAATGGTTAATAAAGATGGTAAATCTTATGCATTAACTGCCTCTTATAGTAAAGCAGTTGAAAAAAACTCGGTAGAAAAAAAACAACGAACTATGGTTAAGGTCGGAAGAATTGTCGGTAGAAGAATAAATGATAAAGGACATCGTGATGATAATAATAAAAGTATTCCAATAAAACAGCGTATAGAAGTCAGAGATGATGATAAAAGCAATAATCTATCTACTATTGGAAAAGATAATGTTGTAGTAAATTTCTCATCACAAAAAGAAACCATTATAAGAAAACTTACCCCTATTGAGTGTGAAAGGTTGCAATCCTTACCTGATAATT
>JAAHTH010001908.1_pt1 | contig 17007 bp, 7 predicted proteins | sample 6116091 | NCBI WGS metagenome assembly JAAHTH01 (sample SAMN13939990, study PRJNA603662) | sponge metagenome | isolation source: marine sponge | host: Mycale hentscheli | place: New Zealand | collected 2006 | reverse complement strand
AGGGTCAGAGGCGAATCGACCAACGGGGTTTCTACCTGATCCAGAATATCGAGCACTCTGCGTGCTAGAAGCCTGCCGGCAGGTTCAGAGAGAATTCCCCCAATATGCAAATCACCGTAGCTGTTACTTTTGCTTTTATCGGCTCTCCCTGCAGCCTCCATCCATGTTGCATAAAACGGTTCGCTGGTCAGCAACGCATGCTGATCACAGATGCCAATCTCTGGGTACCTGGCCATCACCTCCAATGCCCACGGATTGATAAAACGCGACATGGTTTGTTGCACTCGCCCCGGTGCTCGATCATCACTTTGCAAATCTTCTGGCCCCGGATAACCGCGTGGAATCGGCGTTGTTGTTACGAACACCAACTTCGCTCTTGTCTTTCGCAACTCTGAAATGACTGTTTCGAGCCCTGCCTGATACTCTTCTTTTGTATTCCTGGAATCCCAGTGACCAAAGTTGAAGCTAATCACATCCCAGTGCATGCCTGGTTGATCGTATGCACCTAACCACTGCACGATATTCTGCACGCCTTTCCTGACGGGTCCGCAATTGGTAGGTGGATGATACACATTCAAGTGCCCTTTCAATGCAGCCCGCAACGCCTTGTCATAGTTACCCGATATTGAATCGCCAATGAACAGATAACGAGGCAAAGCTGGATCATCTTTTCCTGCTGGATCCTCAAGCAAACGCAGGGCCACTTCGCTGGCGTGAAAAACATCACCTTCCATATGTCCATGCACGAACGCCTGCTGCGTGAAGGGCTGGATGTCTGTTCGCTTCAAAAGCCCCATGATTCGATGCTGACCGTCGTGGCCCTGAGTGCCAATCTGGTAAATATCATCACCAACCTTAACATCCATGAAGCGACCATTCTCTCGAACAAACCTTCCGGATATCCATGGTTCCTGTTCAGTGGGCAAATGATCAGAAAGAGGATCTACGTACAGTTTTCCATCAAAAATCGGTTTGGCTCCACTAGCCAGGTAATCACGAACCGCTTTCGCATCCTGAAAGTTTCGTCGGACATAAAGAACCTTCGGCAACTCAAAACGATGAACCTGGTCTGCCACGTGGCAGACCACCTGACCTGACTCAAATCCACCTCTCTGAACCCCCGTTGGCAGTCCAATCTTTGCATCAGCTTCAAGCAATATCTCAATCACTCCGTCCGCGTTCCTGATGTAGAAATTATTCATATCCTGATCAAGTGGTGTGATAATTCCATTTGAAACCATGTCACCTGTATACGGATCACCGTAAGACCGCTCTGGTGTCACCGTCACGAAATCCGCCCGCTGCGCTGCCGCTAGACCAGCGATCCACACCCCGTATACCAAGACCATTAGTCGCAAAATCGAAGATTGCATCGTGTACCTTGCTTGTAAGTTCGAGGTAAAATCCGCAGAAACAGATCCGCTTGGCAGCCTGAACCACCGACAAAAACGAGCCGACTGACTCAACCCGCAAGCAGAGTGATAACGCACGACATGATTCGTGGTACTCCAGCTTAAGGGCATATTCTCCAGACAAGACGCCAAGGCTTCCCACACGCGTTCAGCAGGCGATAAAATAAGGAAACATCGGTGCAACGCAGTTGCCCACCAACCTGTCCAACTCGAGTCCCACCTCACGACGAAATCGGAAAAAATCCGATGCCCCCAACTCGCTTATCCAGAACATCAGCTTCACCCATTCGAGCTTTCGCATGGTTGATTTTTGTCGTTGGAACGCAGGTACTCTGCATCGGAAGTGTACACGGCGGTGATACATCGGATGATTTTTTTGAGTCGAGGATCAGGCCCGTCTTGATCGAGCACTGTCAAAGTTGCCATGGCAGCAAGAAACAGTCGGGTGGATTGCGTCTCGATCATCGCGACGCATTATTACTGGGTGGACACACCGGGCCAGCAGTCATACCGGGCAACCCCAAGGACAGCCTACTTGTTCAGGCAGTCCGACATACAGGCAATTATGAAATGCCCCCCGAGGAGAAATTGCCAGAACCTACGATTCGCGATTTTGAACAGTGGATAAAGCTGGGCGTGCCGTGGCCTGTGACACCTGCCTCCCCCAACAACGGAAACCCTGAGACTAAGTGGAAGCGAGCTGCCAAACACTGGTCCTTTCAGCCGATTCAACAACCGGCAGTACCAGAAATTGCAGCAATTGAAACACCCAGAAATGACGCATCGGGTATCCAGGACCCAATGCCGGCAAACATCGTCAGACCAGTCGATGCGTTTGTCCAACAAAAACTCTCTGCGCAAGGGCTGAGTTTTTCCTTACCTGCTGACCGAAGATCGCTGATCCGCCGAGTCACCTACTCGTTGACTGGCTTACCTCCGACGCAGGATGAAGTTCTTGACTACGTCAATGACCCGGGTCCAAACGCGTACGAGCGTTTAGTTGAAAGGCTTCTGAATTCTGTTCATTACGGTGAACACTGGGCTCGCCACTGGCTGGACGTGAGCAGATATTCTGATACCAAAGGCTACGTATATGGACGAGAAGAGAGATTCTGGCCGCATGCGTGGGCCTACCGAGACTGGGTAGTGAACTCGTTCAATGATGACCTACCGTACAATCGATTTCTGTTACTTCAACTTGCAGCTGATCAAGTCAAAGATCGTCGATCGGATGATCTTGCAGCGATGGGATTCTTGACACTGGGACGCCGTTTTCTGGGCGTACGCCGGGAGATCATTGATGATCGCATCGATGTCGTGTCTCGAGGAATGATGGGACTCACGGTCGGCTGCGCAAGATGCCATGATCACAAGTTCGACCCGATTCCGACCGCGGACTACTACTCGCTGTACGGAATTTTTGACAGTTGCATGGAAGCGATGGTCCCACTGGATGACTGGAAGCAACAGGAGAAAAACATTACAGCCGATGCTGGCGGCCCTGACAGCTTTGAACTCGAACTGAAAAAACGCCAAAGAATGTTGTCAGAACAGATGATAACCCGCAGATCGGAAGCCAATTCCCGCGTGCGTCAGCGCATTGCAGACTATCTCTTTGCACAGTCTGAACTCGACCAATATCCAGCCAACGGCTTCGACCAGATTTTCGAATCGAGCGACTTGCTGCCTGCAGTAGTAAGACGCTGGTCAACCTACTTACGAAAAGCATCACAACAGAAGAAATCACTGTTTCTGCACTGGCAGCTTTACTCCAGCGTGCCAGCGGAAAACATCCCTCAAGAATCAGCTCGCATCCTCCACCAAATCAAGTCACAGCACGCCGATCATCTGAATCCACGCATTGCCGCGCAGTTCGAAAATCCACCGAACTCACTTCGTGATGTTTGCGATCGATACGGTGAAGTTTTCCGGCAGGTTGATCAGGAATGGCAAGACCAAATCAAGCAGGCAAATGCTGACGGTCGGGCACCTCCAACACAACTTTCCGACCCCCACGCAGAATCACTCAGAATCTTTCTGTATCGTGAAGACTCGCCTTGCCAAATGCCGGTCGGTTCCATCATTGACTGCGAAACATTCTTCGACTCAGGTGCCTGCACCGAGCTATGGAAACTCCAGGGCGAAGTTGATCGGTGGATCATCCAGTCAAAAGACAAACCGTTTGCGTTGACTCTGCAAGACATCCCGAATCCAAAGCAACCAAGAATATTCAGACGGGGTGATCCATTGAAGTTGGGACGCGATGTCCCGCGACAATTTCTGTCCGTGCTTGCTGGTCCTGAACGCAAACCTTTCCAGCAGGGCAGTGGTCGCCTTGAGTTGGCACGCGCAATCATTGCCCCCGACAACCCCCTCACGGCCAGAGTCATGGTCAACCGGGTCTGGATGCACCATTTTGGAAAAGGGTTGGTATCGACGCCCAGCGATTTTGGAACCCGTGCTGCTCCACCGTCTCACCCTGATTTACTTGATTGGCTTGCAACGCACTTCGTAAAAAATGGCTGGAGCATCAAGGCATTGCATCGCCAAATTCTATTGTCAGAGACCTATCGGCAATCTTCACTTGGTCCGAGAGACGCCAACCGATTGCAAGTTGCCCAGCAAACAGATCCTGAAAACCGGCTGCTTTGGAAATTCAATTCCCAGCGTCTGGGATTCGAGGAATTACGCGACTCGATCCTGCAGGCAAATGGAACTCTTGACCCAACGACAGGAGGTCATCCGACACCTCTATTCAAGACACCCTACCCTACAAGACGCACCCTGTATGGTTTGGTAGATCGACAATATCTACCGGGAACCCTACGAATATTTGACTTTGCAAATCCAGACCTTCACGTTCCCAAACGCAGCGAGACCACCGTCCCACAGCAAGCCCTTTTCTTCATGAACCATCCATGGATTCTGGAGCAAGTGAGAAAACTGGCTTTGAAGATACAAGAAGCAAATGGTGATTCAGTCATGGACGATCGTCGCGCAATTACAAATCTGTTTCAACGGCTACTGCAGCGGAATCCGACTGAAGAAGAATATAACGACGCACTTAGTTTGATCGCTTCGGCGACAGAGACGTCAGACGTTGCAGAAAAACTAACCCAACCGAACTGGTCGTATGGTTATGGCCCGTTTGACGAAACAAGCAACACGATAAGCCAATTCACACCCTTGCCCCATTTCACTGGGACTGCCTGGCAAGGTGGACACAATTTTCCTGACTCGTCTCTGGGCTGGGTACAGTTAACGTCCACCGGCGGTCACCCCGGCAATGACCGCCAACATGCAGCGGTTCGACGCTGGACAGCAGACCAAGACATGAGAATCTGCATCCGAAGCAAACTCAAGCACGAACCCGAACAGGGCGATGGCATCCGTGCCTTTGTCGTTAGTTCCGGCGGTCGACTCCACCACAGTGTCAACTTGCACCACGACATCCGACAACTTGATGTAGAAACCCTTGACGTCAAACGCGGAGATTCCGTTGACTTCATTGTCGACATCGGAAATGAACTCAACAATGATCAATACTCATGGACAACAGTGATTCAGGAAATCGGATCCGTTGGTAAAGAAACCACTTGGAACTCGCAATTGGATTTCCCGGCTCAGACCATGGACAGCCTGGACAAGTGGGAACAATTGGCCCAAGTATTGCTCTGCTCCAATGAATTCATGTTCCTCGATTAGGAGAAAGCCTTGAACGGGAACCCGAGAATATCCACCATAGAGTGCACCCACGACATCCAGCCCACAGAGTACAACGATGTCGTTTGACAACCACCAGCTTCCAAAAACGCGCCGAGACCTCTTGAAGAGATCAGCACTTGGATTGGGAGCACTGGGTTTGATTGGACTGCTACAAGATGACCAACAACTCAGTGGAGCTGATGCGGGACACGGTTCGCCAACCTCGCTCCAAGTGAAGCCACCACATTTCCCTGGTCGCGCGAAACGAGTGATTCATTTTTTCCTCAACGGTGGCCCATCCCATGTTGATACGTTTGACCCCAAGCCTGCGTTGTTGAAATACGCGGGCAAACCATTGCCCCAAACCCTGCGAACTGAACGCAAGACCGGTGCTGCCTTTCCTTCTCCGTTTGAATTCAAACGTTATGGCGAGTCTGGGATTGAAGTAAGCGAATTATTCTCACGGACCGCCGCGCACATCGATGACATTGCGGTGATTCGGTCCATGCATGCTCAAGTTCCCAATCATGAACCATCTCTGATGCTGATGAATTGTGGTGACTCCGTGCAATCTCGTCCAAGTCTTGGCTCATGGTTGATGTACGGCCTTGGCACCGAGAATCAGAACCTGCCTGGTTTCGTCGCGATGTGTCCAGGTGGCTTGCCCATCAAAGACAACGAAAATTGGCAATCAGCTTTTTTACCGGGCACATTCCAAGGCACCTACATCGACTCCAAACACACAGAGTTCAAACGTCTGATCGAAAACATAGAACATCCACAGATCAAAACCGAACATCAACGAAATCAACTTGATCTGCTGGAAAAATGGAATAAAGATCACCAACAAACACGACTGGACCAACGGCTCGAATCCCGCATTTCGTCTTACGAACTCGCTTTCCGAATGCAACAGGATGCAAAGGACGCGTTCGACATCACAGATGAGCCCACATACATCCAGGAAATGTATGGAGATGGTGTGCACGGTCGTCAAACGCTGATCGCCCGGCGACTTGTAGAACGCGGTGTTCGTTATGTTCAGTTGTGGCACGGCGCGGGTCAACCATGGGACAACCATGACAAAATCGAAGATAACCACCGGCGTCTTGCAAATGAAATTGATCAACCGATTGCTGCCCTGCTAACAGACTTGAAACAACGAGGAATGCTCGATGAAACCCTGATTCTTTGGGGTGGCGAATTCGGCCGCACTCCGAGTGTCGAATTAGAAGGTGGCGGAAAATCAAAGCTGGGGCGTGACCACAATCACTATGGCTTCACTGTCTGGATGGCCGGTGGTGGCATCAAAGGCGGAACAGTGCATGGTGCCACAGATGAATTTGGTTTTCGTGCAGTGGAAGACCGAACTAGCGTGCACGATCTCCATGCCACCATGCTGCACACACTTGGGCTTGATCATGAAAAACTGACCTATCGGTACGGAGGACGCGACTTCCGACTCACCGATGTGCATGGTCGCGTGCTGACCGAGATTCTTGCCTGAACAAAGTCTCATCCGATCGGCAAAAAGTTCCTCAGCATTTACGGCGTGCCTTGATATGTACGGCGCGCCTCGATACCTACAGCGTGCCTCGATACTTGCGGCGTGCCTCGACTGAAATACATGACAGGAAGGTCCGACGGCCAGCACGCGGCCCTCCATTGGCTCACTGCGGTTGCTCCTACTGAGATTCATCAACGGCGCGACACCCGCAAGGTGTACTGCTTTCCCCCCCGCTGCCGAGACATGATCTGACACCACTGCAGGATCCCGTCCCCATCTGATTTGAAAATGAATATCGTGTTTTCGGACATGATTTTACATCACGCCTGCCGCTTGAGCATCTTGCTGCTATGCTGGAATGCTCGTACGTGCTAATCTCGGCAATTCTGATGCCACCTGCCCCGACCACGGAATTTATCTGAGTCATGAATTTCTTCATCGACCGACCCGTTTTCGCTTCTGCGATCGCGTTGATCATGATCATGGCGGGGGCGATCAGCATGATGGTCTTGCCAATCGCCCAATTCCCGCCGCTAGTACCACCACAGGTTCAGGTTTCCACCCAATATCTGGGTGCCGGATCGGATGTGGTATCAAAAACGGTTACAACGCCGCTTGAGGAGCAACTTAACGGTTCAGCTGGCATGATTTACATGTCATCCAACAGTACCAACAACGGCGAGTCGATCATAACCGTCACCTTTGACGTTGGGTTTGATCAGGACATCGGACAGATGGAGTTGCTAACGAGCAGCAATGAGGCTTTGTCACAGTTGCCGTCGGAAGTCCAGCAGGTCGGACTGACCATTGAGAAGCACTCAACCAACATGCTGCTGGCTGTTAGCCTGTTGTCTCCCAATGGAACACATGACGCGACGTTTCTTCAGAATTATGCCGACATTCACATAACCGATGCCTTGTCACGAATTCCAGGCATCGCATCGGTGACCAACTTTGGTCTTAGCAAGTACGCGATGCGAATCTGGCTGGATCCGGCAAAGCTGAACAACCTTGGCATGACCGCCTTGGACGTGCAGCAGGCGATTAAGGAACAGAACCAGCAGGTAGCAGCAGGAAAAATTGGTCAAGCTCCTGCCCCCGAGGGACAGGCGATCGAGTTCCAACTCAGCACTTTGGGGCGACTGGAGCAAGTGTCCCAATTCGAAAACATCATTGTTCGCGCAACGCCGGGCGGGTCAGTGGTCCGCGTCAAAGACGTTGCTCGTGTCGAACTGGGCAGCGAAGAATACGACTGGGGAACCCAGTTGAATCGGAAACCGACTGCCACGATCATCGTATTCCAATTGGCAGATGCCAACGGTTTGCAGATCAAGAAAGAGCTCGAAAAAACGATGGACGGCCTCGCGGAGCATTTCCCAGAGGATATGGAATGGGTAGTCAAATACGACACCACCGAATTCATCACTGACTCAGTACATGAAGTACTGGTGACTTTGTTACAGGCGATCGGTTTGGTCATTCTAGTCGTCTTTATTTTTCTTCAAAATGTCCGCGCAACCTTGATACCGACAATCGCAGTACCGGTAGCCCTGATCGGTACATTTGCCTTCATGCTGATTTTCGGTTTTTCGATCAATACATTGAGCTTGCTTGGCATGGTGTTAGCAGTCGCTCTGGTGGTTGATGATGCGATTGTTGTGGTGGAGAATGTGATGCGTCGTCTCGACGAGGGCGGCAAAGACATGCACCAAGTCACGAAAGAGGCGCTGGCTGAGGTACGAGGGCCGATCATCGCAACCACGCTGGTACTGATGGCTGTCTTTGTACCGGTATCGTTCATCCCGGGTATGACCGGTCAGTTATACAACCAGTTTTCCCTGACGATCGCGATGGCTGTCGGGCTCTCCGGCATCAATTCGTTAACACTCAGTCCAGCGTTGTGTGCTGTATTACTGAAGCCAGGTAGTGGCAAAAAGAACATCCTGTTCCGAGCTTTCAATGCTGGGTTCAACCGACTTTCCACCGGCTATGCCCAAGCTGTGCGATGGATGTCGAAACTTTGGTTTCTGACAATGGCCGCGTTTGCTGGCCTGTGTGCACTGATGGTGTACCTGTTCGCCGTGACGCCGACGGGTTTCGTACCCGAAGAGGACCAGGGCTATGTGATGGCGATCGCGAACCTGCCTAACGGTGCGACGATTGCGAGAACTCGTGAGATCATGGACCAAGTCAGTGACGTGGCATTAGCCACCGATGGCGTAGCAGATGTAGTGGAGGTCTCCGGGTACAACATCATCGACTCAGTCAAACAGCCCTATGCCGGATTTGCCTTCGTCGTGTTAAAGCCGTGGGGTGAACGCACGACACCACAGACCCAACTTAAGGCGATCATCAAATCACTGAATGAAAAGATGGCAGCAATCCCTGGAGCGCAGGTAAAAATTGCCAACGCTCCAGCGATCCCGGGTCTCGGATCTACCGGCGGGTTCACATTCGAGATTCAGGACCTGAATGATCGTGGAGTCACTGCACTTAACGAGGCCAGCAACAGTTTCATCAAAGCTGCCCGAGAGCGTCCAGAACTGGCCGGTGTCTACACGACCTTTGATGATGCCGTGCCACAGCGATACCTTGATGTTGATCGCACGAAGGCAAAAATCCACAGTGTCTCAATATCCGAGTTGTTCGCAACGCTGCAGATCAACCTTGGTTCGCTCTACGTAAACGAATTTAACAAATACGGCAAGGTGTACCGCGTTTACCTACAGGCAGAAGAAGAATCCCGCTCAGATGTCGATGACATCGGGCGTTTGAAAGTGCGGAATAGCGAAGGAGACATGATTGACCTGAACGCTTTTGTTAAGGTCGAACCTCTGGTGGGTCCTTATAACATCCCACATTACGATCAATACAAGTCAGTGGCGGTCAACGGCGGAAACGCGCCGGGCTACAGTTCGGGGCAGGCGATCACCGCAATGGAAGACTTGGCAAACAATCAGTTGTCAGATGGCTTCGGATTCCAGTGGACGGGAATCACGTACCAACAATTGAAAGCTGGCAATCTTGCTTCAACGATTTTCGCCCTGTCGCTGGTGTTCGTATTCCTCGTCTTGGCCGCCCAGTACGAAAGCTGGACGATGCCAATCATGGTACTCATGGGAGTTCCGCTTGGATTGCTGGGAGCAGCAGGAGCATTGACTGCACGAGGCCTTGACCTGGATGTTTACGGCCAAATTGGGTTAGTCATGTTGATTGGCTTGACCGCAAAGAATGGCATTTTGATTGTCGAATTTGCTGCCGACCAACGTCGCAACGGAGCAACGATCCTCGAAGCCGCCATGGAAGCTTCGCGAGTACGTTTGCGTCCGATCCTGATGACCGCACTCGCATTCATCATTGGCTTGATTCCACTGGTCGTCGCGACTGGTGCAGGAGCGAACTCCCGCCGCTCGCTGGGAACAACGGTGGTTGGCGGACTCGCCGTCGCGACCGTCCTGATCATCTTTGTTCCCATTTTCTATTACACAATTCAGCACATGCGTGAGTGGGCGACAAAATCGCGAAAACCACACAAAGCTGACCCCGAGTCCGAAACCACTCCATGATTGAGATTGGATGAGCAAGGTGTTTGAAATTACCTCTGTTGACGCAACCCTGACAACTTTGCAACGTGTTTGCGAACGACTTCGACGTGCAGCAATGTGCGCCGTGATCGTCATACTCGCGGCTACTCTGGGTTGCGAAAGCAAGCCGACCGCGAAGCCAAAACCGACTCCTCCTATCGTGTCAGTTGCTGAGGTTTCGCAGGCTACCGTACCAATCATCTACCCGTTCAGCGGCACAGTCCAAGCAGTCAAATACATTGACATCATCCCCCGTGTTACTGGCTACATCACGGAACGAAAGTTCGTCGAGGGAAGCATTGTCAAGCAAGATCAATTGTTATACGTGATTGATCCACGGCCCTTCAAAGCTGCGCTGGATAGCGCGCAAGCGGACCTGACTCGCAGTGAGGCACAATTGACGCTTTGGACCGGTGAAGTAAAAAGATACACTGACCTCGCCAAACAGGGTGCTGGATCGGAGCAGCAAAAAGAAGAGGCTGTCGCCAAAGAAGCAGAGACCAAGGCCAACATCGAACAAGACAAAGCCAATATTGAAACGGCAAAGCTGAACCTCGAATACACGAACCTCACTGCGCCATTTGAGGGACGAATTCAAAACACAAAAAGAAATATCGGCCAACTGGTAGACGCTGAATCGACAGTCCTGACTTCGCTTGTTCAGATCGATCCCATCTACGTCGAATTCAAAGTCACCCGAAATGAATTGTTTGAAATGCAGAGCCTTACCAGTGGCGAACTGACGGGCAAGAAGACGGATATTGCGAATATCAAATTCAAAGTAACGCTGCCAAACGGGAAAGAATATGGCCACGAGGGAACTCTCGACTACATGAGTTCAGAGATCGATCCTGCGACCGATACCTTGATGGTACGAGGTGTCATTGCGAACCCCGAAGATAAATCGAACTCGGAATCACTGATCTCAGGACAGTATGTGCCAGTGCAAGTCATTTTGGGCGAGACCCCTAACTCACTGCTCGTACCGAAAGCGGCTCTGGTTGAATCACAACTTGGTGAGCAGATCTACGTTGTGAACAGTTCGAACGAGGTCGAAATCCGCACAGTGACAGTTGGCACTCTGTATCGGGAACAATACGTCATCACCTCGGGCCTGAAACTTGGCGAAACGGTGATTGTCGAAGGGACTCAAAAAGTTCGTGCTGGCATGAAAGTCAATATTGCGACAGCCGATGCTGCCACGTCTGAACCGAGTGAACCTGCAGGCAAGTCAACAGCAAAGCCCCCCGCCACTCCGGCCGAAAAACCTGCTGCTCCGGCAGAACCGAAAAGCTGATTTTTTCGCGAATCCACAGCAAATCAACCAGCAAAATCACGCAAAGCAACCGATATACACATTGGATGTGAGAGCGTGCGGTCCTGTGTGCTCTTGAGAAGCGGACAGTGGATTCAAGCGTCAGCAGGATGCGGTAGAATACGGTGAGTGATTCCTGTGAACTTTCAGTGATTTCCCTGGGCTTGATTGCGCAACTATTTCACAGCTCCCACCCCCGATCGCAAAATACCATGCATTCAACTCTTCGAATATCTTCTTTGACGCTTCTACTGTTCAGCTTAACCGTCATCGGCACCCTGCTGTGCCCAACTGACACATTCGCCGTGGAACCACGAGCGGCCGAACCACCGAACATTGTGTTTTTCTTCACCGATGACCAAACCACCAGCACGCTGGGCTGCTACGGGAATCCGGTTGTTCAGACTCCCAACATTGATGCGTTGGCACGACAAGGCACCAGATTTGACAACGCCTGTGTGAGCCATTCCATTTGCTGGGTCAGTCGCACCACCATCCTCAGTGGACTGACCGGTCGGAGTTTTGGAACATCAAGCAATCCGGACACTGCGACTCCTGCAGCTGTTGAAACCCTATATAGCGATCTGTTACGAGAGAAGGGTTACCGAACCGGCTACTTCGGAAAGTGGCACGCCAAGATGCCACGTAAATTCAAACGGGAAGACCACTTCGATGAATTCGAGGCAATTGGACGCAATCCGTTCTACAAAAAGCAACCCGACGGTAGCCTGCGTCACGAGACGGAGGTGATTGTTGATCGAGGAATCAAGTTCATTCAGTCTCAACCTAAAGACAAGCCATTTGCATTGAACATGTGGTTCAATGCTTGCCACGCAGAAGACAGTGACCGCAGGCCCGGGATCGGGCATTTCCCATGGCCACGGGCCGTCGACGGAATGTACGACGACGTTGTGATTGCTCCACCGCGATTGAATGACCCGGGAATCTTTTACGCTCTTCCAGACTTTCTGAAAACCACGATCAATCGCGAACGTTTCTTCTGGCGTTGGAACACTGACGACAAATACCAGACCAATGTTCGAGCCTACTACCGCATGGTTAGCGGAATCGATGGTGCGATTGGTCGCTTCATGAAGGCACTTGAAGCAGCCGGTTTAGCCGACAATACAATCATCGTTTATTCTGCCGATAACGGTTATCACATGGGGAATCGCGGCTTGGCTGGAAAGTGGTCCCATTTTGAAGAATCACTTCGCGTTCCTCTGATCATTCATGATCCGCGAGTCAAACCATCCCAGCGTGGACAAGTCACAGAGGCAACTGCCCTGAACCTTGATTTGCCGGCCACGTTTCTGGACTGGGCCGGAATTCAAGTCCCCGACCGCTATCAAGGTCACAGTTTGCAGCCGATTGTGAACGGTAAAAAACCTGATGACTGGAGGAAGGAAACATTTCATGAGCACTTTGCCGTCCGCAATCGCATCCCCGCCTTTGAAGGGCTACGAAACGAGAACTACAAGTACGTTCGCTATTTTGATCATGAGAACCATGAATTCCTGCACGACCTGAAGAATGATCCAGACGAATTGACAAACTTGGCCACCGACCCTGATTACGCAAGCGTGCTTGAATCCATGCGACAACGCACGACTGAGCAAGTCAATGAGTATGGGGGCCCGCTGGATCCCATCGCAAGCCTAACTCGATCGACGGAACCCATTCCAACGGCTTCAGCAAATAACGTGGGCCGCGTCAATGAGAAAGGCTTCATGAAAGTTTTCGACGGCAAAAACCTGCGACAATGGTCGGGCGACACCAAGTACTGGTCGGTCAAGGACGGGGCCATTACTGGAACCACAGATGGTTCATTGAAGATGAATCGCTTTTTGACTTGGAAAGGATCAACCATTCGCAACTTTGACCTGCGCGTCAAAGTCAAAGTCACGCCAGGAGGAAACAGTGGCATTCAATATAGAGGAACCTCTCGGCCTGACTTGGGGCTGGATGTCGTGACTGGGTACCAATGTGATGTTGTCGCAGACAACGTGCAGTACAACGGAATGCTCTACGAAGAAAAAGGACGACGCATTCTCGCTCGAACGGGAAAAAAAGTGATCATCGACCCGCAAGGAAAAAGTTGGATTACCGACACGTGGGACGTCCCTGATGCCGCCTCCGGTCAATGGCACGACTACCGCGTTCTGGTGGAGGGCAATCATCACCGTCACTGGATCGATGATACCAAAACAGTGGACGTCGTTGATCTGGATGAGTTGGGCAGAAAACTAGAAGGCGTGCTGGCGGTTCAGGTGCACGTGGGCCCCGCAATGACGATCCAATACAAAGATTTTGAGATCAAGCATCTCCCCGATGAACTTCCACTGCAAACCGCGGCGGACCATCCGATCCCGGATGATGCGATTGGTGTTCGACCACAAGGCCGACTGCCCAAAGGATGGACCGCACCAATTTATGGTCAACAAAAAAAGTAATTGCTGGCATTTCCAGCGCATTCATGCTGCCCCCCCGCTAGGCGCCTGCGTTCAATTCAGCTCGTAGCCGGTAAAAGCAATGTTTGGCATGGCTTCACAAGCATTGCATGAACCTCAACGGAGCGAGCATCAAGCGGTTTCGGAATTGACAGTACACCCCTCATTACTGTATCCCCGACCCAGAGTTTTTTTACGAACACGAGGTTCGGCAAACATGACGGATCGGGACGAAGTCAAACAACACTGGCTTCGACAAAATGAACGACGACACATTCGCAACTTACCCCGTTGGGCCAAGGTTCGGATTGAAAAGAAAGCAGCAAAGTGGCTCGGCAAGGCATGCAAAGTTTCCGTGCCGCTATTTTGGGGGCAAGAGATGTCAGTCGTCTTTCCTGAGTTTGTGTCTGGGCGACTGGGAAAGTTTGGTTACTTTGAGGACGATGTCACCTCAATGTTCATCGATTGCCTTGAACCCGGCATGACCTTTTATGATGTGGGCTCACATTATGGTTATTTCAGTCTGCTAGCTTCGTCTCTTGTGGGCCCCAAAGGCCACGTATTCGCGTTTGAACCGACGGCAGCGACCTACGAAGTTTTGACGGAAAATGCAGCAAGACGCGATAATATTACGTGTTGCAAAGTCGCTGCGTACCGCACGACCGGTCCGCTAGGCTTCATCGAACAAGACGTTGGCCGTAGCAGCCTGAACTTCGTGATCGGAGAAGGCTACGAGCCTGATCCCGTCGATCATCTGACCCGCGAAACAATGGTCCCCGCCATCAAGCTCGACGATTTTGCCCACCTACACGGCGAACCCGATTTCTTGAAAATTGATACCGAGGGCGCAGAGATACCAGTACTTGAGGGCCTGATTGATACCATCCGTCGGTGCCATCCAACAATTGTTCTTGAGATGGGTGATCACGTGTGTTCATCAACAGGCAATGGTCTGAGTCGGCGGAATGTAGACTTCCTGCTAAACCATGGCTACGAAGTCTTCGAGTACCGGAACCGTGATCGCCATCGGCATGTGCCATGCGACCGCTACTCCTATACCAACCTTCTCTTTCGGCATCCGACCCGAATGAAACGTTCACGCATCGCGAAATAGTACTCACGAAGTGACTTGATTCATATTCACTGGCGTGGACTGCTGCCTGACATCACAACACGCGTCTCACTTCGAACAGCGCCTCACCGCCCTTCGACGGACTCATTCTCGCCCAACAGCTTCAGCATGGTTTCCGCGAACGCTTTTCCTACCAGGATAAAAAAGCGTCCTTCGCCGTAGTAGTGATAGCCTTTGTCTGATGTTGCCCGAGCAAGCATTTCCTGCTCCTGATCCGTGAGAGGCATCGCCTTAAGATCACGGTTTTTATTGAGCCAACCGGCTGTCTTGATTGCAACAATCTGTGGGTGACAAAATCCAGCAGTCTCGATTGCTTGTGCATTCCCTTTGAAACCCGGCAAGTTGTTAATCGAACGCTGCCCATTTCGCACATCTCGCTGCTTTGGATTTTCTTCGTTTTCCGGACCATTCACGCCCATCACTCCAACCACGACCTTCATTTCGGGCGCACGCAGATCACGACGAAGATCGTGAATTAGATGCTTCAGATTTTGACCGTACTGCTGTCGTCCTGTCACATCAAACATGTCATTGAATCCCTGAAACCAGACAAGCCCGGCGATCTCGTAGCCGTGTGTTGGTTCGTAATCGGGGAACCGCTCATTGAGCGTTGATAGGGTGGCCTCAACGTATCGAACCAGCTTGCGATACTCCAAACCAACAACCGGTTCCACCTTGCCTCCATTCCATTTCTCTGCAACTTCCTTGGTCAATACTTTTGTGTCCAATTTTTCGTTGCCTGTATTTCCCGCACTCGGTGGACGAAAGTCAACATGCAGGCTTTTCCCGCCGGGAGCGTATTTAATCAACAACACTTGCTCATCAAACACCTCGCCCATGTAGTAACCAAATGCATACTCAGGGCCAATTTTGCTACCAAGCTTGTCATAGTTGCGTCTTCCACCAAACCCCGCCTGCAACTCTTCATACACGCCTGCATTGGCAACCCAAACATCGTCTCTTGTCATCAAAGCTCCGGCATCAGACTTAAAAATGCCCAGCAACGATGCTCGATCCGGGTTACTGTCTTCTCCCAAAAAGTCGAGAGTTCGAATATCTGCTTGCCCATCCATGTTTGACTGCCCCGCCAAGACAAACACTTTGAGAGGTTTGTCAGCTGCAGCGTCCGCGCTGATGACAATCAGCAGAAAACAGATCGCACATGCCATGAATGCAGAAAAAGACGACTCACTGGGTGCAAAGTGATTTTTCAATAACATGAGATCATTCGTCTGTGGAAATAAAAACGAGGTTATCCAAAGCGTTGGATGACACCTTGGGTCCGGTGATTCAGAAGCAAGACCGCGTAAGCAGTTTTAGAAAACAGATGAGTACAAATTCAACCTGGTGGCGACAGGCTGACGTTGCAAAACGTCAATGCGGCAATTCCGTTCCCCCCCTTCAACAACTTGTCCTGACTCCATGACTGTTCTTTGAGATAGGTAATTTTTTTGACGTTTCGAGATTCCTTCAATTTGAGAGTCAGCCTTTTTCCGACTGCCTTGCCTGAAGCTACCAGACGAGACTCACCATCCAGATAAAACTCATCAACAAGATCGTCAGACCAAACCATAGGTTGGTCGAATTCCAGAACAACGGTGCCCTGTTCACTGTCTCCCAAACTTGCGTGCACAAGATTGGGAGCGGTAACGGCTTGCTCGACTTCTTTTCCGTAGAGGTCTCGTTCGATAACCGGTTCAATCATTTTTGCGAATTCGGCCCACCCGGATAACGGATAATGACAACCACCAGGAGGCGTTATCCCCAACGTCGAAAGAATACTCATTCTGGAATAAAGCTTGGGTAGTGTGCGCTGCACTTCTCGCAGCATGTCTCCATTCCCATTACCCATACTGCAAGCATTCGGCCAAATCTGAAACACATAGTATTGCTCGACATTGG
>JAAHTH010001907.1_pt1 | contig 17007 bp, 18 predicted proteins | sample 6116091 | NCBI WGS metagenome assembly JAAHTH01 (sample SAMN13939990, study PRJNA603662) | sponge metagenome | isolation source: marine sponge | host: Mycale hentscheli | place: New Zealand | collected 2006 | reverse complement strand
CCATCCATTTGTGCTGCACGAACGGCCTCAAGTGCGTCCTCAATACGATGCTTCTTTTCAGTCATCTCGATCTCGGTCATTCCGCCTACACGGATGATTGCAATACCACTGGCTAGTCGAGCAATGCGGTCTTGGATCTTTTCACATTCGTTTAAATTGCTCTCTTCCAGAAGATCATCTTTGAGATCTGCAATCTTCCTATCAATCGAGTCTTGGTCTCCTCGACCTCCGATGATAGTGGTTACCCCTCTGGTAATATCAATTCGACTAGCATTTCCAAAGTCAACTAATTTAACTTCCTGTAATCTGCGTCCTTCAGAGCGACTGATAAAGTTAGCTCCGATAGATACTGCTAGGTCTTTAAGGATGTTCTGTCGCTCTTCCCCGTATCGTGGAGCCTTAATTGCAGCGACCTTTAGTGTACCCTTGATGGCATTCATAATCATGGCAGCTAAAGCCTGACCTTCAATCTCGGCTGCAACAAAGATAAGAGGTCTTGCTTCCCTAGCGGCAAGCTCCAGAATCTTCATAATATCCTGAACGTGCTCGATCTTTTCATCCGTCACTAAGATAAGTGGATCATCATATGTTGTTGCTCTGCGTCTTTCGTCGGTAATGAAAGCTGTGGCTGCATAACCCGAATCCATACGAAAACCTTCTACAAGATCCAGAGAAGTTTTGTGTGACTTGGCTTCTTCGACAGTGATAGCACCGTCTTTGCCAGCAGCCGAAACTGCTTTGGCGATAAGATTTCCAATAGTATTATCGTTATTCGCAGAAATGCTTGCTACGTGGGCGATGTCGGCTTCGGATTTAATAGGGCGAGCAATTGTGTCTAATGTTTCTACAATAGCGTCTACGGCCTTGTCAATGCCTCTCTGGACCTCTACTGGAGGAATGCCAGAAGAGATATATTTCTGCGCTCTTGTTAAGATTGCTCTGGATAAAACTGTTGAAGTTGTTGTCCCATCTCCAGCGTCTTGGTTTGTCTGTGCGGCTGCTTGTTTAATAATCTGTACTGCTGCATTCTCGATGGGATCTTCAAGATCCACAAAGTTGGCAACAGTTACACCGTCTTTTGTAATAATGGGACGCTTGCCTTTCTCTTGGAGAATAACGTTTCGTCCTCGTGGCCCCAAAGTAGAAGCCACATTGTCTGCAAGAATGTTTACTCCAGACAAAATCTTTTGGTTCATATCGGAACCAGATCCATAATGCTTAGTCAAATCACACCTCTTAAAGTTTAACTATTATATATTATAACCACATTTGGCTAGGAAGTCAAGGGTTATTTTTATTTTTCTACGATTTCGCCAGTTTTCTTATCGATGTTTTGGGCTTCAGCTTGCGCTCCAGAGGACGGATCTGTAATCAGTCTATCATCCTCAAGGCCATCTGCTACATATGCGTTTATGCTATCTGTCAAGCCTCGTAGGGAAGCGAAGATGTCTAGGATCGAAGTGTTCAACTCGTTGATACATCTCTCCAGTACTTGTTGGATATTGTTTCTGCCTACTACAATGGTTCCAACATAATACTTTCCATAAGAAAAGAGATTATCGCCGTCAACTGACGCTATATTTTTATCCAAACTGTTACCGCTTAACTCAAACTGGTCATTAAATACAACACCCCTAAGATACTTGAGTGCCGTCTTGTATGTGTCTAGGTCCATTTTTTGCAATTGCTTTAACCTAGCATATGTTTTATCCGCACTCTGATATTTCAATTGCTTGGTTTTTTCACCTCTCGCAGTGCCTTTAGGCTGTCGGTTTAATAACTTTAACCACTTACCGTTAGCTGCTTGAAGAATAGGGATAATGTCTTGATAAGAAGGTTCATCTGGGTTGTCTGTGACAACTGGCCACTGATTAATAAAGTTTGCCCATGCTTTTCTCTTTTCCGATGGCATTACCGTTTTCGCCGCCTTCAGATGACTGCCACCGACATTGAGATAATTTCCAGTTTCGCGATCAGCAACAAACTCATAGAAATCTTCTATCACAGCATCAGCTATTGAATCTATATCGCTTGCTGCGAATGCGGCCCTAACAAATTCTTCATATTTACCAAAAAGTTTTTCGGTATCGACCGCAGACGATTTCGGTGTTTTCAATTGTTCCAAGAAGTCCTCATCTCTGGCCATATCGACTATCTTAGAGTCCCAAAATATTCTAGGTAACTCCAAAATATTCTTGTGTTTCTTGCCGCTAACATTGAAAATAATATCCGGCATGTTTTCTAGGGTGAAGTTAAAAGATTTAAAGTGTAGCTTTCCACTTACAGACATCGGGTTTCCCTTGTCTCCTTCCATCTCTTTGGTGACAGCAATATATTCCATAACTGGGTTTGGCCCTGTTAAGTCATCGACTAGCTGTCTAAAGGAGCCTCCCACGTTCAACTTGCCGTGAGTATATGCCTTAAGGGAAATGGGTCGCGATCCCTTTTCGATTGTAAAGTCTGCGATCGTATCGGCCCCTGCTGCTGGAATTTGTTGCCCGGTTTCTGCATCAAGCATGATGGCCAAGAAAGGTTCAAATAGGAATCCGGCAGAAGAAGCGTTAAATCCTGTAAAGATAGATGTCAAGGTCTTGTACACAACCAAGTAAGAAAGGTACTTGCTTATCTTATCGCTTTGACTTGAAAAGTCTTCTGGTGCCATCTCACCGCTGTAAAACCTGTTCAGTGCCTCTATTTTACCTCTCAGCCCGGTGCCGCCGATGTTAGACATATATTGAGACAGCTGAGTTCGAGGGTCTGAAGAGGATCTTGTTCCTCCATCTTTAGGGGTATTTAACGTACCCCACTCCAACTCTGACAATTGAGGCATTGGGATAAGATTGATGTCATAAGTCTTACTTGCATCATAAACGGCACCTTTCGGGATAGCCTCTTCGTTGATAAGGGGAGAGGCACTTCCCATTACCTCTGATACGATAGAGATAAGATCATCGAAATTAAATCCTGATTTCTTCTGTGGCTTGGCACCAAAGGTGCCCTCAATTAAATTGTCTAATTCTTTCATAATACTAATTAGTCCTCAAAATCTTTTTCTTCTAGTAGAGTATAGCTAAAACTATTTCCATAAAGGTCGGCAGACTTCTTAACAGCAGACATGAACAATTTGAAATCTGTGCCATTTTTAAAAACCTGACATCCGGCTGAATAGGATCCCACATAGGATGCCTCTCCCACCTTTGACCTATGAATGTTGATCCCGAACCACCCTTCGTCTATTGTCTCTGCATCATGATCCAGAATCTTATCTCTGTTTCCATCGCGCCAAACTTTCAATACGTTACCTCTCTGGCATAAAGCCTCGTGAGCAAACTTAGAGTTATGTCTGGCATGGGTGTCGACTTTATAGACCCCACGGTACTGGTTAGGAACCAAGATTGCAGTTCCTTTTTTATTCATCGGATGGACTAAATACTTCTCGCCGGGGTCTGTGGTGATGACGGAAGATTGAACTTCCCATTCTTTTTTCTTATTCTTATAAATCAAAAGCATGGTATCATCAAACTTGTTGGACTTCGTTTCCTTCGATCTGATGCCAATAATATTGACATTGAAGATGCCATTCGAGAAGAAGGCGTAACCCTTCTTCTCCATTACCGACTTTACCTTATCGGCAATCATCTTGGCATGTAATCCTTTAATAATAGACATGGTTGTGGTTTCCTTTATACAATAATATCTGCGATGCCGTGTTTCACGGCTTCCTCTGCTGAAAGGTATACGTTTACATTCTTAGCAAACATATCCTTTAGCTTTTTCTTTGTCAGCTTGGTTTCACTTGCAAGAGCGTCGATGTACATATCTTGTATCATTTGTATCTCTTTCATTTCATTTTTTAAGTCGTGTAAGGCTCCTGATGATCCTCCGATAACAGAATGGATCATTACCCTGCAATACTTTCCAATCTTTCTCTTACCCTTGGTTCCGGCTGCTAAGAGCAGGACTGCCGCTGACATCACCTTTCCCAATCCGTGAGTGTGGATCTCCATATCCTCTCGCGTTTGTCTCATATAATCATAAATGGCAAACATATCAGAAGCAACTCCACCAGCGGAGTTGACATAAAATTCAACAGGAGAATCTGACTCACCAGAATATATCTTTAGAGCATAAACGATCTCTTCCGATTTTGTTTCAGTGATGTCTTGAAATACTCCCACGGCTCTCGTCTCTGGAGGAAGAGAGGGGCTTGGGGCTTGTTCTTCCGCACCCGCTTCGCTCTCTTCTTTTGTTTCTTCATTGGCACTCATTGACTTTTCTCCCTCTTGTTTTCTGCTGGTAGTCTAATCCTAACTTGTAAGGCTTTGGGCGGCCTGTCTTTTCTGTTATCTCTTCCAGAACATAGGGAAACTGTCTAGCCCATGCTTTCCAAGCTGACTCTGTTCTGAAGATTCTCTTGAATATAAGAGATTCGGTCTTGCTCTTTGGGTCATACGCATTTCCTGTACATTCCCAACCTGCAACATCTTTTAATAATCTATTTTGTTGTCTCACCCCTTTAATCTCGTCCACTTGTAGGACATATAAAAAGTCATCATTCGTTAATCTTGTATTTTTCCAAGCTACACTTTTCATAAAAGAATCTCCTTTTCTTTTTTAATTATACACTTTTTTAAAAAAACTGTCAAGCTTTTTTTATGAATTTATGTAAATAAGTCATTGCACCGCGCCATGAGCGATACTCCACGTACTTCTTGAAGCGCGGGGGAATAGCTAACAGGAACTTATTTATGGAAATATGCTGCCATTTAGAAATGTTTGCATCGTCAACGTTCCTAACCAACTTAATTTCGTTTTCTTCGACACCCATTTTATGCATCATCATGGATTTCTTTTCCTTAAGGTATACAAAGTCTTCGTGAGTCATTATAAGTAGTTGCAAGCAATAAAGCTCTATTTCCTTGAACAAAGCTAACTCCACCTTTGAGATCATGTGTTTGTTGTACACACCCCTCAAAAAGAAACCTGCAAATATCCCGAACAAAATAGAAGCCAACATTATAATATCCTTTAGACGCAACAAGACCGCAAACAAATGAATTCATTTGCGGTCTGCTTATTAATAACGGAGAAATAAATCTTATTATTTTTTTGACATTGTTGCCAAGCGTGTGCGAACTCTTTTCAAGACTTCCTGAACAAGATCTTCTTGCATGTAGTCTTTGTAGTGACCGCCTTTGCCGTACTTGCCGCCGCCTTTGTCGCCGCGTCGTTTTCCGACCTTGCCGTCCTTGTCTTCTCGACCATATTCGCCCTTCTTGCTGCCTTCGCCTTCTTGACGGACTTTAGAGTCGTCTTCATCAGCATCGCGCTCTAAGTCGCGTGCTCTGCGTCGGTCTGCGTCTGCATTCATGCGATCATGGCGAGATTCTTCTGCGCCACTGTCTTCGCCCAAGATGTCACCAAGAATCTCTTCAAGGGTTTCATCAGCGATGTCGTCGGCTGCGTCTGCAAGATCTTCTGCTGCGTCGTCTTCCAAGTCTTCAGCTTCGTCTTCTAGTTCATCAGCGTCCTCAAGGTCGTCCATTGCGTCTTCTACTTCTTCCTCTGCTCCCATTTCTTGGGCGGCAGCAAGTTTCTGACCAAGGGAAATGAGGATAGCTGCTTCATCATCAGTTAAAACTGCTTCCTCTTCAACCTCTACGTCCATCTCGATATCCATATCCATCTCTTCGTCGTCCATTACGGGCTCTTCTTCGACTTCAATTTCATCCTCGACTTCCATCTCTTCTTCTTGCATGGTTTCGTCGTCACGCATATATGCGTGATCCATTTCTTCTAATTTGTTGACAAAGTTAGTTGAAAGATTAGCATCCAAGTTAGCTAACTTCATAAAACGTCGTACTTCATTTAAAACTTTCTTTTTGCTCATCTTAATTTCTCCTAATACCTAAAGCAAAATTGGTATAATATCATTATAAATAGTTTGTTATTTTTTAAAAAACCCAAGTTTATAAATCTGGGTGTTCTTTTTCTAACATATCGAATATATTTTGGATCTCACCTTCGTTCAACCCAAACTTGGTTTTGTTCTGTGTGCCTCTTTCTTCCTGATCTTTAACCTTTTTTGATTTGTTTTTACTTTGCAATTCGCCTTCCTCTTTCAATCTCTCGATGAAGTCAACAATTGCGCTATCTCTCTCTAAGTATCCTGTAAGAATCGCTCGGAAGAACTTTGTTTTAGTAAGCCCATCATGTTTTAAGCGTACAATCATTTCAGCATTTCTTTTATCATTATCCATAAAAGATATTCTCTTCTCGTTCTTTCCGTATTCCATTTCTATCCACTCGTCAAGATGTGAGTTCCACTCTCAACTTGTCCAGAAGGGGTTTGAATAATAAATTCTGCGTTAACCTGCAACTCTGTTAAGTTTCTTGCGCCAGAGTAAGAAAGGCCACTGCGTATCCCATTCTCCAAGTCGTTTAAGATAGCAGAAACCGAACCCTTGTATCCAACCGTAGTTGAGATGCCCTCATTAGAACTATGCTTACCTCTCCAATTATTCTGTGCTTCTTTGCTGGCCATCCCTCGATATATCTTTCTCTTTTTTCCGTCTGAAGCGTAGATAATCTCTCCCGGTGTTTCAATTGACCCGGCTAACAGAGATCCCACCATTACAAAGTCGGCTCCGGCTGCGAGAGCTTTTACTATATCTCCACTATTCCTTATACCTCCGTCTGCAATTATCTTAACATCCCTGTTAACATTGGCTGAAAAACAATCAAGGATGGTTTGAAACCCCGGAACACCGTGGCCTGTTTGTATGCGAGTGGAGCAGATGGATCCTCCGCCGATGTTGCACCTAATGGAATCTGCACCCCATGATGATAAATCTTCAAAACCCGACTTTGTTGCGACGTTGCCAGCCATTATATGAATATCCGAATATAAGGATTTCAAATTCTCGATGGCTTTCTTCATCAAAACATGGTGACCATGTGCCACATCTAGGCAGAGGATCCGGACCCCCACTTCATACAGTGCTTGTACTCTCTCTAAATAATCTCCAGTAATCCCAATTGCAGCTGCCTTCTTATCATGGTCTTGCACCTGATAAGCTTGTTGCACTTGCATTTCTATAGAATTATACCTATGAATGATTCCTAATCCGCCTGCTTCGGACATTGCATTGGACATAGAACTTTCAGTAATCGTATCCATAGGGGATGATATAATAGGTAGATCTAAGGTGCGCCATGAATCAAGGTCAGAACTAATATCGACTTCTTTGCGAGAAACAATATCAGAATATTTAGGTACGAGTAAAACATCATTGTATGATAGTGAGGGTCTATAAATCATGTGGGGTCTCCAATCTCCCAAGCATTAGGAAGATCATAAGGGTCTACGTCTTTGGTTGTCATGAATCGAATGCTGGCATTCTTATCTGTAGAGCCTAAAGCTCCTTCTCCACGGTCACTAATTGTAATAGGGTGCCAGTCATATAAATTATCTTTATTGGTTTCCAGTGCTCGGAAATGAACCACTGGGACCATCACAATCTGTGCGATTTTCATTCCCCGTTCGATAAACTGTTGTCGCGTTCCCACATTGTGGAGATTTACAAACACCTCCCCATCATATCCAGAATCAACAACACAAGCTCCCACTAAAAGGCTGCGCTTTGATGCGTTGCCACTGCGGTTCTTTACTTCTAGCATGTACCCGTGTGGAATACCAAACTTTAGCCCTGTAGAGAATAATTTGCTTTCACCCGGCTCAAGATATACTCCTGAAAGATCCGCATCAGATGGATTGTAATGAACATCCAATCCAGCATCGGAAGGGTTAGCTCGTGTGGGACGAACCACATCATCTCGTGTACAGTAATATTCTAAAATCATCTATCATTCTCCATTTTGGTTTTTGTTTTAATATAAAAAGTAATTATTTCATGTTTGGAGATACTTGGCTGTCCTGCTGTATCCCACTTTTCTGCGTCTCTGCTTTCGTTATCAGGACTCCACTTGTCTTTCCACATCTCCCTGAATACGGTAATCACATTGCTATTCTTAGCCTTTACAAAATCAAACCCTTCAGTTGGGCATTTTGAGTAATCTTCAAATATCTCTCCCGCTCTTGAGCCAGCGCGTCGAAAGGCAAAGTCTGGGCTATTCTTCCATGACAAGTCTTTCTTGGCACTAATAACTCGATGAGCATTGAAGAGTTTCGGAAAACTCTTTCTAAGAACTTTGATCGATTCATACTCTTCTATTGTCATGTCATAAGAGTCGGTGGTAGTATCTCCGTAATAAGATGGTGATGTAAATTTGAGACTCAAATTGTCTGATGAGAAGTCAGAGGAACCTAAGAACCCAAAGTCCTCGTGAGTCGTTAATAAATTAACTTTTTCTCTCTTCTCGTCCTTCCTGACCCACACTTGAGCTACTGTAGGCACTTCGTAGTCTTCCCCTGTGGGTAGATAAAAGGACGCTCTAGGAAGTACATACTCCTCCTGAAGATGGAAGTTCAAGTCCAGCTTGTTTTGTAGAGAACTCTTGCGAAAGGTTCTAGGAACCACAAAAGCTATGCAGGAAGAAAACTTGGCCGCATGATTAAAAAACCTTACGGCCAAGCTAGAGTTCTTTCCAAACGGAGGGTTACCGATGGTTAGAATGTTCGACTCTTTATTCTTCTCGCCTACTTCAAACTCAAAGAAATCTTGTTGGACTATCTTGGGGCTATCTGGAGCAATATCTAAAGCAATGACCTTCAGGTCGGACAACTGGCGCAGGAAAGCTCCGTCGCCAGCCGATGGTTCGACAATGAAGTCATACTCTTTCACATTAAGCATACCGATAAGGCGACGGACAGCCGACTCTTTGGTATAAAATTTATCCAGACCCTTACTCATTAGAACAAAAGACCTCGTTGAGATTTGGTGATCTTACCTTTGGGGAAGGTAGCGGCTAGTTCCGTACCTTTCTTGAACTTGACGTATACTTTGGGAAGGCGCGTAATATCGCAAATAATATAATCCTTGTCTTTTACACTATCCTTGAACAGTGCCTCATTAAATTTGCGACCAGTGCCAATCATGCTTGAAGGCATAAATTTACACCCCCCGCTTCTAGTAAAGTTTTTAGCATCTAGCTTGACTGTCTGACCGTTGCGTTGCATAACATGATCATGGTCCTTACACCCACGGATGTGAGTTAACTCTGGGAACCATTTAGTCAATTGAACTTCTATAAGGTGTGACATGGGACGACCATCACTTAGCACCTCCACAATTTCTTCTTCCGTTAGACTCCCGAAAGACATGTGGTTGGTAAGGTCAAAGGCATAAGTCTTGTCATATTCAATATTACTCATTGGTTCTTCCCCATTGGTGTTGCGAGTGCATTATAAACATTAACGAATTCATTAAGGTCAAAAGATTCTGACTTCATCATGCGATACGCTTTGACTGTCATTGAAATCTCATCTCCGGTTAACCAACCAGCCTCTTTGAAATCCGTCTTCAATTGACGCTTCATTTCCTTAAAAGGTTCCATCTGTTCCTCAATGTCTGAAAGCTCTCGGACATATTCTAACATCTTCTCTTGTCGCTCATCCATTTGAGAAACCTCTTGATGGATCTCAACTACGTTTTCGGAAAAGATTGCATAATCATTATTCATTATTGTACCTCTTGTTGTTAGTTACTATATTAATATAGCATTATTTGGAGCTGCTGTCAAGGAAAAACTTCCATTTACTTCGAAAAATTATATAGCAGCCAAAGTTTGTTAAGGACTCTGGATAGCACCCAAGTTCATACCTATTAGAAACCTCTTTTGTCTTCTCGATAAAGAATTCAGAATAGCCGGTCACGATTTTTACAGGCAGCTTTTGAAAGTTATCCGTTATAAATTTCTCGATGATAAAATCGGCATCATCGTGATAGACTCCATGCAAGTCCAAACATGGTGTCTTCCTTCTCACTAAACTCTCTCTGGAGAACCAGAAAAGATAACACTTACATTGGGAAAATATTCTGTGATGTACTCGCAGAATTGCTCCTTGTTCTGGAAAGTAAACAAGTTTGCTCTTCGTTGATCCACATATACGGACCAAGCGTCTACTTCTTCTAAAACATCCATCTTGTTGATGATCAGATTAGTGACACCGTTGAGATTGACCACACGTTCGAGATTGGGTAGGCTCATCCAATTACACTGTCGCTTTCTTCCAGTTGTAGCACCATACTCATCCCCTACTTCCTGCAAGGCGTTGAACACCTGATGATCTGGCTGGAACTCTTTGGTGCCAACATAGGTCTCATATGCTTTCGCCACTCCAATGACGCTACGAATAGATTGTGGAGGGAACCCATTCAGGCAGGCCCCTGCTGAAGTACAGTGGCTACTGGTGACATATGGGTAATCTCCCCAATCAATATCTAATTCTGCGCCCTGTGCCCCTTCACAGAGGATTTCCGCGTCTGGGTGCCTCATGTAGAACTCTTCATACATATCAATTAAGTAAGGCTCTAGAACCGGATAGTCCACAGCCCTTGAACCTGTGCGTGCATACTTGTCTGAGTAGCAAGGTCCATTGCCAGTACGAGTTGTTCCCAGTTTTGTCTCGCCAGAATCAGCCTGCTGGTGCTTCGTTTGGATGATGTGGGCGTTCTTAGCAATAAATATTTTGTCTAAGATGTCTACCCCGCCGTCTCGTAGCATCTTAATCTCGTCAAAGAACTTGTGAATATCGACCACACATCCGGGTCCGATAATACTCTTAACTCCGAAGAAAACACCAGCAGGAATATGATGTGTCACAAACTTCTGCCCCTCGTGATAGATGGTGTGACCCGCATTGCATCCGCCGTTATAGCGCACACAGTGAGTATATGGACCTTTACTTAGAAGGTAGTGGGTGACCTTACCCTTTCCCTCATCTCCGTGTTGCATACCAATAATTACGTCTACTCTTAACATTTATTTATCCTGCGAGAAGTTGTTGTGTGTTGTGAAACTTGTTTCTGTATTCCAAAAGAGCCAACTCTTTGTGCTTGGCTTCGATCATAATGTACACATCTTGGCCGTATGTTTCGATATAATTCTGTATCATATCTGAGTGTGCCTGTGGGCGGATCTTAGGGTTGTTGTGTTCTTTGGCACGAGACTCGGAGTAGTGGACTACAGGGATGATGTCACCCCATGTCGAACAAGCGAGTGACAGTGCTTCTTCTTGGGACATACCGCGATGAGTAAAGAGATGGTGATGGAAGTCATGAACGACGGGGATACCGATGCGAGAATGTATTTCAGTGACCAACTCGGCTGTAGAGTATAGAGAATCTCGGTCGTCATTCTCTACGGTGAGTCGAGACTTGACAGCATCGGATAGCTTTTCGAAGTTGCGACAGAAGTTGTCAAGGGCCATAGGCTTGTCACCATAAGATGCACCGACGTGGATATTGATCTTGGCCCAAGGACTGCGAGGCATACCAAGGAGATCCATCATCTCGCCGTGAATCTCTAGGTCGCGAACAGTATTTGTGATTACGTGCTCGCGAGGACTAGTAAGCTTATTGAAGTGATCTGGATGGGTAGTCAGACGCTGGTTGACTTGGCGAGCAAACGAACCTGCTTCCGCTAAGGTACCAGCAATCTGATTGTAGTCTGGCAGATCTGAAATGTTATACTCTGATGCCCATGGGAACATGGCGGATGACATACGAAAGAAGTTGATATCATTGCTATAGTTCCACTTGATGATCTTGAGAAGATCACGGCTGTTTTGCAATGCAAGCTCGGAGGCATATGAGATGCCGCGTTGCTTGAAAGTTTTTTTGATCATTGTGCGATTGGTGGTAACTCTCCGACTCTTGGGTTGTTCGGAGAGACCCATATTGATACAAGCATAACCTAGATTTTGCATAGACACCTCGTGTTTGTTTTATTAATATAGCATGATATCGAGGCTATGTCAAGCTAAAACTTTGAAATTTCTTCTTAAACTTCGAGTAGAGAATCCCCACTTGTCATTATGCTCTAGCTTCGCCAAGTATGGCTTGTTGACGAAAATCTTATCATAAGGCTGGACACCCCAGACTCTAATCTTTGTCAGGGTGTTTGTGTCGTCGATGACTTCAAGAATCCAATAGTCTTTACCCGTCTTGGTTTTCTTAGGTACAACCTTGCGCGGAATGAACCATACACAATCAGAAAGCTCTGGGTCATAGTTTGCAATCGGCGGAATAAAGATTTGATTCAGCTGCTGATACACCTCTGGCTTCATCACACGATTGAAGGGGAACACTCCTGTAAGCTCCACAAGATATCCAATCTTTTCCTCATCGGAGAAGTCACCCTCTGGTTTGTATATTTCAATGTTCTCTTCAAGATTCTTCAACTTACGTGGACGATCAACACATACCGCAGACCAGAAGTGCTTACCTCCGGTGAACCTGTCATCCACTAGACTTTGCATTGCGCCGGCTCGACACAAGACATCTAAAGCTTTTTTATTTAACTTAGAGTACACAATCTCCTCACTAAACAAAAAGTCTTCGATTTTCTTAAATGGTCGGTGCGCCTCGATTTGGTCAATGGCAGCATCACCAAGGCCCTTGATCGAAGACAGTGGCTGAATCAAAGTCTGTCCGTCTTCTGAAATCTCCCACACTCGACCGGAAGAGTTAACATCAATTTCTTTGATATCAAATCCTGCCGCTTTTGCAATGTTAATCGCCTTCTCTTTTCTGGATTCAGGCTCCTTATCTAAGAACGCAGCCATCCATTCAGAACGATGATAGTTCAACAGCCAAGCACACTGATAAGAAATAATGCAGTAAGATACAGCGTGTGACTTATTAAAGCCATAACCAGAGAAGTATTCAAAAGTATCCCACATTCTCTCGCCTGTGCTCTTCTTCATTCCTTTCTCTACTATTCCCTTAATAAACTTTTCTCTTAAGGCGTTCTTTACTTTAGCTTCCTTTCCTGTTCCTTTCTTGGTCAAGACCTTTCGCAGCATGTTTCCTTCATCAAGAGTAATGTCTTTCCCCAGCTTGTGAGCCAGTGCAGCAATCTGTTCCTGAAAAATTAGATACCCATATGTCTCTTGCGTGATTGCCCTATGTTCATCGTTCAAGAACTTTAATCTTTGGGGGTTCTCTCTTGCTTCTACATAGTCGTTATGTACTCCGGCACCTAACGGTCCCGGTCGGTAAATAGAAGTAATAGCAGCCAAGTCAATTAGGTTCATTGGCTTAACCTGCTGACAGAACCTTTGTGCGCCTGTTTCAGTGAATTGAAAGACACCAGCCCACTTTCCTGCATGAAAAATGTTTTCATAGATCTCCTGATCATTGAAGTCAATCACATCTGGATGAAGGTGCTTGTCATAGAAAGCCTTGACATCTTTGAAGTTAGGGTTCTCAACACCATGCTTCCGCTTGAGGATGTGCTTGATGGCACCCTCGATCATCTTTAATGTAGACAGCCCAAGAACATCGAACTTAATAAAGCCCATCGGCTCAAGATGGCGAACGTTCTGTCCTTCGGACCAAGGTGTCTGGCGTACTCCACCAGAATTAATCAAGGGCATACGCTTGTTTAGGTTCTCACCAATCACAACGCCACCAGCATGACGAGAGCATGATCGAACCTGTCCGTAAAGCATTTCAACGTGAGTCTTGACGTGCGGATACTTAGCAAGGAACTTCTTCAAAGTATCGCTGAACTCCATCGTATCCTCGAAGGTAGGAGTATACATGCCCGTAGTGATGCCATGCTTTTTCTTAGCTGGACCTAGAGCCTCGCCCATCATCGCACTGGTTACTGTATTCACTTCCTTGAATTCAATACCATAGAACTTAGATATATCCTTAATAAGTGATTTGAGTTGCAAAGTATTCCAGTTTGAGATGGGAGCAACCTTGTCCTCTCCCCACTCTTTAATTAGGATCTCTTTCAAGACCATGCTATCAGCTACATCATAGTCAATATCTGGATAGTCTGTAGCATCTGCTCGCATAAATCGAGAGAACTGAAGGTCATACTTGAGAGGGTCAACCTGAGTGATGTCGAGAGCATATGCAACTAAAGACCCAGCAGCGGAACCACGGCCCGGTCCTGCCAACATTTGCTCGTTAGCCTTCTGGCAAATCTGATCCATCGTAAGGAAGTACTTTGAAAAACCACGGTCTGCAATAACCTCAAGCTCTTGTCGAAGTCGATCGGTGTATTCACTGTCTGTATGTAGGTTCTTTAATCGAAGACCTTCCATGCAGAACTTCTCCAAAGCCGAATCAGCTGTCTCTCCTGCGGGAATAACAAAGTCTGGTAGTCTGACCTCTGTGTCTGGTAAGAAGTCTGCGATGCGCTGATGTGCAATCATATGAGTATTAGTAATCGATTCCATAACCAAGTCATCATCATAGGTGTGCCCACATTCAGCAGAATACTTTTTGTAAGCCTCCCACATCTGATCGCCGTTTCGAGGATAAAGCTCATAACCAATCTCTTCAACACCATCTGGAAGCTCATTTGTCTCGTATGCTGGCTTGGATTTACCCAACCAACCGAGGCGTTTATAAAGCTCTCGGTCTTTCCAAGCATCAGGGTTTGGATAGTGAGAATCAGACGTAGAAATAAGAGAGATTCCGAACTCTTCGTGCATCTGAATAATATACTTATTCAAGTCGTGCTGCTCCGGAACATTGTTCCATTGAAGTTCTCCGTACCAACGATCTCCGAAGATATCTACCATTTGGCGAGTTGTTTCTCTCATTGCCTCTAGGACGGCCTCTTTGCCCTTCTCACGGTTCTCCCAATAATTACCGGCGTATACACCGCCTAAACAAGCAGAAGCCCCTATCACGCCTTTAGAATACTTTTTTAACAATTTATAATCTACGCGAGGATAGCGATAATAATTGCCGGGACCGAATGACTCGGAAATCAGAGAAAATAGATTACTCAGACCTTCTTGATCTTGAGCCAAAAGAATAAGGTGGCGACGACGATTTAAGATATTACGTACCGCCTTCTTTGATGCGTCCTCGTCCTCCACTGTTGTGGCAGTAACATCTTTGCTTAGGGTCTTTTTCTTCTTCTTATCTTCTTTAGCTGCTTCATAATCCTTCTTCCAGTCTTCGATAGACGGAAGGAAATAAGCCTCTACGCCGAAGATGGGCTTGAAGTTCCTGCCTTCACTCTTCATCTTTTTGGCATGAAGAACTTGGTGCGGGAGTCCGTTCATGTTGCCGTGGTCGGTTAAAGCCAAGGCATCCATGCCGTTTTCATAAGCAAAATCCATATGCTCTTGAGGGTACCCAAGAGCATCGAAAATAGAACCAGCAACAGAATGAGCGTGAAGCCCAACAAATGGAATTTTTGTCATCTAAATTACCTCCGAATAATTACAATTATACCATAGTGTTGATAAAGTTGTCAACAATTTTAATCATTTTTTTCTTATCTTCTATAGACTTAAAGTTATGATGAGATACTTGATATCTCAAAATTCCTGCCGCTCTTCGGATATCTGCCATGGTTGTATCACTTATATTAGAAAGAATGTCTCTCATATCTCTATTTTCTTTTTGTGTCTCAAGATGATCGTTCTCAATCATTAGTTGCATTTTTTCAATATGCAACAATAGATTCTTTTTAGTCATTTTGTTTAGTTCTGCTCTTGTCTTGTCACTCATTATCGACTCCTATTTCATTCCATTCGTGATACTTCATAAATATTGGGTGAGGTCTTTCAACCTGCTTCCTTTCTTCTGACCCCAAGTAATTGCAATATCCATCCCATGAATCTACATTGTGATACCAAGGGACTTCAACTTTGTTTTCTTTATATATTATAACAGGTTTAAAGATTTTGTCAAGGGAAAAATAACGTGCAGACCACCTTTCTTCTTTTGGCAGTTTCTCCCTTGGGAATATTCCGTCTTCCATAACCTTTGAATTATATTCTCCTGTGCCCTTTCTTATTTCTCTGCGACAGTTAACGAAGTCGTCTTTGTCGAAGGTGAACCCAAGATACTCGCCATCTTGCACTGTCTTGCCGTTGTGCGACAACATAAACGAATTGTTGCTTGAGATTATCTTTCTATGCTCTCGGATTATTTCGGGATCGTAGACACCATAGGGAAACGCCACATAGTTCCTATTAGGTATTACCCACTTGCTTAATCTTGCTGATACCTCGAAAGCTGTGACTGCTCCGTGCAAGACAGACCAAGACAAGCAATCTCTCTTGCCTACGTCTTTTGCCCTCAAAGGTACATAAAAGATGGGTATCTGCTTCCTGCTTTCGGAGGGATAACGGTCCATACTACGTCCAATCCAAACAGGGTCTTGGACCCATTCCCCAAGCCTGTGGCGAATAAGTGGTGTCATATCGTCGTTGGCTACAATCCAGATTGTTTCGCATCCTGCCCAAGCACATTCAAAGACTGCTCGTTCAACTGCGAGGTAGTCTGGTGCGATAGGCATAAGTGAATCATGCCAGTCCATTTTGAAATCAAGGGGCTGTCCCGCTACAGGAACAATCCCTGCTAAGTGAAAAGAACTCAATTATCCCTCTTTGGTGGATTCCTGTGAATCCCATCCCATTTGTTTTACACTCTTCATAAGATATTGTTCTGGATTGAGTTCTTTCGGGTGATTTCCCTGTCTTATGCGGCTTAAATATGCTTCCCACAAATCTTCACTCTTTTCTTTTACTTTGTTTCTCGTTATAATAATTGGGACATCAATGTCTAGGATTTTTCCTGCCATTGCACGATGATGACCATCTCCATGCCCGAATGAACCATCGGCGAAGACGGTAACCTGAATAGGTTCGTCAAACTTAACTTTCTTTGCCCACTCTATTTTTTCTTCTTCCGATAGTTTTTTAAAGTCCGTCCAGTATTTCTCTGTTCTGTATTCTCCCATATGTGAAAAGAGATATTTAGCAGGAAACATTATCTTATCTCCAGATGGTTCCCACTCTTCTTCGTTTATATACTCTCGCCAATTTTCAAGTAGGAGTTTCAT